>Ga0182027_10003365_pt1 | contig 25415 bp, 16 predicted proteins | sample 712E1DmetaG_FD_121300 | JGI IMG/M metagenome (GOLD analysis project Ga0182027, IMG submission 121300) | Permafrost microbial communities from Stordalen Mire, Sweden - 712E1D metaG (Illumina Assembly) | ecosystem: Environmental > Terrestrial > Soil > Wetlands > Permafrost | place: Sweden...
ATGTCGGTGTCCATCTCATCGCCACCGACGCGGATGCTGCGGCTGATGACGATGCCGCCGAGGCTGATGACGGCCACTTCCGTCGTGCCCCCGCCGATGTCGACGATCATGCTGCCGGTGGGCTCGTTGATCGGCAGGCCGGCGCCGATCGCGGCGGCCATCGGCTCTTCGATCAAGCCGGCCCAGCGGGCCCCGGCGTTCATGGCCGCGTCACGCACGGCGCGCTTCTCGACTTCGGTGACGCCCGACGGGATGCCGATCAGCATTCGCGGCCGGGGCACCATGCCGATGCGGTCGTGAACCTTGCGCACGCAGTACGCGATCATCTGCTGGGTGACGTCGAAGTCGCTGATGACGCCGTCGCGCAGCGGTCGAACCGCGATGATGCTCGCCGGGGTGCGGCCAACCATGCGCTTGGCCTCGGCGCCGACTGCCAGGACCCGCTTGGTCTTGGCCTCCATCGCGACGACACTCGGCTCGCTGATGACGATGCCTCGGTCGCGGACGTGGACGAGGGTGTTGGCCGTGCCCAGGTCTATGCCGATGTCACGCGAGAACAGGCCTAAAAAGCTGTGGACGCCGAACATGATTCGAGGCGGTTCCTTCCTCGTCGTGCTGGTCCCCGAGAGACGGGGAACGGGGCTGCCAGCCTTTGTGATCCAGGCGACCGAGAGGGTGGCGTCGTCTCGGACTCTGGTGGCTCCCGTCAAGGGTGCGGGACCGTAGATTCGCCCGCTTTGACCCTGGGAAGCCCGTGCAGTATACCCGCATGAGTGGCGCAAGGGTCTGACGCGAGCTGGACGGCCTGCCGCCGGGCTGCTGGCAGGAGCTCCGTGGGGAGAGCGCTCGACGCTCGAACGAGAGTCTCCGGGTCTGCCACGCGCCACTTCTCCGGCGAGTCGGCGACCTACGAGGGGCGATCGAAGGCGACTCCGCGGTCGCGCAGGGAGACGAAGCCGTCGCCGGCAACGATGAGGTGGTCGAGCAGCTGGATGTCCAGCAGTCGACCGGCGGCCAGCGCCTCTGCCGTGAGACGGAGGTCGTCCGGGCTCGGCGTTGGGTCCCCGGAAGGGTGGTTGTGGACGAGAATCAAGCCCGCCGCGTTGAGGCGGACGGCGTCGCGGAAGAGCTCGCCGACCCTCACCAGGCTCGATGACACATTGCCCTGGTACACGGTGACAAGCCGAAGGACCGCGTTGCGCGTGTTCATGAGCACGACGCGCAGTTCCTCCCGCTCCAGGAAACCCATCTGGGGCACGAGCCGCTCGCCAACGTCGCGCGGCGCTCGCACCGTCCAGCGACCCTGGGGCCAGTCGGTAACTACCCGCCGGCCCAGCTCGAAGGCGGCGGCCAGCTGGGCGGCACGGACCGGACCGACCCCGGGCACCGCCTCCAGCTCGACGTCCGTGGCGCGTGCCAGCCCGACGAGCCCCTCGTGCCGCCGCAGCGCGTCCGAGGCCGCGTCCACGGCCTTGGCACCGCGCGTGCCGGATCCCCACAGCACGCCGATCAGCTCCGCCGCGCTCAGGGCTGCGGCGCCGTGCATCGCCAGGCGCTCGCGGGGCCGCTCCCTGACGGGCACCATGCCGATCCCCGAGATCGGTCGCTCGGCTGCTCGCACCTGGCGCCGGCGGTCGCTCCGGAGGTGCGCTCGCGGCCGCGTCGGCCCCACTGTTTGTGGCCCTGACTCTCCCGGTTCCACGTTTGACGTCCTGCTGGTCGGGGCGGAGCGGGCCTGACTCACCGCTCCCGGAGCCAAACGACGGAAGCCCGCCGATTCCCCCCGCCATCGGGCTCCGGGAACCAGACGAGCCTAGACCCGGCCGCTTATCTGCGGACCAACTGCGGCTAAACCATCGGGCAAGCGCCAGGATGCAATCGGCCATCCGTGAACCCGCGCTCAACGCCGGATTACCGGACTGTGCTGATCCACCAGATCAGGAGGACGAGGGTCCCGTTGTAGGCCCCATGAAGAGCCATCGAGGCGAAGATCGAGCGCCGCCGCGTGTAGATCCACGCCAGCAACCAGGCCACGGGGATTCGGGCGGCCACGGCGAGGATCGCCGCCCGGATGAACACATCCGTGTCGACGGCGCCGACCAGGTTGATGATGTGGATGCAGGCGAAGAAGACGGCGGCCCGAATGATCGCGTCGTTGCGCTTGAGCGACCGAGCCCAGGCGTTGGTGGCGAAGCCCCGAAAGAAGATCTCCTCGCCGATCGGCGCAACGACTGCCAGCGACAGGAGGGTGATCCATAGATCCCAGCCCGGGAAGAGCGTCGGGATGGGTTCGGAAACGTCGGTGCTCTGGACTCCCAGGATGACGGCCAGAATTCCGGCGAAGACCAGCGTCGCGATCAACACCGGAATCGCCAGGGCGAGCCCGAGCGCGATGTCGCCGCCAAGTGCCTTAGCACCAGCGCCGGCCTCTCCAGCCGGCGCGCTCCAGGCGTTGGAGAACGACCAGTCGCTGGGATCAGGGGCAAGCCTCCGCGGCCGAACGATGTCCCGCCACGAGAGGGCGCCCGGTCGAACCGCGACGATGTGGACGAGCGCCCCGTAGCAGCCGAGGTTGAGCAGGAGGACGAGCAGCGTCTCGACCGATGTCGCCAGGTTGATCCCGACGAAATCCAAGGCGGCGACGACGACAAGCTCAGCCGCCAGCGACAGGGAGAGCCACGCCAGCACGACGAGGAACGGCGACGGCCCGAAGTAGTCCAGCCAGCCGTCGGCGCGGCGCTGACTGCCCTGGGCCAGTGACGCGGCCGCGAGCCCGACAGAGAGGGGGACGAGGGCCAGCTCGAACACGGAAACGGCGGCGGGGCCCGAGACGCCGCCGGCGATCCCGGCGTAGCCCGCGGCGAGGATCGCTATCAGCGTGCCCAGGCCGAGGAGCGAGAGGAACCACCCGGCGGCGTACATGCGCGGTGCCGCCCGCCCCTGGAGGGAGTGGATCCTTCTGGGCGGCACGGGCGGATGCAAGCGCCCCGGAGCCTCTGCCGGGGGCGGTGGGCCGTAGCCCCAGGGCGGGTACGGATATGGATAGGTCCACGGGCTCGGCCAGCCGTAGCCCGGCGGCCAGCCGTAGCCCGGCGGCCAGCCGTAGCCCGGCGGCGCTCCATAAGCGGGCGGCCAGCCGTAGCCCGGCGGCCAGGCCTGGCCCGGGACCGGGCCGGACGTCCAGGGTCCGAATCCCGGAGGCCCGTAGGCCGCCGCACCCGGCGCGTAACCCGGCGGAAGCGGGGCTGGGGCTGGCTGGATCGCCCCGGGCGTCGCGGGAGGTGGGCTCGGGGCCCCCTGCGGGATCTCGGGTACCGGTGGCGTCGGGGTCGACTGGGGGCTTGCGAACGCCTCACCCACGGAATCCCCTGGCGGCTGATCGACCGTCATCGTGGGGCTTGCTCGTCAGTCCTCGACTCGGCCGTCAGCGGCCGACAACGGACTCACCCGGAACTATCCCACCTGCCGGCCGAGGCACGACGCTGCCCGCGGAACTGACGGCGGGCGCAGACACAGGAGCCGGATTGGCCGCCGCCTGAGGAACGCGCTCGACGGCGGGCCGCTCGAAGTCCTTGCCGCACCATGCGCACAGAGACCAGTCGAGCCCGACCAGCCGCTCGCAGTTGGGGCAGACGCGCTTGAGACGCTGGCGGCACCAGGGGCAGATGATCCATTCGGCGTCGACGCGACGGTCGCACATGCGGCAGGTCTTGATCGCCTCGACCTCGGCGAGCAGAGCCTCTTCGGCGAGATTGCGCTCGTACACGTCGCCCAGCCGTTCCGGTGGGCGAACGACTCGATAGACCACGATGCCCAGAGGGAAGAGGAAGGGCAGGAACAGGATTATCAGGCCAGTCGCGAGGAACGGGAGAAGCGGATTCTCGGTCCGGTCCCGCATGTCTCGGAACGCCCAGTACGCCGCCGCGATCCAGAGCAGGATCATGTAGAAGAAGGTGGCGTAGAGGACCAGCTGGACGACCGCGTTCGCGAAAAACGCGCTCATCGCTCCGCCTAGTGCACCCATCGGGTCAGTCATGGAGAGTGATCCGCTTTCTCCGATTCGCCCTTCGAGGCGTCCGATCGAACCGGGAAGGGGCCATTGAAGTCTACCAGGGTCGAAACACCCGACCGCGGCTGTGCGGGCCTGTGACGGCCAACGTCGCCGCCCGGTGACGGCCGTTCGACCCCCGGAGATCCACCTTGCCGCGAGCGGAGCGGATCAGGTTCTCCGCGCTGCGGCGGGGAAGAAGAGCCCGACGATCGAACCGGCGATCAGCAGGATGGCGCCCAGCGTCAGAAGAGTGATGCCCCCGCCGCATCCCCATGGGAGCGTCAGGTAGAGCAGGCCAACGCCGAGCAGGATCCCACCCAGGAGCATCGGGATCGCCGATTCGGTCAGGCGTCTGATGGTAGGCGCCAGCGCCGGCATCAGTTCCTCCAGCTTGTCGCTGGCCAGGATCGCGGCCAGCAGGACGGCGGCGATCAGGAACAGCGGCCAGCCGGCGGCCGTGTCGAACGCCCACGCCCCCGCCCGCGGATGGATGTCGACCGTGCCGACGCCCAGGCCGTTGTCGCCCGCCCAGGGCAGCGCGAAGCTGACCAGTGCGAACGCGCCGCCGAGCGCGGTCAGGCCCGTGGCTGCCAGCTCGGCTTTGGGCTCCGCCGCGATGGAAGCGAGAGTGGCCTTGATCCTATCCGACGTGGTCAACGGCACCGTCGGCGACGCAGGTGGCATCGCCCCCACGACGACCGCGCCGGAGCGGCCCTCGACCGGCCGTGTGTCGGGAGCCGGTGCAAGAGCTGGCGTCGGACCCGAAGCCGGGGTCGCGGCCTGAACCGGGTTCCAGCCCGCGACGGCGCCGGCAGGTCTCCCGGCGCCGATGGAGCCGAGCGTCCGGTGACTGACGGAGGGCGTCAGGATTCGGTCCGAGATCCCGCCGCCGTCCTGCGCAACCGGCTCGGGCGTGGGCCCCGATGTCGCCCCGGGGTCCGTTTCCGCTTCCTCGTCTGGGGCCGCGTTCACGGCGGCTGCCTTCTCGGCGGCTGCTTGGGACACTGCCTCCCGGGCCGCGGCCGCCGCCCTGGCGGCGGTGTCCCGCGCTGTGCTGCGCTGCACTCCTTCGATGTCGACCGGCCAGCCCTCTGGGACGTGGGCCCGCGGGTCCTCCGGCCCGGATGGCGCGGCGGCCTCCTCGAACGGCCCGGACGCCGACTCTATCACGGACTGCCCCGTCGCCGCTTCCGTCGTAGCCAGCACGACACCGCAACGGGGACAGAAGTCGTCCCCGGGCGTGATCGGGGCTGAACAACTCTTGCAGACCGCGGGCTCGACCATGCCGGCCTCCGCTTCGGGCCAGATGCGGGAATTCCCGCATCGGCGAGGTTCCTGCGCGCTCGAGGGTTGGGTCAATCCCCCGATCTCTCTCCCGCCGCGCCCGATAGTCCCAACCCGCTCCGCTGAGGAGCCTCGCCGGCTCGCGCGGACGTTGCAGGCAGAGCATCTGCGACCTCGCCGGTGAAGGCAGCGCTCCGCCAGGCCGAAGTCACCGCGGAGACGGCCAGGGCCGCAACCCACGCTACCGCCAGGGCCAGAGTCGCCAGGGCGAAGGTGACCCGATCCTGGTTCCTGGCGGCAATCCGGCACCAGTCGAAGGCTGTCGAGGTGCCAACCAGGGCCAGGCCGATCGCCACGGCGCTCGTCACATGCGAGACCACCACCGTCAGCAGGGTCGAGATCGGCCGGTGAACGATCTCGACTGCGGCGCCAAGGACCGACCGCCAGGCTCCGCCACCGGCCAGGACCTCGCGCCGGACGGCGATCGCGGCGGTCGTCTCCGCCGCGAGCCAGACCAGGACCACAACCGCGACGGCATCGCCGGCGGCCAAGACCACCCTCAATGGCAATGGCGACGTCAGGTTGCTCGGTGTCGTGAGTTCGTCATAGGTGGCGTTGAAGATGCGCGTTGCGGCCCAGGAGAGCGCGACCGCAAGAGGCACCAGGCAGATCATTCGGATGGCCGCGAGCTGCAACAGAAGCGACATCCGCGGGAGCGGAACGCCCTCCTGCCTCCGCTCGTCACCCGGTTCCAGCGTCATCTGGATGAGCCAGAAATCGGTGAGCGAGCCGACCAGACTCGCCACCGCCAGCCACGTAATCGTGGCGACGATGGCAAGCGCGATCAGCTCGACGAGCCAGGTCGTGGGCTGCCCGGCGATCGAGATGGCATCCACGCCCGTCACGCTGGCAATGCCGATGACCGATGGCAGGATGACGCTCGGCAGCGCCAGCAGGACGATCCCGCCTCGCAGCAGGAATCCCGCCAGCGCCACCATCGACGCCTCGCCGTGCGTCAGGCCGAAGCCAAGAGCCCGTGCCAGGCGCCTGGCACGGCCGGCACGTCGCGGCTCGAGCCCTTCGCCTGGCGCGGTCACTCAGTCAGTTCCCCGAGGGCGCGGGCGTGCCCAACTGGACCTGGAGCTGGGCGAGGATCTGGCCGACCGTATTCATCTCTTGCTGATAGGTTGCCAGGTCGCCGTTGTGCAGGGCCTGCTGAGCCAGTTCATAGTGCTGGTTGGCCTCGGCGATCAGCTGCTGAGTCGTCCCGGTGAGCGTGAAGCTCGGAACGGCGGTTGGCGAGCCGCCGGGCGTTGGGGCGATGCTCGGGCTGGGCGACGATCCGGGTGAAGCCCCCGGAGAAGGCGAGGTGCCCGGAGACTGGCCGTTGCCGCTGACGAGCGCCGTCAGCGCTCCCTGCAGCGTGTCGTCCCAGACGATCTGACTGGGCGTGGCGACGATCACTTTCTGCAGCACCGGCAGCGGGTTGCTGTTGGACGACATGTATACCGGTTGCACGTACAGGATTGAATCCTGAAGTGGCACGACGAGCAGGTTGCCCATGATCACAGTGCTGCCCTGTTGTGACCACAGAGTGACCTGCTGGCTGATGACCGGGTTTTGCAGAATCAAGGCGCTCATCTGCGCCGGCCCGTAGATCGTTGAGCTGCTCGGGAAGTCGTAGACGGTGACTTGGCCATACGTCGCCGGGTCATTGTGCGCGGCCACCCACGAAATCATGTTGGGACGGCCGTTTGGAACCATTGGCTGCAGCAGCAGGAACTCAGAGTTGCTGGCGCCTGTCTGGCCCGGGTCCTGCATCTCGACGTAGTACGCCTCGAGCCCAAGCTGCTGCGGGCCGTTGCTGCCGCTCGTGCCGGCGTTGCGCGCCACCTGCCAGACGTTGTTGCCCTGGTAGAAGACGCCCGGATCGGTGACGTGGTACTTCTCGTACTGGCTGGTCTGGGCGTCGAACATGTCTTCGGGGTAGCGCAGGTGCGCCTGCAGATCTGACGACATGTCCGAGAGCGGGTGGTAGACGGCCGGGAAGACGCCTTCCCAGGCCTGGATGATCGGGTCGTTTGGATCCGCGACGTAGAACGTCATGGTGCCGTCGTAGGCGTTCATGACCACCTTGACGCTGTTGCGGATGTAGTTGAACGGGTCGCCCGCCAGGCCGGTTGCCGTCGGGTCGCTGCCCGGGTTGAAGGTGTTCGCGTCCGGGAAGGCGTCCGTCGTCGTGTAAGCGTCGAGGATGTAGTCGAGCTGGCCGGTCGAGGTCACGACCAGGTACGGATCCTTGTCGTAACGCAGATACGGCGCTATCTCCTGGACGCGCTGCTGAATGGAGCGATTCATGAGCAGCTGGCTGTTGCTGCTGACCTGGTTGCTGATGAGGAGGTTCAGGTCGCCGAATCGGATGGCGAAGAGCAGCTTCGTGAGCGGCGTGTCCAGCTTGATGCCGGTCGTTCCCTGCCAGCTGTAGTACTGATCGCCCGACGTCGAGGCCGACGGATAGTCGAATTCCTGAGTTGCGCCGCCGACGATCACGTAGTCGCTCGCCTGTGTGCCGAAATAGATGCGCGGCTGAGTGACGACGGGGGCGCCGGGCGACGACACCGGTGGCACGTTCTGGATGACCAGCTCCGGGTTCGCGCTCTGGCCGGTGTTGCTGCGCACGACCTCGTTTACCGGCAGCATCGCCAGTCCGATGCCGTGGGTGTAGATGAGGTGGACGTTGACCCAGCTCGAGTTGCCGTTATTGAGGTTGGCGACCTGGGACGGATCGAGCTCACGGCCGGCGAGCATCACCTGGCGCACGCAAGGCGCCGGGTTGGGCGCGCAGGCAGCCGCGGACGTGAAGGTGTACCTGTCCGTGTCGACATCGCCGAAGCTGTAATAGTTCCGGAGCAGCTGCATGTTGTCGAGCGTCGGGCCCAGCGGCCGGTAGTCCCACAGGCGCAGGTTCTGGATGGTGGATTGCTCGTTTGCGAGCGACGCCTCCGTGAGCGTCGTCTGACCGCTCGGCCCCCCCGGTTGATATGCGACGCTGGTCCAGCCTGTCAGGTTGAACCCAAGCCGGGTCATGTCGATGTTGTTCTGGATGTAGGGCGTCTCCTGCGTCTGCTGGTTGGGAACCACGACGAACTGCTGGGTGATGAGCGGGTAGGCGAAATCCAGTGCGACGTACGCGCCCAGCCACAGGACGACGGTCAGGGTCAGCGGCACCCACCAGCGGGTGCAGCAGAAGAGCAGGAAAAGGGTCCCGGCAAAGGCGGCCAGGACGGTCATGACGTTGATGGCCAGGACCCTGGCGTTGACGTCGGTGTAGCTGGCTCCCTGGAAGATGCCGCTCTGGCCGCTGTATACGAGCGAGTACCGGTCGAGCTGGAACCCGACGGCGATCGACAGCAGGAACAGCATGACGAGCACGCCGACATGGATGCGCGCCGCGGTCGACATCGAGGCGCCGGAGATCACGGCTACCAGGTAGCGGGCGCCGGCCAGGAGGATCGGTAGCAGAAGCACGGTGTTTGCGTACGACTGGATCAGACGATAGAACGGCAGTTCAAAGACGTAGAAGCCGATGTTCAGGCCGAAGGTAGGGTCGGTCTGAGCAAACGGCACGCGATGGATGAACAACTGGACGGTCGTCCAGTTGCCGGCGAGCAGGCCTCCGAGCCCGAGGGCGACGAGCGCGCTCAGGCCGAGCAGGCCCCAGAAGACCGGGCGGGCAACGTCCGGGATCTCGACGTCGCCCTGGCCGGAGCCGGGCCGGCGCGGAGCGCCGAAGGGTCCGCCGCCGTAGCCGCCGGCGTAGCGATCGAGGTTGAAGCGATCGAGGAAGTCGTCGAGCGAGAACCGGCGCATCGCGCCCTTGGGAATGACCCGGCCGGGCAGCCAGAGGTTGAACCACAGGACGAGGAACCCGCCAATGGCGCCGAGGGCGAAGAGGCCGAGCTGAGAGCCCACCTGCGTCCAGAAGACGCTCGCGTAGCCGACGCTCTGAAACCAGATCGCGTCCGTCCACAGGCCGACGCCCACAGATAGGAAGAGGCCCAGGAGAATCAGGACGGCCACGATGGTGATTCCCAGGATCACCCAGCCTCGGCCAATGTGGATCTCGGGCATCTCGCCGTCCGAGCCCACCGATCGAGGCCGGCGCGGACCGCGGTATCCACCGCCTCGGAAGACCCCCCGGTCCTCGTCGCCTCGATCTCCGCCATTGTCGGAATCGGCTCCGTTTGAATTCACCGGTGTGTCCTCCCGTGAGCCTTCGGTCGATGGCTGGTCGTCCGCCCGGGCGTCCGTCCCGGAACCAGGATCAGATTCACCCTCCGTCCCCGAATCGCCGCTCTTGCGACGCTGCTCGGCCTGGCGGCGGCGCAGCTCATCGAGAAAGTCGTCGAACATGTCGCGCATCCCGCGAGTTTAGCCCGGATCCACCGGTCTAGCGCCGCAGATCGCCGGGCCGCCGAGCGCAGCCCTGGGCGGCGACGAGCGCGCATCAGGGGCGAGCCCGGGGGCGACTCCGGCGTGGGGCTGAGATCCCGGAATTCGGCGAGGCCACCGTCGTCTTCGCACCAGAGCAGGGCCACTCACCAGCCGTCGGCGACGATCTGGGGCTGGCTCATGCCGACGCGGCGTCGATCGCCCGGACCCAGCTCCAGCTCACGCAGATAGGAGGGACCGGGCGCGGGGAGCCCGGGCCGGGGAGTGGCCACGGGTTACGTGTCTGAGGCGGGGCGAGAATCGGCGGGCGGGCCGGATTCGGGCGCCGGTGCCTCGGGTTCGGCAGCACCGGCTGCGGGTGTGGGAGCGGGCCCGACGGCCGCCCCCGCGGCGATCTCCCGGTCGAGACGCTCCATCTCGGCTCGGACCTCGGCGCTGGGTGGTCTCAGAGCGCCCGGATCGACCCGCCCGCCCGGGCTGGCGAAGAGTCGATCGTCGGGGTCGCCGAGGACCACCGACAGGAGCCCGGGGCGCTTCTTCTGGCGCTCGGCTTTCTCCTGGTAGGCGCGCAGCTCCGGGGCGACATCCGTGACTCCGGGAATGGGGACCACAGTCAGCTCGGCATCGGAGGTCAGCGCCGCCCCGCAGCTCGGACATCGCTCCGCCCCGGCGGCGATCCGGGCCGAGCACCACGGGCACTCGACGTCGGCGCCCTTCCAGGACGTCGCCGGGGCACCTGCCGACCGGCTGGTCGAACGTTTGCCCGGTGCGGCGGGCGAGGCAAGGGATTCGGCACCGGACGGGAGGCCGGCCATCGGCGTAGGGCCGGCCGGTTCGGGCGCGATCACCGCGGCAAGCTCGGGCGCGAGTCCCGCCCCCGAATCGGGTGCAAGTCCCGCCGCAGCGCCGAGCGCGCCGGTGTCGGTCCGGATCGGCGGACCGACTTCGTCGCCGATCGCGCCTGCCTGGTGGGTCCACCACCCGCCCGCGGCGAGCAACGCGGCTCCGGGGATGAGGGCCGCTGCGTAGGCCCGCCCGAGATCATCCGGCAGCAGGGCCACTCCCAACGCCGCCATAACCGCGGCCGCGACATACAGGCGTCGGCTTGGGTCCCTGGCGAACATCGCCGCCCCTGCTGGGACCGCCGTTACGACAGCCGTGCCGACCGCGACCCACAGGACCGCCACCGCGGGTACCCCGTAGACGCCGGAAGGCGGCAGCGCGCCCTCGACATGGTCGAGGCCCAGGAACTGCGTCGCGATGATCCCGAAGGCCGCGCTCACCAGGATGCAGAGCCACCCGCCGAAGATGGCGAGCGCACCGAAGACTCTTGGCATCGTTCTCCCCTGGCTCAGACTTGACGCGGACCTGGGTGCGGACCTGCAGCGCGAACGGGCGCCACCTTATGAGGCGGACTCTACGCCGGCTCGTGAGGCGGCGCGCCCTCGACGGAGGTTCCGTTACTCGCGGCGGCCGCCTGCCCGACCGCGCCGAGCACGCCCATGCGCGCCTGGCTCGCCAGCACCGAGCCTACCAGCGAGGGCTGGCGCATCCCCGGATCGACGTCGGTGAGGCCGGGGATCACCAGGCCGCCGAGCGACTCGCGTTGGGCCATGACCGCGCCGCAACTGGGGCAGCAGCCGGCGCCGGGATCGGCGGCGGCTGAACACCACGGGCACCTGGCCGCACCGCGCCCGCCCGCAGCCGGTTCGGGGCCCTCGGGCCCCGGTCCCGGCGTCGCCCGCCGCATCGGCCGATTCCACCAGTCGTCCATCGTCGTACCCTCCTGCCAGTGGCCGTTCCTCCCGTCCGCCATCACTCCCATTCGATGGTGGCCGGTGGCTTGGAACTGATGTCGTAAACCACTCTGTTCACGCCCGGAACCTCGTTCACTATCCGGGAGCTGATCCTGGCCAGGACCTCGTAGGGGAGTTTGGCCCAGTCGGCCGTCATCGCGTCTTCCGATGTGACAGCGCGAACGGCCACGAGATTCCCGTAAGTTCGGCCATCGCCCATGACGCCAACCGACCGCACCGGGGTAAGAATGGCGAACGATTGCCAGACGCTCCGGTACAGGCCCGCGGCCTTGATCTCGTCGATGACGATCCAATCCGCCTCGCGCAACGTGTCGAGACGCTCGGCCGTGACCTCGCCGATGATCCGGATCGCCAGGCCGGGTCCGGGAAACGGCTGGCGCTGGACCATCGAATCAGGCAGGCCGAGCTCCGTCCCGACGGCCCTGACCTCGTCCTTGAAGAGGTAGCGGAGCGGCTCGATCAGCTGAAAGCTCAGGTCCTCGGGCAGGCCGCCGACGTTGTGATGGGTCTTGATCTTCGCGGCCGCCTTTTCCGTGACGGAGGTGGCGGATTCGATTACGTCGGGATAGAGCGTGCCCTGGGTGAGAAAGTCGATCTGGCCGAGCTTTGCCGCCTCGTCCTCGAAGACGCGAATGAACTCGTTGCCGATGATGTGGCGCTTCCGCTCCGGGTCGGTCACGCCCTCCAGCTTGCACAGGAATCGCTCGCGGGCATTGACGACGATGACGGGCACGCCCAGCTGCTCGAACGCCGTGCGCAACAGCTCCGTCTCGTTCTTGCGCATCATCCCGTGGTCGACATGAACGCAGATCAGGCGATCGCCGACGGCGCGGTGGACGAGGGTCGCGGCCACGGCCGAATCCACTCCGCCGGAGAGGGCGCACAACACTCTGCCGTCTGTCCCGGTCGCGCGGCTGTGCTCGTCGACGCGGCTGCGGATCCCCTCGACGCTTGATGCGATGAAGTTGGCCGGGGTCCAGCTCTGGCGGGCGCCGGCGATCTCGACGACGAAGTTGCGCAGGATCTCGCGGCCGTGCGGGGTGTGGACGACCTCGGGATGGAACTGGATACCGTACAGGCGGCGCTCCGGATCGGCGACCGCGGCATACGGCGTGGAGCCGGTGCTGGCCGTCGGCTGGAAGCCGGCCGGCAGCCGTTCGATCGAATCGCCGTGGCTCATCCAAACCGACTGCTGGGGATCGAGGCCGGCGAAGAGTCGATCGCTGCCGGTCACCGTGACGACGGCCGGCCCGAACTCCTTGCGGCTGAAGGAGACGACCTCGCCACCGAGCGCCTGGGCCATCAGATGCAGGCCGTAGCAGATGCCCAGGATCGGCACCCCGCCGGTCCAGAGCGCCGGGTCGGGATGGGGTGAGCCCGCTTCGTAGACGCTGGCCGGTCCGCCGGAGAGGATCACCGCCGCCGGCTTGCGGGCGGCGATCTCACTCCATGGAGTGTCGAATGGCAGCAACTCCGAGTAGACGTTCAGCTCTCGGACGCGACGGGCGATGAGCTGGCTGTACTGGCTGCCGCAGTCGAGGACGACGACTGAGTCCACTCCGGCCGCGACTGATGGATCCGCGACTCGCCCTTCGTTCAATCCCGACCTCCGCTGGAAAGTCTGTCGATTCTAGCGGGGCAAGCTTGCGGCCGAACGATGCGCCGGCCGACACGCTGGCCGGGCCTTCGCGCGGCGCCCGTCGCGGTTCGGGCGCGCCGAAAAGAGTGACGAGAGAGGGGCGGTGCGCGCGGAGGTTACTCGCGCTCGGTCGGGAACCCCTGCTTCTTCCAGTCCTGCAGGCCGCCGTGCAACTCCTTGACGTTGAAGCCGAGCGCCTCCAGGCGCTGCGCCGTCTTGGTCGACGCGTGACAGCTGGCGTTCCAGCAGTAGATGACGTACAGGGCCTCGCGCGACAGGTGCGCGGTCGTGGTCTCGTCGATGTCGCGCCAGGGCAGGTTGACCGCGCCGGGCAGGTGCTCGAGGGCGTACGTCTCGGCATAGCGCGCGTCGACGACCACGAGATCGGGCGCGCCCGCGACGATGTCGGCGTAGAGGTCTGCCGGGTGACGGTCGTACACGAAACTGCCGATCCAATGGATCCGCGCGGTCGGCTCGGATGGAATGGTGACGCTCGCGGTGGGAACGGCAGTCGCGGCCGGAACCAGGTGCAGGACCGGAGCCGCGTGGGGCTCCAAGGCCGCGGGCGCGCCGGCTGCGGCAGGCGCTGACGTCTCGTCTTCAAATGGCGATTGGGCCGTTTCGAGGACCGGCGCGGACGGCATCGGCGGGATTCTCCGTTCGGGTAGCGGCGTTGTGGCGGAATAGTAGCGAACGACGTCAAATTCCGCGACCCGATTCCGGGCACGTCGGCCGAGCGTTCGGTTGCGGTTTGGTTACGAAGCAGAGCGGGGATGTGGATAGCCGCGGGCCGGGTCGCCTGCCCGGCGGCAGGCGACCCACGTTCTGGCGCCCAGCCCCGCGACCGGGCCAGCCGGGCCGGCGAGACAGAGCGACTGAGGCCGGCGACGACGTGGACCCGCGTGTCCCGCCCCGCGGGCCTGTCTCGTGCCGTTCCGTGCGCGCGATTTCCAGATTCACATGAGAGCGGCATCGGGCAAGAGTTGCGTCCCTGCTCAAGGCGATCTGGCGCCAGGCAGGCTCCAAGGAGAGTCGGAAACGAGTCGATTGAGCGTGGATCGGCGCCGCATTTGGGCCCGTCGAGGCCGTTTAGTCGCGTTGGCGCCGTCTGGTCTTGCCCAATGTCGTCGTGGCGTGAATTCGGAAAGGACGGTGGTCACTGGGCTACCAGCGCCGCCGGGCTACCAGCGCCACCGGGCCACGAGCGCCACCGGGCCCAATGAGCGCCGCCGGGCCGCCGGCGTCGGCCCCGTGCCCCGTCGCGGGAGCGCCCGACGCTCGCCGTTGGGTGGCTACTCGTCGTCCAGGTTGGGGGCAAGCCAGCGCGCGGCTTCCTCGAGCGACCAGCCCTTGCGTCGGGCATAGTCCTCGAGCTGGTCGCGCCCGATCCGGCCCACGCCGAAGTAGTGCGCTTCGGGGCGCCAGAAGTAGTAGCCGCAGACCGACGCCGGCGGGAGCATCGCGAACGATTCGGTAAGGCTCATCCCGACGCGAGCCTCGGCGTGGAGCAACGCGAAGAGGGTCGCCTTCTCCGTGTGGTCCGGGCAGGCCGGGTAGCCCGGCGCCGGCCTGATGCCTTGATACTCCTCCTGGATCAACGCGGCGTTATCCAGCGCTTCACTGGGGGCGTATCCCCACAGCTCGCGCCGGACGCGCCGGTGCACGACCTCCGCCAGCGCCTCGGCCAGACGGTCGGCGAGAGCCTTGGCCAGGATGGCCCGGTAGTCGTCCCCGGCAGCCTCGAACTCGGCCGCGAGCTCAGCCGCACCGGCGCCGGCGGTGACGGCGTATCCGCCGAGGTAGTCCCCGACGCCACTCTGCTGCGGGGCCACGAAATCGGCCAGCGCCACGTTCGGCCGGCCCGGAGGCTTCTCCATCTGCTGGCGCAGCGTGTGGACGACCGCGAGAACCTCCGACCGCCCTTCGTCCGCGTACAACTCGATGTCGTCGCCCACGGAGTTGGCCGGCCAGAAGCCCACGACCGCGTGCGCGCAGAGCAGCCCCTCTTCCGCGATTCGGTCGAGCAGGCGCCGCCCATCGTCGTACACGGCCCGGGCCGGCTCGCCGACGTGGGGCGCGTCGAGGATCTTGGGGAAGGTCCCCTTCATCTCCCAGGCGGCAAAGAAGGGCGACCAGTCGATCGTCTCGATCACGCCGGCGAGCGGGTACTCCTCGGCCCGAACCCCCAAGAAGCCGGGTCTGGGCACATCTCGGCCGAAATCGACCGGGGTCCTGTTCGTCCGCGCGGCTTCGATGGCGACGCGGGCTATCCGCTCGCGGCGCCCCGCTCGCTCCATTCGCAGCCGTTCCTGATCGTCGCGGATCGCGGCCGCGTATCCGGCCGATCCCTCGCCGAGCAGTTCCGCGACCACTCCGACCGCCCGCGACGCATCGGCAACGTGGATCACCGGCGCGGAATAGCGCGGCGCGATCTTGACCGCGGTATGGGCCTTCGACGTCGTCGCCCCGCCGATGAGCAGCGGCACCCGGAAGCCTTCCCGCTCCATCTCCGCGGCGACGTGGGCCATCTCCTCCAGAGACGGCGTGATCAGGCCCGACAGACCCACGACGTCCACGTTCTCGGCGCGCACCGTCTCCAGGATCCGAGCGGCCGGCACCATCACGCCGAGGTCAAGCACCTCGTAGTTGTTGCAGGCCAGCACGACGCCGACGATGTTCTTTCCGATGTTGTGGACGTCGCCCTTGACCGTGGCCATGAGGATCTTGCCGCGGGGCCGCCGATCGCCCCTGGCGGCCTTCTCCGCCTCCAGGTACGGCACCAGGTGGGCGACGGCCTTCTTCATGACGCAGGCGCTCTTGACCACCTGCGGCAGGAACATCTTGCCGGCCCCAAAGAGGTCGCCGACGGCGCTCATGCCGCCCATCAGCGGCCCTTCGAAGACATCGATGGGATGGCCGGCGGCGAGGCGCGCTTCCTCCGTGTCCTCCACCACGAACGTGTCGATCCCCTCGATGAGCGCGTGCCGCAGCCGATCCGACACCGGCAGCTCGCGCCAGGCCGTGTCGACGCCGGCGCGGTCGGCCGCTCCTTCGCCGGCGTACTTCGGGGCGATCTCGAGCAGCCGCTCCGTCGCATCGGGGCGGCGGTTCAAAACCACGTCCTCGACCCGCTCCAGGAGCTCGGCGGGAATCTCCGAGTACACCGCCAGCTGCCCCGGATTCACGATTCCCATGTCCATGCCCGCGGCGATGGCGTGGTAGAGGAAGACGGCGTGGATCGCCTCGCGGACGACATCGTTGCCGCGGAAGGCGAACGAGACGTTGCTGACGCCGCCGCTGATCCGCACGCCGGGCATCTCGGCCTTGATCCGGCGGGTCGCCTCAATGTAGTCGACGGCGTACCTGGCGTGCTCTTCGATGCCGGTGCCGATGGCGAAGACGTTGGGGTCGAAGACGATCTCGTCCACCGGAAGGCCGGCCTGCTCGGTCAGCAGCCGGCAGGCGCGCCGGCAGATCTCGACCTTGCGTTCGACCGTGTCGGCCTGGCCTTTCTCGTCGAATGCCATGACGATCACGGCCGCGCCGTACCGGCGGGCCAGCCGCGCCTGGCGCAGGAACTGTTCCTCGCCCTCTTTGAGCGAGATCGAGTTCACGATCGGTTTGCCGCCGATGCAGCGCAGCCCCGCTTCGACGACGGACCACAGCGACGAATCCACGACGACCGGGACGCGGGCGATCGCCGGCTCGGAAGCCACCAGGTTGAGGAAGCGAGTCATCGCGGCTTCCGAATCAAGCAGCGCCTCGTCCATGTTGACGTCGATCGCCTGGGCGCCGGCATCCACCTGGCGGCGGGCGATCGCCAGGGCGCCGTCGAAGTCGCCCTCGATGATGCGGCGTGCGAAGAGGCGCGAGCCGGCCACGTTCGTCCGCTCGCCGATGTTCACGAAGAGGCTGCCTTCGCCAATGTCGAGGGCCTCCAGGCCGGCCAGCCGAAGCGCTGGGGGCCGCACGGGGACTATCCGCGGCGCCAGGCCGCGCGCCGCTTCGGCGAACGCGGCGACGTGCGTCGGGCCCGTTCCGCAGCAGCCGCCGATGACGTTGACCAGGCCCGCCGACGCGAAGTCGCGCAGCACCTCGGCCATCGCCTCGGGTGATTCGTCATAGCCGCCGAACTCGTTGGGCAACCCGGCATTCGGGTGCGCGGCCACGAACGTGTCCGCCAGTCCGGCCAGCTCCTCCACGTGGGCTCGCAGCTGGCGAGCCCCGAGCGCGCAATTGAGCCCCACGATCAGCGGCCGGGCGTGGCGGATGGCGTTCCAGAACGCCTCGACGGTGTGGCCTGACAGCGTACGCCCGGACGCGTCGGTGATCGTTCCGGAGATCCAGAGCGGCACCTCGACGCCCAGCTCCTCGAACACGCCCTGGATGGCGTAGATGGCGGCCTTGGCGTTGAGCACGTCGAAAACCGTCTCGACCATGAGCAGGTCGGCGCCGCCCAGGAGCAGCCCGCGGGCAGCCTCCGCGTAGGCCTCGGCCAGCTCCTCGAAGGAGACGGAACGTGCGGCCGGGTCGGCCACATCCGGGGAGATCGAGGCGGTCTTGTTGGTTGGACCGAGCGATCCGACGACGAACCGCGGCCGGTCAGGCTCGCGAGCCTCCGCGGCATCGGCAGCCGCGCGGGCGATCCGGGCCGCCTCGACGTGGATCTCGTACGCCACATCGCCCATCCCGTAGTCGGCCTGGGCAATACGCGTGGCGGTGAACGTGTCGGTCGTGATGATGTCGGCGCCCGCGGCCAGGTAGGCGTCGTGGACGGCGCGAACGATGTCCGGACGGGTGAGGCACAGCAGATCGTTGTCGCCGCGGACGTCGCGCGGGTGGTTGCGGAAGCGCTCGCCGCGGAAGTCGGCCTCGGACAGGCCGTAGCGCTGGATGAGCGTCCCAGTGGCGCCGTCGAGCACGAGAATCCGCCGCTGCAACAACGGGCGGAGCAGGAGCAGGCGCTCTTCGCGCGTCCTGACGTGGTTGGCCGGCGTTCCGGGCCCGGCTTCATCCCGGGCCGAATCGGTTGCCCGCGCGGCGTTCCCGGACGCGGTCGATGGGACGTTCGTCTCGGTGGGCCTGCCTCCTTCTGGCCGCAGTTTACCCGTCGGGGGCCGGGTACGCGATCGGCGGCACATGCAGCGGCCCATACCGCCTGTGAAGAGCAGGCGTCTGAACGGAAGCGCGGAGGCCTCGGGTTCCCCCTTCCGCGAGACCGGCCAAAGTGAGAGCATGCCCCTCATGAGCGGGTCCGGCCCGTTGGGCGCTCTGAGCACATCCAGCCAACCGGCTGCGCCAGCCGACGCCTCCGAACCCGTCCGCCGGGTCGACTGCGCCGTCGTCGGCGGTGGGCCGGCCGGGCTTTCGGCCGCGGTCTGCCTGGCCCGCATGAGACGCAGCGTCCTGGTGATCGACGACCGCGACGGGCGCTCGCTGTGGGGCCAGACCAACCGCAACTACCTGGGCTTCCCCAACGGGATCCCGGCCGCCGAGATCCGGCTGGCCGGCCGGCGCCAGGCGGCCCGATACGGGGCGAAGTTCCTGAGCGGGCGAGTCGCTGCCGCCACGCACGATGACGGCTCGTTCCGTCTCCGTGTCGAGGCGAGTGCCGGCGACGGCCACCGGGAGACGGCCGGCCGCGTCGCCAACGTGAGGCGCGACGAGGAGCTCGGGAGCTCTCTGGGCGAAGAGACGGTAATCGGCCCTGCGGACATCGTGGCCCGGACGGCGATCCTCGCGACGGGGGTCCGGGACAACTTCCCCAGGTTCCTCGGCTGGGCTCAGTGCGTGGGGAAGAGCCTCTTCTGGTGCATCGCCTGCGACGGCTACGAGTCCACGGGCAAACTCGTGGCCGTCGTGGGGCACGATGAAGATGCGGCCGAGACGGCGCTGGACCTGCTCGACTTCACCGACAGGGTGACGGTCGTGGCCGGCCGGCCCGAGGGGTTCGACCTCCCGGAGCGGCGCTTGGCCGACCTTCGCGACAACGGCATCGGCGCCTACCCGCACGCGGTGGCCGCCTACGCCAACGCGGACGGCCTGATCGAGGAGCTCGTGCTCGACGATCCGGACCAGACCCGACTGTCGGTCGAGATGGTCTTCGCCTACCGCCGGCCGACGCCGCGCAACGAAGTCGCCATCGCGCTGGGCCTGGAGCTGAACGAGCTGGGCCACATCGTCGTGAACACGGAGCAGCACACCAACGTGCCCGGGTTGTATGCCGCGGGGGACGTGACCAGCCCGCACGACCACCAGATCAGCGCCGCCGTCCACGAGGGCAACCAGGCGGCCTGCGCCGCCAACTACTTCCTCTACCGGCCCGTCCAGAGGGCTCCCGACAAAGAGGAGTGCTGAGGCTGCCTCGACCGGCCGGCGCGCTACTTCGACCGCCTGGCGCGGAGGAAGACCGAGGGCCCGGGTGTGATCGGTCCCAGCGGCGCCTGAAGCCGGCCCTCAGCTGCCACCAGAAGCGAGAGCGGCAGCCGGCGGGTCAACGTCGGCAGGCGGAAGAGAGAAACGGTTCGCATCGACTCGATCCGAAGGCCGGCCCGGCGCAGGGCGCGTCGGATGCAGACCGGCGCGTGGTCGAAATGGAACGGCTTGTAGTCGACCGAGTCGAGCTCGAACGGCGACCAGCTCTGGCGGCCCAGGACGCGCCGCGCAATGGACTTGAGGTTGCGCTTGTTGGCGTATTCGAGGACGACGACTCCGCCCGGCCGGGTGACCCGGCCGAGCTCGGCCAGCACCGGCCCGGGGTCGGCGAAGTGGTGGAGCACTCGAACGCAAACCGCGGCGTCGAAATGGCCGTCGGGGTAAGGCAGGGCGCGCGCGTCGCCGAGGACGACCTCGATGCGCTTGTCGCCTGCAAAGGCTTCGCCGGCGGCCGCCACGTGCACCTCCGACGAGTCGAGCAGGACAACCTCGCCGTAGCCGTGGTACTCGTCCGCGAGCCGGCCGAATCCCGCCCCGACCTCGATCAGGCGATCGCCGGACGGCGGCAGCAGGGCCCGGATGGCGATCCTGTCGCAGGCGTCCTCGTACCGGCGGGCGGCCCAGAAGACGTCGCGGTACGCCAGGTCCTCGTAGGTGGCGAGGGGGCGTTTCGGGGAAGGCGGCTCGATGCCGCGTGGCTCTGTCAGGAGGGGCTTGCGGCGCCGACGGCACGCCTGTGGATGGCGAAGTCGTCCGCCATACCCGACCAACCGCAATCGCACCGGACGACGTTCGTTCGGGCGTTGTAGTCCTCGATCAGGTGGGACTTCACCGGCCGAAGCAGGGTCGGAGCGACCGCTGTGCGGACAGGCCGAGCCATTGTGCCTCCTCCAATCTCCCGAACCATCGACGTAGCCAACTCGGCGGCCGCGCGCCGCGACCACCGGCAGACGGATCCGTGGGCGCTCGGATACGGCAACGCCGTTTGGGAGCGGTATCAATTCTACCAGAGGAAGGCTCCGAGCCCCCGACACAGTTCCGCGGCGCCCCGGGCTCTGGTCGTGCCCATCGCCGTTGGCGGGCCTGCGGTTCCGCCTGCCGAAACGGGCAGGAATCAGCGGATGGGGCGGGACGGCGCGACCCGGGCATCTCCACCTGCTGCCACCGGCCAGAGCACCGCGATCCAGACGGTCCAAATGTCGGCTGGTGGCTCGCCAGACGAGTCGGCGCACGCTGACGTCTGCCACTCGTCCCGGTAGGTGGGCCGGACCCGGTACCGCCTTTGCCAAAGGCAGATCGAGGTCATTCTGTATGCAGGTGGTTCAGGTTCTGAAGACAGTTGGCGTAACCGCAGGAAACATCTGGTCACGCCCGGGCCCGGGGTGTAGGCTGCGCTCGTTCTCATCGGCCTCGGGACCCGTCATTTGAGGCCGACAGGAGCGAGGTAGCCGGAGGCCCCACATGGGGCGCGTCCCGGTGTAGTTGGAGAAGGAGGCTCTACTCGTGCTGAATGAACTGTGGGCCAAGGTATCCGCCCGAGAGCGCTTTGTGGTCTACGGGGCCGTCGCCGTTGTCGTGGGCTGGCTCGTTGGTCTGATCATGGGCTCGGTGAACGCGTGCGCCGGGCTTAACGTCCCTGGGTACGTCTGCCCCAGCGTCAACTACTTCAGCTGGAGCACGGCCGGCACCACCGCCATTCTTTCACTGGTCCTCGCGATCGTCGCCCTCGTGGTCCTGTACCTGAAGATCGCGCCGAACATGAACATCACGTGGCCCATGCCGGTTGCGCAGATCATGCTCGGCATCTGCGGCCTGACACTGATTCTGGCTGTGATCACGGCCCTGCTCAACGTCACTGACGGTCTCGCAAGCCCGCCAATCGGAATGTATATCGCCGATGTTCTCCTCGTGGTGGGCGGCGCGGTCATGGCCTGGTTCGCCTATCAGGAGTATCTGGCAAGCAAGGTCGCGTAACCCCGCGTTACCTCGTCGAAACGAAGCGGCGGTCGCCGGAAGGCGACCGCCGCTTTCTCTTTTGCGAGGGGTCTACGCGCCCTAGGCGTGGACGGCGCGGAAGCAGTCGGAGCAGTAGACCGGCCGATCCATGTGCGGCTTAAACGGCACCTGGGCCTGATTGCCGCAGCGCGAGCAGACCACGGCGAAGTACTCACGCGGCCCGTTGCTCGCCCCGACTCCGCGGATCGCGCCCTCACGCGACTCCCTCATCGACCGTCTCGAGGTCCGACAGCTAGGGCAACGCTTGGGTTCCGAGACGAACCCTTTCTGAGCGTAGAACTCCTGATCTTCGGCCGAGTGCACGAACTCGGCACCGCAGTCGACGCAGGTGAGTGTCCGATCGGCGTAGGCCACTTTCTCCTCCGGGAGACTCGAGTTGTCCGCACCGATGGGTCCCGGAGGCAGGTGAAACCGAGGTCGTGCCGGAACGCTCGGTGGCTCTGCGGTGAGGCCTGAGCGAATCCGGCTGGAGGCACCCGGCCATGTGGTTCCTGCGTGGGACGCACCGGTAGGGCGGGAGGATACCATGGCCCATACGCCGCTCCGCGCGACGTTCCCACCAGCGGCCCGGGCCTCGAGACGGAACCGGCCGGAAGACCGCGAAGGAGTCGAATCCGACCTCCGCGAAGGCCCCGGAACGGCTCGCGGGACGGTTCTGCGGCGTTCTCGCATCGGGTCGCGAAGAATCTTTTCAAGCAAGTTGCATCCGGCGGCCCCGAACCTGGCACAATCGCCGAGTCGGCCGTCGAGGCAGCACACGCCGCGCGGCCGAAACAGGCGCCGAATCCGTCGAATAGACTGCGCCAACCTCCCGCCGCGGACCGGGCGCTCGAAACTCAGGGGTCCGGGGCTGGGAGAGGAGCCAGAGGCCCGATGCTTCGTCTTCTGCACACCGCCGACGTCCACCTGGGAGCGCGGCACACGGATCTGGGTGAGCGCGCCGCGGTTCTGCGCGAGCGCCAGTTCACGGCGTTCCGGGTCACGATCGACCTGGCCGTGGTCGAGGCGGTCGATCTCGTGCTGATCGCGGGCGATCTCTTCGATTCCAACACCCAGCCTCGGCGGTCCGTGGAGCGCGTGGCCGCGGAGCTGGCCCGCCTGGCCAAAGCCTCCATTCGAACAGTCATCATCCCGGGCACTCACGACGTCTACGACGGCGCCTCGATCTACCGGTCATACGATCTGGCGGCCATGGCTCGCACCAGCGCCGAGTGGATCGCCGTCCTGACACCCGAGCAGCCGAACGTCTGGCTGCCCTCGCTCGACGCGGTTGTTCACGGCCGGGTCTTCAACACCAAGCGCGGGCCCAAGAGCCCGCTGGCCGGCTTCGACGCCCGCATGGATCGACGCGCGACATGGCGGATCGGAATGGTCCACGGGGCGCTTGCGATACCCGGCAGGACGGATGGCGACGAAGTCGTCTTTACCGAGGACGAGATCGCGGGGACCGGGCTCGACTACCTGGCGCTCGGCCACTGGCACTCGGCCATTGAAGGCCGGGCGGGGAACGTCACGTACGCGTACTCGGGCGCGCCGGAGCCGGTTGCGATCGACCAGGATGGTGCCGGACAGGTCCTGATCGTCACCCTCGAGGACCGGGGCGGTCGCCATCAGGTTTCCATCGAACCCAAGCGCGTCGGCCAGACGCGCAGCGAGAAGCTCGAACTGGACGTCAGCGCGATCCAGTCTCAGCCGGCCCTGATCGACACGATCGGCCAGCACGCCGACTCGAACCTCGTTCTGGATGTGCGTCTGACCGGCTTTCTGCCGGACATGCTGGATGTGGATCTGGACGAGGTGGAACGGGCCCTGGCGCCCGCGTTCCTCCGGTTCCGAGTCCGCGACGCGTCTATCCCGGCCACGCCGGAGGGAGCTGCGCCGCCGCCGGACACCGTCATGGGGGCGTTCGTGCGGAACGTGGAGGCCCGGATCGCCGAGTTGGAGAAGGCCGGAGCGGGGGAGGGCTCCGGAGCGGCCGCTTCGCCGCGTGGCGCTGCCGCCGCGCCGACCGATGCCGCGCCGACCGATTCGATCGCGCTTGAAGGCGGTAGGCCACGGCCGCCGGCCGCGACTCGGGGGCAGGATCCGGCCGAAGAGCTGGCCGACCTTCGCGAGGTGCTGCGCCTGGGGCGCCATCTCCTCGAAGGCCGCCCGGTGACGCTGTGATGGCGGTGCGGCGATGAGGATCCTTCGCATCCAGCTCAAGGACTTCGGCAAGCACCGCGAGCTCAACCTGGAGCTGGCACCGGGCTTCACGATCATTCGCGGCCCGAACGAGGCCGGCAAGTCGACCATCCAGCGTGGCATCGAGCTGGCTCTGTTCCGCAAGGCGACGGCTACGGGCACCGAGCTCGACACGCTGCGCACCTGGGGCGCAGCCGACGAGGCCCGTGCGAGCACGCGTCTCGAATTCGTGGTCGAGGACGAGAACGAGGAAACGGGCCAGCTCACCGTCCGCCACGGCGTTCTGGAGAAGGAGTTTCGCGGCCAGCGCGGCCGAGTAGCGCTCGAGTACGACGGCCAGACCTACACGGACCCGGCTCGGGCGGACCAGATCATCGCCGAGCTGACCGGCATCCCCAATGAGGCTTTCTTCCGCTCCACCGCCTCGATCCGCCACGAGGAGCTCGACGACCTGGACCGCGACGAGGGCGCGCTGCGAGACCGGCTGCAGGGCAGCGTCGGCGGCGGCGACAAGGGCAGTTCGCGGGCCAAATCCCGTCTCGAGGAGACGGTCCGCGCCCTCAAGTCCCGCGGGGACAAGAATCCCGGCCGCCTCAAGATCGCGGACGAAGCCGTGGCGAGGGCAGAAACTGCGCTGCGCACCGGTGAGAGCGCGCTCGAGAAGCTGGAGCACGATCGCGACGCCCTCGCCCAGGCTCGCGCCGGCCGCCTCCGCGCCGAGCAGGCCCTGAGCGAGAGCCGAAACATGCTCGAGGGCGCCCGCCAGGCGGATCGCCTCCGGTCCGATCGCATCGTCGTCTCGGAGCGCTTCGAACGACTCCGCCAGGCCGCCGACGCGCAGCAGCGTCTCCAGGTGCTGGAGTCGATGCCGGAGCGCTCGATGTCGAGCCTCCGCGACACGCTGGACCGAATGCGCACGCTGCAGAGCCGCGTGAACATCCAGCAGGAATCGCTTCGAGAGGAGCAGGGGCCGGACGTCGAGCCCGACGAGCCGGTGCCCAGCTACCGACTGTGGGGGCTGGCGACGGCCTTCTTCCTCCTGGTGGCGGTCCTCTCGCTCCTGTACGGGTTCACGGCCGGGCTCGCGCCGCTGATCATGACCGGCGCCATCTTCGTGCTGCTGACCGTCTTGCTGATCTACTTCTTCCTGGAGCGGCGCGCAGCGGCCATGCTCGTCCAGCACGCCAACGACGCTCGCGAGCGGGAGAGAGCCGTCCGACGGCAGAGCAAGGTCGGCACCGAAGAGGGCCTCCGGGTCGCGCAGTCGGGCGTGCAGAACCTCCTGCGGGAGCTTGGCGCCTCCGACATCGCCTCGGCGGAGCGGCTGCTGACGGGCGAGCAGGGCCGGCGTCAGGAGATCGCCACGTTGCAGGTCCAGGTATCGGCGCTTCTGGCCGGCCAGAGCGAGGCCAATGTCGCGGCGCTGCGCGACCAGGCCGCCCTCGAGATGGAGCAGAAGGCCGCGGCCCTGGAGGCGCTTGGCCCGGTGGCGACCGACGCCAGGGCGCGCGAGCGTCTGGAGGCGGAGGTGCGCGAC
>Ga0182027_10003367_pt1 | contig 25409 bp, 19 predicted proteins | sample 712E1DmetaG_FD_121300 | JGI IMG/M metagenome (GOLD analysis project Ga0182027, IMG submission 121300) | Permafrost microbial communities from Stordalen Mire, Sweden - 712E1D metaG (Illumina Assembly) | ecosystem: Environmental > Terrestrial > Soil > Wetlands > Permafrost | place: Sweden...
AACCATCTGCCACGGCCCCTCGTTCCTGGCGATGTTCGATAACGGGTACCCGAGCTGCACGCTCGGTGAAGCGAAGAACCGTGCCGATGTCGTGGTCTTCTGGGGCTGCAACCCGATGCACGCCCATCCCCGCCACACCTCCCGGTACTCGATCTTCCCCCGCGGCTATTTCACCCAGAAGGGTCAGATGCAGCGGACGGTCCTCTGTATCGACCCGCGTGAGACCGACACCGCGAAACTCGCTGACCACCACCTCATGCTCGATCAGAGCCACGACTACGAGCTCTTCGACGCATTCCGGACCGTGCTCCGGGGCTTTGACATCCCGGAAGTCATTGCCGGTATTCCCCGGGAGAAGATCAAGGAGGCGGTCGAGATCATGAAGAAAGCAAAGTTCTGCATGATCTTCTTCGGCATGGGCTGTACTCACACGGATGGCCGCAACCACAACATCGACGCCGCCATCAGCCTGACCCGTGACCTCAACGATCACACCAAGTGCTCGATCATGGCGATGCGGGGCCACTATAATATCGCTGGCCCCGGCCAGGTCTGGTCCTGGCAGTTCGGCTTCCCGTACTGTATTGATCTCAGTAAAGGCACCCATGCCCACATGAACCCCGGTGAGACGAGCTCTATTGATCTTGCAATGCGGGACGAAGTGGACTGCTTTATCAATGTAGGTGCCGATGCCGGCGCCCACTTTCCCATCCAGGCAGTCCAGCACTTAAAGAAGCATCCATTCATCACCGTAGACCCGAACTTCAACATGGCAAGCGAGATATCTGATCTCCATATCCCGGTCAGGATTGCCGGTGTCGATGAGCCGGGCGTTGTCTACCGTATGGACAACGTCCCGATCCAGTTCCGGGCAGTCATCAAGGGCCTCCCGGGCGTCCCGAGCGACGAGGAACTCTTCGACCGCGTGTACGAGCGCATGTGCGAAATTACCAACACACAGCCAATCTGGCTTGCGGCAAAGGAAGACCGTAAATACCCCCAGTCCCCGGCGGTGATCTAAGATGGCATCAGGAGAAATTATTGTCAAGGGTGGATTTGTCGTTGACCCTATCCGCAAGATTGACGGCGACATAGGCGATGTTGCCATCAAGGACGGCAAGATTGTCGACAAGGTCAGCTCCTCTGCAAAGGTTATCGATGCAAAGGGCAAGGTCGTCATGGCAGGCGCTGTGGATGTCCACGCCCATGTCGCAGGCCCCAAGGTCAATGTCGGACGATTGTTCAGGCCCGAGGACAAGTTCTTATCAGGAGCCTTCAGGAGCGGAATGGCACAGAAAAACGGCTACCGCATGGAGTCCGGGTTCTCGATCCCGAGCACCTTCAAGACCGGGTACGACTATGCCCGGATGGGGTATGCCTTCGTTATGGAAGCAGCGATGCCCCCGATCTACTCCCCCCACGTGCACGAGGAGATCCACGACACTCCTATCATCGATGAGGCCGCACTGCCGGTCTTCGGCAACAACTGGTTCGTCATGGATTACCTCAAGAAGGGTGAGATCGAGAACACCGCAGCCTACATTGCCTGGCTCATCAAGGCAACGAAAGGTTATGGCGTCAAGGTTGTCAACCCCGGCGGCACCGCAGCATGGGGCTGGGGCCTCAACTGCTTAACCCTCGATGACCCCGTCCCGTATTTCGAGACCACCCCCAGGGAGATCATCACCGGTCTCATAAAAGCAAACGAGTACCTCGGTCTCCCGCACTCGATGCACATCCATCAGAATAATCTCGGGAACCCCGGCAACTACCAGCTCACCATCGACTCACTCAAGCTTGCCGAAGGTATCAAGCCGAAGAACAAGTTCGGCCGCGAACAGGTCATGCACTCCACCCACCTCCAGTTCCATTCGTACGGAGGAACCGGCTGGGGCGACTTCGAGTCCAAGGCCAAGGAAGTCATGGACTACGTCAACAAGAACAAGGCGATCACGGTCGATACCGGTAACGTCACGCTTGACGAGACCACCACGATGACAGCCGACGGCCCGTTCGAGCACCACCTCCAGGGCCTCAACCACCTCAAGTGGTGCAATGTGGATGTCGAGATGGAAACCGCTGCCGGTGTCGTCCCGTATGTCTACGACCCGAACATCAAGGTCTGCGACATCCAGTGGGCAATCGGCCTTGAACTCGCACTCTATGCAAAGGACATGAACCGGATATTCATCACCACCGACCACCCGAACGCAGGGCCGTTCACCCGGTACCCCCGCGTCATGAAGTGGCTGATGTCCAAGAAGGCCCGTGAAGATGTTCTGAACTCCTTCAAGCACAAGGACAAAGTCATTGCAGCTACCAACCTCCACCAGCTGGACCGCGAACTTACGCTCTTCGAGATCGCCCAGATGACCCGCTCCGGCCCGGCAAAGTGCCTTGGCCTCGGCAGCATCTACGGCGGCCTTGCCCCCGGCATGAGCGCAGATGTAGCAGTCTTCGATCTCAACTTCAAGAACATGCCAAGCAACCCCGACATGATCGAGAAGGCATTCCAGCGGGCTGCCTGCTTCATCAAGTCCGGTGAAGTTGTTGTCAAGGACGGCGAAGTCGTCAGTAACGGTCACAAGAAGACCGTCTGGGTCAACGTCAAGATGCCCGAGAACCTGCAGGTCAAGCGCGACATCACCCAGAGTTTCACGAAAGACTACACTGTTGATATCACTAACTACCCGGTCCGCGATTACCTTGCCCCGCACCCATACATTATCGATGTCGATGTGGAGGCCTGAGGTGCGATCATGGTAACTGTTACATTAAAACCAAAGAAAGTCCCCGAGCTCATGCTCGAAGGCTACAGCATCACTCCTGACGTATTTGCAGGAAAAACCGCCGCGCATATTGCAGCACTCCCGGCCCACGAAGGCAAGATCCATGTCACGCTCGGGGACTTTTTCGAGGTCTCTGGCAATGGTGGCGAGACTGCCACAGATACCGACATCGTTATTGCCGGTGACTGCACCCGCGTTAAGTATATCGGCAGCAAGATGACGTCCGGGACCGTCACCGTCAACGGCAACGCGGACATGTATGTCGGCGGCTGGATGAGGGGCGGTAAAATCCACGTCAAGGGGAACATCGACTCCTTCTGCGGGATCCAGATGGAAGGCGGCGAGATCCTCGTGGACGGCGATGCCAAGAACCATGTCGGCTGCGCCTACCGTGGTGACTGGAGAGGCATGAAAGGCGGCACCATCAGGATCAAGGGAAGTGCCGGTAACGACATCGGCACCTTCATGCTCGGCGGTACCATCATCATCGAGAAGGACGCCTTCATCCACGTCTCCACCCACGCGGAGGGCGGCACCGTTATCATCAAGGGTGATGTCGAGGGGCGTGTCGGTGGCCAGATGGTCAAGGGCGAGATGTACGTGCTCGGGAAGATCAAGTTCATGATGCCCGGGTACCAGAAGGTTGAGACCGTAGAGAAAGAGGTCGATGGCGTCAAGGCCAAATTCGACCACTACATCGGCGACCTTGGCGAGCGCCACCCGAAGAGCAAGGGTCAGGTCGTGTATGCGAACCTGTACCTGAAAGCGGCGGCATGAACCTTTTGTCCATCACACACATAAGGCTGGAACAACCGGCACCCTTTTTTTCGTTCAACCTTAAAACTGGATTTATGAGGATCGTATTATGAGAAATATTGGCAAGGAATTCATCAAAGGCACGCAGTACCCGGATTATTCCACGGTGGACCTTGTCCTCCGTGTCCCGGAACCCCCGCACGAACTTCCAGTCCGGGAAGGCCAGACCATCATCAAGCTCCCCAGCCCGAAGAAGTTCAAGGTTGTAGACTTCCCGGTCAGGAAAGCCATCGAGAACTGGGAGCCCGTCGGGTTCTTCTCCCGCTCGTCCATCACCTTAAAAGAACTCTCATACATGCTCTGGTGCACGCAGGGGTTCAGAAAGATCGTGGTAGAGACTATCCAGCTCAAAAACGTACCGTCAAGCGGTTCCCGCTACCCGCTGGAGACCTACTTTGTGGCAAACGATGTCGAAGGGCTCGAGACCGGCCTGTACCGGTTCCTCCCGAGATCCCACAGTATCGTGGCTGAAAAGATCGATTCCGGCCTGATACTGGAGATGAGCACGGCAAGTATGAGCTTTAAAATCATGACCCGGGCTGCCGTCACCTTCCTCTGGGTAGCAGTCCCGTACCGCTCGACATGGGCACTGGGAAACCGGGGCTACCGGAGCGTTCTTATCGAGGCCGGGCATACCTGCCAGAACCTCATCATGGCAGCAGCAAACCTCGGGTACGATGTCTTTCCCACGGATATGTTTCATGACGAATTAATGACCACACTTGCAGGCCTGGACCCGGAGACCCAGTGGCCGGTCTATATTGCGGCTGTGGGAAAAGTGGAGAAGAGCGTCACGCTTGCCTGAACCACCGGCCTGTTTTTTATTTTTTATTCTTCCCTCCTCACAAAACGAATTGTTTATTGAGGAATAACAGGATAAATTACTCTACGTTAATATCTGCATCATGTTAAGGGTGCTTTGTTAAACGGGAACTGTGATGAACGGGTGGTATGGGATGCCGGAATTTACCGGCTGGAGGGTTCGGGCATGGTAAAACGCTATCTTGAACTCCGCTCCCTTGACGAAGCCCTCACCCTGCTCACCACGTCCTTTACCACTCCCCGGAGGACCGAAAGGGTCCCCCTTATGCAATCTGTCGGGCGGGTAGTGGCAGAACCGGTCTTTGCGAAATATTCCGTACCGGAGGTGAATATCTCTGCCATGGACGGTATTGCGGTCAGGAGCCGGGACACCATCGGGGCAGGCGACCGGGTCCCGGTAACCCTCGACCATTTCGCCCGGGTCAATACCGGCAACATTGTACCGCCGGAATTCGACGCAGTCATTATGATCGAGGACACCTGGGAAGCCGGCGGGAAGTTCCAGATCAGAAAAGCTGCGACAACCTGGCAGCATGTCCGCCCGGCAGGGGAGGATGTGAAGGAGAACAAGCTGGTGCTCCCCCGCCGCCATATCATCAGGGCGTTCGATATCGGGGCGCTTGCCACCTACGGGATCGCGGATATCGAAGTACTTGCGGTCAGGGTCGGGATAATCCCCACCGGGAGCGAACTCGTCCCCCTCGGTATCCGTCCCGGGCCGGGGCAGGTCGTGGAGAGCAACACGATCATGGCCCAGGTCTTCCTCTCCCAGATGGGGGCACACTGCACCCGGCTTCCCATCGTGCAGGACGACCCCGACCTTATCCGCGAAGCGCTCCGCCTGGCGGTGAAGGAGAACGATCTGGTGATCATCTCCGCAGGCTCTTCGGCCGGTACCCGGGACTTCACCGAAGGTGTCATCAGGTCGATCGGCGAACTGATCTTCCACGGCGTGGCAGTACGACCCGGTAAGCCGGTGATGCTCGGAAAAGTCGAAGGGACCCCCGTCCTCGGGCTGCCGGGTTACCCGCTCGCCGCCCAGACTGCCCTCAGGGAATTTGCAGTCCCTCTGCTGGAATCGTGGGGTTTTCCCCCTGCCCCCCGTTTCCCGGTAAAAGTCCGGCTGGGACAGGCGCTGGTCTCGGACCCCGGGTTTGACGAGTTCGTACCAATCTTTGTCGGCCGTATCGGATCAACCCTGTACGGGATACCGCATGGAAAAGGGGCGGGTGTCCAGATGGCGATGGTCAAGGCAAACGGCTACACCCACATACCTGCCCCGGTCGAAGGATACGAGGCCGGTACCGAGCTCGAGGCTTTCCTCACCACGGACCCGGGGAGTATTGAACGCACGCTCATCTTCACCGGTTCGGTGGACCCTGCCCTCGAGGAGCTCGCCGGCCTCGCCCATGACAAGGGATTGTATATCCATGCAACTAATCCCGGCAATGCCGGGGGACTGCTTGCCCTCCGGGATAACACCTGCCATGCGGCCCCGCTCAGCCTGCCGGCCCAGTCCCTGGTATCTTCGTACCAGCCTCTTATCAGGAACGTACCGCCAGGAGATGTTGTCTTTGTCCATATCGCCACCATCGAGCAGGGCATTGCTTCGCGGGACGGGATGGGACCCGGCGATCTCACCCGGGTCCGGTTCATCAACACGCGGAAAGGATCGCCGGCACGGGATATTCTTGATGCCCTGCTTGCCGCAGAGGGTATAGACCCGTCGCAGGTGAATGGGTACCTCCAGGAAGTGCACGGCCCGCCGGCAGTAGCATTCGCGATCCGGAACGGATTTGCTGATGCCGGGATGTGCACATCCAGCGTTGCCAGAGCGAGCGGGCTCAGATTCGTTCCGGTAGCTCACGAGGACTACGAACTCGCTATCCGGCGGGAAATGCTGGAAGATTCCCGTATCCGCACGCTGGTATCCCTCATCCAGTCCCCTGGGTATTGCGCAGTCCTTGCCAAGACCGGGGGCTATGATGTCAGCCTTACCGGTACCATCCGGGGGCTGAACGGAGAGAACACCCTGACCCCGTGTTCTCCGGGAAGCCTGCCGGCCGGGTACTTCTGAATATAGCTGCAGACCCCTTCAGTTCATTTCTGACATGGTCAAATGGATTTATAATCGTTAATAAACAAGCAGTCGTTCGCGGAGGAGACTGCGATCTCGGGAGAGACCATATGCTATGGAAGAACTATATTTTCTTATTCCGGCGTCTTCATAGATATCCGGATTTCATCGATATAATCCAGCAGACAGGAATGATAGACCTCTAAAAGCATCATTTGTACCTCTGCTGGTGAATTGCAGGAGCACGTTGGAAGCCCGATAATCCGGATCTCTTCGGGATGTATGTCATCAGCTCCATATATTTCATCAACCCCCGACCATGTCTTTGAACACAAACCAACAAAGTCATAATATTCAAGACCCTATTGCCTTTCAATGATCGTTTTTATTTCATCGACTTTTTCATTCAGCAGGAAAATCGCTTTTTCAGGAGGGCTTTTCAGATTTACCATAGTATTCCATCCGGGATATTGATCCAATGATACCAGAGATAACAATAGTTTATTTGATTTTCACCATGCGATTCAATTATTCGGGGTATGGTTTCCCCGTCGGATTTTTCTGAAGAATTACTGTATCATCCTTTTCCCGTTCGGCGTGGCACACTTTACTTGATGTCCAAGGTGTTGCTTTTTTTGAAAAAAAAAGGTTATTATTCCTTCTTGAACGGCTTGAATACGTTCTCATAGATCATGTCGCTGCCGGTGTTGTGGAGCCGCCCGCGCTCCTCCTTCTCCTCGACATACGCCATGAGCGGGAGTTCCATGTTGACGCCCGGGACATGACCGAACATCTTCTCGAGTTCCTGCTGCTGGGCATGCATGAACATCGCGTTCGGGATCTCTGCAGGGCAGACTTCCTCGCACTGGCCGCAGTTCACGCAGGAGTCCGCGATGTGGGCGTACCGGATCAGGTGGAACATGAAGGAGACCGGAAGTTCGCCGGGCGCGACATATACCGGGTTCTTAGTGGTACAGTCAACGCAGTAGCAGATCGGGCACTGGTCGATGCACTGGTAGCACTTGATGCAACGGGAGGTCTCGCTCATGATCTTCTTCAAGCGGTCCTTACCCTCGCCAAGTGATTCGAAGTCATGTTTGCGCCACTTGTCGCCGAGCTTGAACATCGCACCTTCGACTTTTCCGCGGATCTCAAGGCCCTTGGGGTTGGCTGCCTCGGTTGCGAGGACCCCCTTCTTGACTGCACCGTCAACGAGTGCTGCACCCTTCTCGGAGCAGACCTCGACAAAGGTTGCCTTTCCGGCACGGGGTCCGATAACACCCCAGTTCCCGCAGGCAAGGTCTGCCTGGCGGGGGACTTTCATCTTGCAGCGGCGGCAGTTAGACCTGCGGCCGTAACCGGCCTCTTCGAGCTCATCGACAGAGATACCCTTGTGGCCTCCCTCGTACTCGATGATGAACTGGCCCTTGTCGATCTCTTCCTTGTGCACCTTCTCAGGGTCGACGCCGTACTTGTCGGCAATCATCTTGCGGGCAGTGACCGGGCTGACCGATCCTCCGCAGTTGACCCCGATCATGACGATGTTGTCGAGGTTGATCTGTTTGCGCTTGGCCAGTTCGTAGAACGCCATCGCATCGCAGCCCTTGACGGTGACACCGATCTTCTTGTCCTTTGCCCCGTCAAGGTATTTCTTGATGAGCTTGGGGATGAGCAACGTACCGCAGTGGAGCGAACCGGCAGTCTTGACCAGATCCTTGGGGTCGGTGACGATGACCGGAACGGCATCGTACAGATCCACACCTTTCGCGATCGCGAGCACCGCGTCCACCATCTTGGACTCGAGGGCGTATTTCCACAGGGAGGTGACTGCACCGCCAAGCTCGGCCTTCTTCTGGATCTCTGCATCGTTGGTCCATGCATAGAGCATATCGCCTTTCTTTGTCATGTTCAGGCCCCCGTGATCTTCTCAACCTTGACAGCACAGTGCTTGAGCTCCGGCATCTTGGAGAGCGGGTCGAGCGCGGTGTTGGTGAGGTCGTTGGCACCATGGACGAAATGCATGGGCATGTAGAGTACCTTCGGGGCCACATCATCGGTCACCCGTGCAACGGCGATGGATTCACCACGGCGGCTCGTCACCTTGATCTTCTCGTGCTGCCTGATACCGAGTTCCTTTGCATCCAGGGTATTGAGCTGGACATAGTTTTCAGGTACCTCGTAGTGCAGGGTCGCGGACCGGGCCGTCTGGGTCCTAGTGTGATAGTGGAAGATACAACGTCCGGTCATGAGCGTGAACGGGTACTCTGCATCCGCTACTTCCGCGGGCGGGCGGTACTCGAGGCCGAACATGGTGCCGAGACCATCAGCAGCCGCGAACTTCTCCTTGTGCAGAATGGGCGTTCCCGGGTGCTCGATGGTCGGGCAGGGCCAGTGGATGGCCTCGGGCTTCTCGATCTTCTCGTACGTTACACCGAACTGGCCCGGGGTCACTGCACGCATGTCATCCCAGACATCCTTGGAAGTCTTCCAGTCAAAGCCCTTGAGGCCCATTTTCTTTGCGAGCATGGCGATGATCTCCCAGTCGTATTTCGACTCGCCGGGGCCGTTGACGGCCTTCCGGACACGGTTGACACGCCGTTCGCCGCTGGTGAATGTGCCATCCTTCTCGGCAAAGCAGGTCCCGGGCAGGACTACGTCCGCATACTCGCAGCTCTCGTTCCAGTAGATATCCTGGATAACGAGGAAGTCAAGCTTGTCGAGCGATGCTCTGACATGGTTTGAGTCAGGGTAAGAAACGACCGGGTTCAGGCCGAGGATGTATATCGCCTTGATCGGGTCACCGCACTGGGTGATCTGCTCGGTTAAGGTGACACCATACCAGTCGGGCAGGGAACCTTCCTTCATGAACCATGCTTTCTCCATTTTGGCACGGTTCTCGGGAACGGCGACCTGCTGGTAGCCGGAGAAGACGTTCGGGTATGCACCCATGTCGCAGGCGCCCTGCACGTTGTTCTGGCCACGGAGCGGGTTGACACCGACACCGGGGCGTCCGATGTTGCCGGTGAGCAGCGCGAGGTTGCCCATCGAACGGACATTGTCGGTACCGGTGGTTAATTCGGTGATGCCAAGGCAGTAGATGATGACCGCGTTCTTTGCATTTGCATACTGGCGGGCAAAGCCCTTGACCTTCTCGAGCGGGACACCGTGGATCTTCTCGGAATCGGCATACTTTTCAACGGTCTTTTTCAGGTCCTCAAAGCCCTTAGTACGGTTCTTGATGAACTCCTTGTCCTCAATGCCCTCCTTGATGATCCAGTACATCATGGAGTTGGCGAGTGCAATGTGGGTCGACGGGTTGAACGGAATCCATTCATCTGCAATCTTAGCCGTTGCACTTTTCCGCGGGTCAACGACAATGACCTTGATCCCCTTCTTCTGTGCCTGCATCACACGCCTAGCGGCAAGCGGGTGGGCCTCGACTGCATTGGACCCCCACATGACGATAAGGTCGGAGTTCAGGACATCCTCGAACGGGTTGGTGGCTGCACCGGACCCGAAGGAGAGGGAGAGACCGGCAACCGAGGGTCCGTGGCAGATACGCGCACAGTTGTCGACATTGTTGGTCTGGAAGGCAACACGGGCCCACTTCTGCAGGGCGTAGCAGTCCTCGTTGACGGTACGGCACGAGGTATGGAAACCGAGGGCCCTGGGGCCGAACTTGTCAGAGACTTCCTTGAACTTTTTCGTGATCAGGTCAATGGCTTCGTCCCACGAGGCTTCCTCGAACTTGTCGCCCTTCTTGATTAAGGGTTTGGTCAGCCGGGCTTCCTTCTGGACCGATTCCCAGCAGGTTGCACCTTTCGGGCAGAGTTTGCCCTCGTTGATCGGGGACCGCTTGTACGGTTCAACACCAACGAGCATGTTGCCCTGGGATACGAGGTTAAGGCCGCAGCCAACCCCGCAGTAGGGACAGGTCGTTGCTGTATACTTCAGCTGTAAATTTTCGTCACTCATGCTATTCACACCAACTTCATGCACACTGTCATACACACCATAACGGATAGATTTACAACATGACTTTGTTAATTGAATTTGTGCAAACAGTATCTGGGAGAAACCGGCATATAAGGATTCTGAAAAACATACAATAATTGATGATTATTGGTGGGCATACGGTGTAAAAATGTTGGATAATTACTGAACTCATAGAATCCCGGTAAAAATTGGTACATGCCGGTCACGTACGAATTTCTCATGAAACCGAAAGCGATGTATCAATTTTTTTCAATGAGAACGGAGATGCATTCTGCACCACAAATAAATCGGGTTTTTAAAAATACCGGTAAAAAAAAGGAGATATCAGTGCCCTTTGGGCAGAGGAGTGAACACGTTCTCGTAGATCATGTCGCTGCCGGTATTATGGAGCCGGGCACGCTCGACCTTCTCCTCCACAAATGCCATGAGCGGAAGTTCCATGTCGAGACCAGGGACATGGCCGAACATCTTTTCGAGCTCGACCTGCTGGGCGTGCATAAACATGGCGTTCGGGATCTCTGCCGGGCAGAGTTCCTGGCACTGGCCGCAGTTAACGCAGGAGTCCGCGATATGGGCGAAGCGAATAAGGTGGAACATGAAGTTTGGCGGGACCTCGCCGGGAGTTACATACGCCGGGTTCTTGGTCGTGCAGTCCACGCAGTAGCAGATGGGGCAGGCTGATATGCAGGAGTAGCACTTGATGCACCGGGAAGTCTCGGCCATTATCTTCTTGAGCCGGTCCTTACCCTCGCCAAGCGACTCGAAGTCGTGCTTGCGCCACTTGTCGCCAAGCTTCATCATCGCACCCTCGACCTTGCCACGGATCTCGAGGCCCTTGGGGTTTGCGGGTTCGGTTGCAAGGATGCCCTTCTTGACAGCACCGTCCAGTAGGTTTGCTCCTTTCTCGGAACAGACCTCGACAAAGGTTGCCTTGCCGGCACGGGGGCCGATAACTCCCCAGTTCCCGCAGGCAAGGTCTGCCTGCCGGGGGACTTTCATCTTGCAGCGGCGGCAGTTGCTGCGCCTGCCGTAGCCGGCCTCTTCGAGCTCGTCGACAGAGATACCCTTGTGGCCTCCCTCGTACTCAATGATGAACTGGCCTTTGTCGATCTCTTCCTTATGGACTTTGTCCGGGTCGACGCCGTACTTGTCGGCGATCATCTTCCGGGCAAGGACCGGGCTGACCGACCCTCCGCAGTTGACCCCGATCATGACGATATTGTCAAGGTTGATCTGTTTGCGCTTGGCCAGTTCGTAGAACGCCATGGCATCGCAGCCCTTGACCGTGACACCGATCTTCATGTTCGCGGCACCATCAAAATATTTCTTAATCAACTTGGGCAGGAGCAGGGTACCGCAGTGGAGAGACCCGGCAGTATTTGCGAGTTCGGCTGCGTTCTTGACAAGGGTCGGCTTTGCATCGTAGAGATCCTTGCCCTTGGAGATGACGAGGACTGCATCGACAGCTTTGGACTCTAGGGCATATTTCCAGATCGAGGTGACGGCACCACCGAGTTCTGCCTTCTTCTGGATATCCGCGTCGTTGGTCCATGCATAGAGCATATCGCCTTTCTTTGTCATGTTATGCTCCCTCCGTCTTCTCGAGTTTCACAGCCGCAGCCGCAAAGGTAAGCGGCAGGGAAACAACACCGGCCTTGATTCCTGTTGTCACATCGGCAGCGAGGGTTGAAGACCCGGTCTTTCCGGAAACTTTAACTCTCGAGCCGGGTTTGATACCGAGGGTCTTTGCATCGGCCTTGTTGATACTGACCTTTGCCTCGGAGAATTCGCGGACGATCGAGGGAGTGTTTAAGGAAAGGGTTCCCGTCGGCCACTGTGCCGCGACCGCAAACGGGTACTCGGCGCTGACAGCCTCGCCGGCCTTGTACTCGACGGCGGAGAATGCTCCCTTGCCGTCCCTGGTTGCAAATTTGTCCGCATAGAGTACTGCGGTACCGAAGACTCCTCCTGCCGCAGGCCACTGGATCGCTTCGGGCTTTTCGAGATTTGCATACGTGATGCCTGCATATGCGGGAACCTTCTTTGCAATATCGTTGAAGATCTCCTCGGCGTTCTTGTAGGCGAAGTCCTTCTCTGCACCCATGGCCTTTGCAAGTTCGCAGATGATCTGCCAGTCGGCCTTTGAAGATCCGACGGGCTCGACTGCCTTCCGAACACGCTGGACGCGGCGCTCGCTGTTGGTAACAGTGCCGTCGCGCTCAGCGAATGAGGCTGAGGGGAGGATCACATGTGCCCTCTTTGCGGTCGCGGTCATGAACATGTCCTGGACAACAAGGAAGCCCACCTTGTCGAGAGCATCAACAACCATTGCGCCGGCAGATGCAATGTTCTCTCCCATGATGTAGAGCGTCTTGATCTTGCCGGCTCCTGCGGCCTCAATCATGGCGGGGACGGAATGTCCGTTGTCTTGAGGGACGCAACCGACATCCATGGCGCCCTGGGCATTACTCTTGCCGCGAAGGAGGTTGACACCTGCTCCTGCAATACCGATATTACCGGTGAGGAGGGAAAGGTTTGCACATGCACGGATAAGATCGCCGGATCCTGCTCCGGCAGAAGTGACGATTGAGGCAGGCTGGGCTGCAGTGAAGAGCTCGGCCGCTTTGGTAACTGCATCTGCTGAGATACCACAGATCTTTGCAACTGCATCGGGTGTGCACGGGGCTACGGCTGCCTTGCACTTCTCAAAGTTGCTGGTCTTCTGTGCCATGAAGTCCTTGTTCTCCCTGCCTGCCTTGATGATCGCTGCTGCGATACCGTTAAGGAAGGCAACTTCCGTACCGGGGTTGATCGCGATATGGAGGTCGGCGATCTTCGCAGTCGCGCTGGTCCGGGCATCGGCAACGATGACCTTTGCACCATTTTTCTGGGCCATGATGACACGACGGCCGGCAAGCGGGTTCTCCTCGAGCGGATTGCTGCCTACAACGAGGATTGCCTTTGCACTGGAAATGTCCGTGATCGAATTGGTCATGGCGCCCTGGCCGAAAGCCTCAACAAGGCCTTTGACCGCATCTGCATTGCAGCGGCGACCGCAGTAATCGATATTGGCGGTCTTGACGACATTCACTGCAAGGTTCTTAAAGACATAGTTGTCCTCGTTGCAGGTGCGGGCGGATGCCACGAAGCCGACCTCGTCGCCCTTGGCGCCTTTGAGATGAGCGGCGATCTCCTTGTAGGCGTCTTCCCAGCTTGCCTCGGCAAACCTTCCATCCTTCTTGATCAGCGGCGTGGTGATACGCTCTGCACTGTTGACAAACTCGAACGACTTGTTCCCGCGGATACAGACCTTGCCCTCATTGACCGGGTTGCGGTGCCATGGGGAGATCCCCTCAACCTTGCCATCCTTCACGACAAGGTTGATCCCGCAACCGGTCCCGCAGTAGGGACAGGTGCTTGGTACGTACGTGAAATCCATGTTCTAACCTCGATCAACAGAGGTTGACTAAATTCTGTTAATAAATGGATATGGTTTAATCCTGAGTTCTGATGATTACAAGTGGGTATTTATTGAGAGGTTTATAAAGATATAATCAGACAGCCCACAAAGCGCGCAGCACAAATGCACAACAAACGACCGGAAGTAATCTAGATGCACCCGCCCCGTATCCCTCCCATGATAAAAGATCTCATCCAGACCGCGGTTCTGATATTTGATAATCTGGAATTCACGACATGCCCCGGATGCCCGCGGTGCGGGAGGGCCGTCCAGGGATATGATACGAAAACCAAAAAGTTTGCCACCATAAAGGAGGAGGAAAAAGAACGTATTATCACGGTTCGTGTGAAGCGGTTCACCTGCAAATCCTGCGGTGATTTATGGTACGCTGACGAACCGTTCTATCCCAATACCCGGATCGGTTCACCGGTCATCGATATCTTTTCTTCACTCTCCACAACTATGCCGGCCAGCCGTGCAGCCCGGATGATTGACGCTCTGGGGATCAGCGTCAATCGCACCACATGGAAAAATTATACGGGCATGCGTTTTTCCGATATCCCAGAGATGGATATGTTTGGGATGAGGCTGCCGGTATGCATCATGGTGCTGTCCAATATCGCTGCCCGTTCCAGTGACAAAACCCCTCCCGATACCCAGGAAATCCTGGCAGCATGCGGTTACCCCTCGGCCAGACGTCTTGCCAGTGTTCGTGACCGGAATCGTAATTAACAGTAACCGGCACCGGATATGAACGGAACATTACAGCGTATCTCTGTCATACGTATGGAATGCCGGCAATTACCCCGTATTCAGATCTTTTAATCCTTTTCATAACATGTTTATCGGATGATCAGCCAATGTATACTCATGCCAGCAGGTCATGCCGAAGGATATGAAGAAGCGCTGACAGCCAGCATGAAGAAAGGCGGGGTTCCCACGGCGCTCATGCAGCAGATCCTCCGGTTGTCAGAATTCCACACCTACCCGGCACCGGGTGTCCTGATCGGGGCATTCATGGTGGATTATGCACGGGAACTGCTGGGGGTTACTCACGACATGAAGCTCTTCGGGGTCTGCGAAACCCCTAAATGCCTTCCAGATGCCCTGCAGGTGATTGCCCGCTGCACAACGGGCAACAGCCGGCTCAAGATCGTACCCATCGGGAAATTTGCCATCACCCTGAATATCCAGACCGAGAGCGAGACCGCAGATGCCGTCCGGGTATACGTGGATCTGGAGAAACTGAAAAAATATCCCACGATCGATACCTGGTACGCGAACAGCCCTGCATACGACAAACACACCATGAAAAACCTCCTTATGGATGAGATCTTCCGTGCCGGCCGGCATCTCCTCTCCTCCGAGCGGGTCCGGGTCCAGGTAATGAAAAAGAAGAAATGGACATCGGTCACCTGTCCCCGCTGCGGCGAGACCGTCCCCGATTACCTGATCGAAGGGGACCATTGCGGTGCCTGCGGGTCTATGAAATATTACAAGGAGATTGGATAACTGCGGGTATCACCGGTTGCGGACGCTACCCGGTCTTTTTTGGTTTTTTCCGGTGAATACCGGAATACAGGTGCTCTCTCTTAAAAATTTTTTGATGAGATGATTGAGGGGGAGATTAAAAAAATGATTATTCAGGCCGCTTTTTTTACTGCCAGAGGTACCGGGACTCGTGAAACCTTCTTTTTGTTCCAGACTAACTCATTTCCTTCGAATTCAAACGAGTTCATGGGATAAATTTTCATTCCTGCCGGAAGGACGGATGTATCAGTATTCACTGGGGCAATGACCGCTGAATCATAGCGCGCTACCAAGCCATCAGTCATAATTTCTTTTTTATTCAGTTCTTCCACCAGGGTTGCCGGGACCTCTTTATTGAAGGTTACCAGAACTTTCACGATATCATGATGCCCCCCACTCAGGCGCTCAAGTCTGACGAGCGTGTCATACCCGCTGCCCAGTTTCTGGGGGGACATTTTCCAGCCATCGTAGGTTGAATAGATACGCTTGAGCTCCTGCATTGCAAAATTATTCATGATATCGTTGTTCGCGCCCATAATTTCTCATTGAGGATAACGTTTTACAAAATAAAAAACTACGCATTTGGTTCCGGCGTTCCCTATCAACATAAATTTATTAACAAGATCATCTATCAAAATAAATTCCACGATCTCTTGTCCCGGAAAAAGGGGCAGATTAGGTCCTACGGAGCCATTTCCCATGGATCCGACATCTGACCATGATAGAAAAAACTGATCCCTACGGTACATTTCGGAAGCGGCCACCAGACGTCATGGAATCTCGCACCTGCGGCCGCACTGGTATTGAAAAAAAGGGCAGAGTCATTCTGCACGGATGATTGTACCAAAATTTTTTCCGTTGATTACTTTTTCCCGCCCTTGAGAAAACCTTTTTTCTGGGGATATGATGCCCCCTCTTACGCCGAGTTGTCCCCCGTTAGGGGACGGGGGACAGTTAAGAAAGTCTTTCAGAAGGTATGATATCACTATCGCAATACGGGGATGCCGCAGCGGCGGGAGCATGCTTGCGTGCCCCAGGAGCGTCAACGTATTCTGAACGATTTCTTCAGAGCAGTTTTTTGTTTATTCAGCCCGGATAATCGTCCCTACATTCTGGCCGTTGATGGCCTTTTCGATGTTGTCGCGCTTGTGGCAGTTGATGATCCGGACTTCTCGGATATTGACCGCAGTTCTGAGGAGATCGACAACCATCCGCTCGAGAACCAGATCTTCGAGGTCGAGTTTGATCAGTTCCGGGGCCGTGATATCCCGTATCAATTCTGCATCGGGATTTTTCCTCGGATCTTCCATGTACAGACCGTCAACGTTCTTGCCGATGATGCAGTTCTTTGCACCGAGCACTTCTGCAATCAGGAACGCGCCGGTATCGGTGCGGTGCGGGGGGATCTGGTCGAACCGTGCCGGGTGTTCATAGAGGCCGTATGGCGGGGTTCCGTGAATGACCGGCAGCATACCAAGTTTGAGGAGCATCGGGAGTTCAAGGAGATCCCCGGTGTGGATCCGGGTGCCCCCGTATTGGGACAGGAGGATCGAGACCATGATGGCGTTCTGCTCGGAGATCTTTGCCGAGAGCTCCGCGAGCACACCGGTCGGCATGCCGAGGTCCATGCCGATGTCCATGATGTGGCGAACCCGCCCGCCGCCACCGGTGACCACCAGCAACTGGTGCTTTTTTGAAAGTTCCCCGATCTCCTCGCAGAGCGGGTGCATCACTTCACGCCCGTAATCAATCGCACCGTGCCCGCCGATCTTAATGACGTTCATCTCAGGAGCGATCCGGATCTGCTCCATTGAAGCCCCTTTCCGGTGCATCCCCTTTCTCACCAGTGTCTCGCCCTGGAGCCCGCTGTGGAGTTCAAACCTCTTTTTCATGTGTTATCAGCCAACGAGACTATCACCATCAAAAGTGATAACTCCATGTAAACCAATTGGTATACCAAAGCCGCAAAACCCCGGTTCAGGATTATGGGCTGCGGGCGATGGTGTGGCGTGGAGGTAAGGACCATGAAGATCTATGTGCGTGAGCGCCAGAAGGTCGGTGAGGGTGTCGAATCGCCCAAGTACCGTATCGTTGCTGTAACCGGCGGAGAAATCCAAGTTGAGGCAACCCATTTCCGGAAATTCGAGATCGAACAGATCGCAAAAGATGTCGGTGCGGAGGTTATATTCATGAAACCGGTCGCCGAGGATCATAAGAAGAAAAAGTAATCTTTTTATCTGATATATCCACGGCCGGGCCGAAATTGCCAGATTTGGGGTATCCCGAATATTTACTAAGGCTCATTAAGGAGGCAAGTATAACTATTCCGGGAAGACCCCTCATGGCCGCCCTCTCCGTTGATGTCCTCTTTGATGCTGCAGTCCGCATCCAGCTGCTGGAGCGTTCGATCACCATCACATTTGCTGACAATACTATCCGGATGAAGTTCCCGACAACGCGGCGGCTCGCAGAATTCCTCGATGTCCCGCACTATTATGTGCTGCCGTATTTTGCCATGATGGAACAGGAGGAATTAGTAACAAGGGCCGAGCGTGTGGGGATCCTCACCACTGCAAAAGGCAGCAGAAAAATGATCGAACTGATGCAGACGAAATACCCAAAAGAGACGGATGAAATTCTCGGCTCGGTAATTTTCGAGGGAATATTAAAAAAAGGATAAATTACCAGCAGAATGGGAGATACACTTTTTTTTAGCATCAGACCGTCAGGTTCTTATTGACATATCAGTTGTTTATCAATTGATTAAATTGTTTTTGTTTACAGAGCGCAAAAAGAAACATTGAAGAGTGTTCTTATCGACTTTCATAGCGGTCATACTATGACAAAAAATGTGCATGGATTCATCATTATCATGATTGCAGTGCTCTTCATTGCAATCTGTTTTACTGGGTGTACCAGTACGTCACCGCAGGCAACAACTCCTGCTGCAACTCCTGCTGCAACTCCTGCTGCTAACGAAACCCCGCAGCAGAAACTCGTGATCGCAACGACAACGAGCCTCTACGATACCGGTCTTCTTGCTTATCTCCAGCCCAAGTTCGAGTCCCAGTATAACGTGAAGCTCGCAATCACGTCGCAGGGTAGTGGCAAGGCTATCCAGATTGCCACGAACGGCGATGCCGACGTCCTTCTCGTTCACTCCCCGGCAGCGGAACTCGCGTTCATGCAGACCGGGAAAGGCCTCAACCGCAGGACCTTTGCATCGAATTATTTCATCATCGCTGGTCCTCCGACGGATCCGGCAGGAATTACCAACATGACGCCGGAAAATGCCTTCACAACACTTCTCCTCAAGGGAACGAACCAGACGGCAAACGTCTCCTTCGTCTCCCGTGGGGACGGATCCGGTACGCAGACTGCCGAGCAGAACATCTGGAAGAGTGCCGGGTATAACTACACGGTTAATGTCGAGAAATCCGGTCTCTGGTATATCGAGGCAGGCAAGGGGATGGGAGAGACCCTCCAGATGGCAAGCGACAAGGGAGCATACACCCTGACCGACGAAGGTACCTTCCTCGCCTACAAGAGCAACCTGACCCTCGTGCCCCTGGTCACGAAAGGTGCAAGCCTGCTCAACATCTACAGCGTCATGGCTGTATACAACGACAAGCAGCCGGTTGAGAAGATCCAGATGGCAAACAACTTCATCAATTTCCTGATCTCGCCGCAGACCCAGGCTGATATCGGAGCATATGGTGTTGACAAGTACGGCAAGTCCCTGTTCACCCCGATGAGCGTAACGGTACCAACTGCCAAGGCAGGGTGGGTCGGCGATTACTCAACGCCGGCAACGGATCTCAAGCCAGCAACGGTGGTTACTACTGCTGCACCTGCAGCAAATGCTACTACTGCTGCACCGGTAGCTAATGCCACTGCTGCACAATAATTCTCTTTTTTTAACAGAGTCCCGCTTCAGGATCCATTCTGACCGACCGCTGTACCTCTAGTGCAGAACAGAGAGTATGAGTATATACGGATCCCTGACCGCAGGTTCAGCACTCCTTCCGGACCGGTTTCTTACCCAGCCATCCCAGAAGATATGCCATGATCATCCCGGCGATAAACGCAACGGTTATCGAACTGACAAGCGCAAGCACACCGATGACAAGAGTAATGACCAGCGAATCTGACTTGAGACTGTGGCGCCCCATCTCGATCCCGACAAAGACCAGCAATGCCCCGAGGACGCCAACAGCAATGATGGAAAGCACCTGCGGCGATGTGAAAAAGAGGGCAAGGACTAAAAAGATCACTCCGGCAAAAACATTGGCACCCCCCGTTCTCGCACCGTACCGGTACTGGCCTGCCAGCCCGCCCGCCCCGTGACACATGGGAAATCCACCAAAGGGGACGGATACCAGATTCATCAGGCCGATGGTGGTTGAAAGCTTCTTTGGTGGCACATCCGCGGAGAAGAGGTCCTTTGTCAGCAGCGATGTAGCGAGGATCGCGTTTGCGATTGTGAGGACAACCTGCGGGAGAACGAGTGTTGCAAATGCGGATGAAAAATCGGTGGGAACAGGTATCATCAGCTGCGGAGCGGGGATCAGGCTGACAGGAGGAAACCCATAAACAACGATCCCTGCAATAAGACCGACACCGATAACCACGATCGCGGAGAGATCGGGGATCCCCCGGTAGCGTACGAGGAGATAAAAGCCGGCAATGATCACGATACCCACGAGGAAGAACAGGGGATCCTTCACGACAAATCCCACGGATGCCCTGAACAGGAGCAGCGCCAGGCCTAGCTGAATTCCCCGAACGACACTCTGCGGCACCCACGTATCAATGATCTCAAAAAACCTGCCATAACCGAGCACCAGAAAGATGACACCCAGCATGAGGCCTGCCGCTGCGATTTCTCCGCTGGCGACTCCCCCGGCAATGACTATAACGGCAATGGCTTTCATCGGCTCAAGGGGGATCGGCAGCCGGTAATAGAGCCCGGTAAGGATGAACCAGATGCCGAAGAAGAGGAGCACATACCGTGCATTGACATCGGAGACGAGAGCTACGGCAAGGATCAGGGGGATGATGGTCCCAAAATCCCCCAGCGATCCCGCAAGCTCCGACAGGGAGAATTTCATCGGGATTGCAGGGTTCTCGGACACGGTATCAGCAGCTCTGCGAAAGGGACGGTTCAGTTCATCAGGGTTCCGTCATCATGTAATGAAAATACCCTGACATCCTATGGATAATGATTAAAATAACTTAACGTTGATTATAAGATTAACCTTTTTACAAGGACAAAAGGGGTATCATTTCATCATACGGATGACAAAGAATTACAAAAGGTTACACGATGAGTGACATTATCTCAGGATTTTTCCAGGCACTCAACCTGATTGTGACCCTTAACCCGGACGTCATGCAGATCGCTCTTTTGTCCCTGTATGTCTCCCTCACGGCAACCGTCCTTGCCTCCTTCATTTCCATCCCGCTCGGGGGCTTTATCCATTTCCATGATTTCCCTGGCAAACGCATCCTCATCGTGCTCATCCAGACCCTGTATTCGGTCCCGACGGTAGTCGTGGGCCTCCTGCTCTACCTCGTGCTCTCGCGGAGCGGTCCTCTCGGGTACTTTGGCCTTTTGTGGACACCTGAAGGGATGATCCTTGGCCAGATGGTCCTGATAATCCCCATAACAACGGGTCTTGTCCTGTCCGCACTGAGCAGCATCGACAGGAACATCAGCGACACCCTCATCTCGCTCGGCGCCACGGGATTCCAGACGGTGGTCCAGGTCATAAAAGAAGCACGGTTTGCCATTCTCAGTGCCCTGATCCTTGGATTCGGGAGGGCGATCTCCGAAGTGGGCGTGGCGATGATGATCGGCGGCAATATATTAGGTCAGACACGGGTGCTGACAACCGCGATCGCGCTCCAGACCGGCCTTGGTGACTTCGGGTTCTCTATTGCCCTTGGTATCATCCTTCTCGCCATCGCCCTCGTCATCGTCATCATCATGAACCTGATCACTTCCGGCGCAATGGGCGATTTCGACCGCATTATGGGGGGATCCCCACGGGCATAATTGAACTATCCGGTCTTTCACGCCGGTTTGGCGACCGTGATGTCCTGCAGGGGATTTCTCTGGATATCCGCAAAGGTGAAATTTTCACCCTTATCGGCCCGAGCGGAAGCGGCAAAACAACCCTCTTAAGACAAATCGATCTCATTGACACGCCATCAGCCGGAACAATCGTTTTTGACGGGACCGATACTTCAGCGCCGGAGAGTAAACGGTTATCGATCCGCAGGCGCATGGGAATGGTCTTCCAGAAACCCGCGGTCATGAATACCACCGTTGCGGACAATGTGGCATTCGGCCTGAGGTTCCGGGGGGTTGAGAGATCGCAGCGCGAGGGACGCGTCCGATCCGCACTCGAAATTGTCGGACTCCCCCATCTTTCCAGCCGGATGGCGCCAACACTTTCCGGCGGGGAGATGCAGCGGGTGGCGATCGCCCGGGCGCTTGTCACGCAGCCCGAAGTACTGCTCCTTGACGAGCCGACAGCGAACCTGGATCCGATCAATGCCGATATGATCGAAGATCTCATCCTTCAGATAAACCGGAAGTTCCATACAACGATAATCCTCTCTACCCACGACATGATCCAGGGGCAGCGCCTTGCCGACCGGATCGGTGTCATCATGGGCGGAAGAATAGTCCAGGTCGGTACGGCCACGGAAATCTTCTACCATCCGGAGGGCAGGGATATTGCCCGGTTCGTTGGCACCGATACCGTGCTGAAAGGGACGGTGACTGCCAATGAGGGAGGCCATGCCACCATAGCTATCGGGGACACTGTTTTTGAGGCGCTGACTCCGCTCAGGACCGGTACCGCTGTCGCCCTCTATATCCGGCCGGAGGAAGTGACCCTTGCTCCTGCAACTACGATGCTCCAGAAGACCAGTGTCCGCAACCATCTTACCGGCAGGATCACCCGTATGGTTCCCTACGGCCCGTTTATCCGGATTACGGCCGATTGCGGGATGCCTCTTGTTGCCCTGATCACCCGCAGGTCCTCCACCGAGCTCGGATTTACCGTTGGAGCTGGGGTTGTTGCCGGGGTGAAGGCAACTGCGATCCATGTACTGCCGGTTGATGAGGGGCGGGCTCATCTGTAAGATTCTCTGGCAGAACCTATCGGGTGAAGATAAAGGAGACGCCCGGCCCATTCATCACGAAAAAACGCTACTCTAGCAGCAGGTTGAGGCGACGGATGCTTCTATCGATAAGCTGGTATACGAGCTTTATGGGCTGACGGAGGAGGAAATTAAGATCGTTGAAGGGACCGAAAAAATTATGGTTTAACTTGGGTATACTTTTTTTTAAAAAACCGGAGGGGGAGGTACCCCCTCCCCCCCCTCCCTCAGCCCGCTCGGCCCAGACTCCCCCCCAGCTGAAAGCCCCACTCACCGTCGATAGGCCAACTCAAATTTTTGTGTCAGACAGGGGTGGTACCCCCCACCCCCCCCATGCTGGCAGGGGGGGTGGTACCCCATCAGGAAAACAAGGAGACGGGTCCGGGATGGAATGGGTACAGGGAGGCCCCGGGAAAAACAGAGCGAATGCAATCAATGAAAGAAATATAAAACCGTATCTCATAAACCAAAACTCCTAACACCTCCCGCATCCCATGGATTGTATAATAATCCGGAGACAGCAATCAACGATATGATATTCCAGAACTCCCCTTTTCTGATCCCCCTGCTGGTATCAGCCGGTATTACCGGCGTGCTTGCGCTGATGAGCCTGAAGCGTAAAAGCGATCCGGTCACAGCACCGTTCTTCCTGCTCATGTGCGCCACAACGCTCTGGACTATCGGTTATGCGCTCCAGCTCGCGAGTGCCGACCTGGCGGCCAACCTCTTTTTTAATACGATCGAATACCTGGGTATTGTCACTGTCCCGGTTGCCTGGCTGCTTGTCGTACTCTGTTATACGGGCCACGAGCATGCCGTAAACAGGAGAAACGTTGCCATCCTCTTCATAGTACCGGCAATCGTCCTCCTCCTTGAGATCACCAACCCGTACCATTACCTGTATTATCAGGCATTCACGCCCGAGATCATCCATGGGGTCGTTGTCTGGAATTTCGTGCACGGCCCCTTCTTCTGGATCAACGTAGGATACTCCTACCTTCTTACCGGGTTCGCGTTCATTCTGATCGCCTCTCGTTTCTTCACTTCGCCCGTGATCTACCGGCAGCAGATCACCCTCCTGATCCTTGCAGCAGGCATTCCGGTGCTGGCCAACATAGTCTATGTCTTCGGGATCGAACTGTTCCCGGGCCTCGATATCACGCCGTTTACCTTCACTATCACCGGCATTTTCATGGCACTCGGGATCTTACGGTTCCAGCTCTTCTCCCTTGCTCCGGTCGCTTACCCGGTTATCTTTATGTCTATCAATGACGGTATCATTGTCCTTGACCGGAATGACCGGGTCAGCGATCTCAACCCTGCTGCCCAGAAAATCATCCCGGGTACCGGCCGGTCACCCATCGGGGAACCCGTGAGCGCTGTCCTCCCGCCGGACATTATCGCATCTCTCGCGTGCGATGATTCCGGCAAAGGGACGGCCCGGCATAAGGTCATGTGCGGAAAAGACGGGGTATCCCGCGATTACGAGGTAACGTGCAGGCTGATCCCCGCACCGGTCGGCGGGTATAACGGACGGCTGGTCATGTTCCGCGATGTGACCGAGAATCTGAAAGCACGGCAGGCAATCGAGACGACGAACCGGAAGCTGAACCTGCTCTCCAGCATCACCCGGCACGACATGCTGAACAAGCTCACCGGTCTTGGCGGGTACATCGAGCTGGCAAAGAGCGAGAAGGACGAGGCTGTCCTGAAAAGCTACCTTTCCATTATGGAGAAGATCACCCTGGTATTCCAGGAAGAACTGGAGTTCACCCGCGACTACCAGGACCTTGGCGTAAAGGCACCGGTATGGCAGGATGTTGCAGTCGTCATCCGCGGGAAAGCGGCATACCTTTCCGGGCGGGACATCCGGGTGGACATCGATATCCACCCTGAAGGTCTTGAAGTGTATGCCGACCTGCTGCTTGAGAAAGTGTTCTACAATCTTATCGACAATGCACTCCGGTATGGGGGAGAAAGGATGACCGCGATCCGGGTAACCTCCCGGGAAATGGACGGTTCGCTCATCCTTCTGTTCGAGGATAACGGTGCCGGCATCCCCGTGGAAGACAAGCCCCGCCTGTTCACCAAGGGGTTTGGAAAGAACACGGGCCTGGGTCTCTTCCTCTCCCGGGAGATCCTCTCGATTACCGGTATAAGCATCACCGAGAACGGCGAGCCGGGGAAGGGCGCCCGGTTCGAGATCGCCGTGCCGAAGGGAATGTACCGGCCTAAAAAATAGAGCATGAGCCGGTCCGGAGCAGGGATCCGTTGTTCCTGCGGGAAACGGCGGACGAACGATGGGGTCGGGAGGCTGGTGCTGGAGAGGATGGGTGAAGAGACATTGTGTCGGGACGAATTATATCGTCATCGTTCTCGGCGCCGGGATACTTTGAATCCGGTGATTTTCATTAACATTCCCCATCAGTTAACATATTTCATTTTTTATAAAAAACTATATGAGCCGGAATCGTGAAGTAACGTTTTGGTAATTATCATGGACGGATACGCAGGAAAGATAGCCTATGCCGATCTCTCGGCAGGGAAGGTTACGATCAAACCCACACCACCGGAACTCAAGAAGAAATACCTTGGCGGGAGGGGATTCGGCATCCGGCTCCTGACCGATATGGTTGATCCGAAGATTGACCCTCTCAGCGAGAAGAACATTCTCGTGTTTGCAGCCGGACCCCTCACCGGCACTGGCATCGCACTCGGGAGCCGGTACGAGGTCTCGACCATCTCG
>Ga0182027_10003368_pt1 | contig 25409 bp, 22 predicted proteins | sample 712E1DmetaG_FD_121300 | JGI IMG/M metagenome (GOLD analysis project Ga0182027, IMG submission 121300) | Permafrost microbial communities from Stordalen Mire, Sweden - 712E1D metaG (Illumina Assembly) | ecosystem: Environmental > Terrestrial > Soil > Wetlands > Permafrost | place: Sweden...
CATGATTCCGACGTTCTCTTTTTGTTTTATTGCTCATACTGGCTCCTTGGTTTATTTTGAAAATACCAGAGGAAACCACTTATCGTATCTCTTTTTTCTGTATCAAATTTTCAGGCCATTATACTCCTTGTACTAGGATTTCAAAGGGGTGGTACAAATTGTACCTACCCTTTTGTTTACACGGGATTTTTTGAATTAGAATCCAGGTATTTCTTCCGGTTTAAGATTGTCCAAATTCTTCAATTCATAAGTCCCATCGGAATTTACTTTTACGGAACCATGCACTTTTGCTGATGAATATTTACCGGAACCAGGCTGTTCCCACCAAAGAACCTTTGAAACTTCCATACTGCCCTCTGGCCGTGCAGAGGATGCATCATTTTCGAATAGTTTAGGTAAAACTTGTTTGATCGCTTTGGCATCATCATCGCTAAATTTTGTTTTTTGTGCGAGTTGCGGATTCATGCTACCATAAAAAACATATATACCATTATCAACGCGATGTTTCATACCCATAGTATCGGAGCCACGCTTACCATCTTTTGTATCTTCACTATTGACACTTTTGGTTATTTGCGTGCTCGTAAGGTTTACTGTGTCAACGCTAAATGCATGCTGTATGGAGACAGGTCCGCGAATAGGTACCGAAACACCACTTGCATCATCACCATCAGAACCATCATCCTTTTTCTTGCCTTTTTTACTACTGAAAGCAAAAAGTTGCCCAAAAGCACGGACATCAATCCATAAAGCACAAGCTTTCTCGATAGTTTCCTTACCGCCCAGATCTTTTCCAAGGCCTTTTTCAGCCCGATCTTTTAAGCTTGTTGCATCATCAAGCTTTCGATCATCGGATTGGACAAATACTTTATACTTTAATTTTGATGAATCATTTTCTTCTTTAATTTCCATTAGCCTGTCTCGAATTTTTCTCTTTATGCAAACATCTGAAATTTCTCCATGCCCTTCATAATCAGTCCGGGGCCGGTTTCCATTAAGCGGATCACCATTTGGATTGGCATTCTTAACACGAAGAATGACGGCAAAATCAATTTTATTTTGAAGAGTTGACATAAACAATCTCCTTTTTGTTAATATATTTGGTTATAAAATTACTGATTCAGTTTCACTATTAATTTCGTCTGTCTTTTTATTGCTGTCAAAAAATGCCTGCCGCTGGCAATGATAGCCTAAAAGGAATTCTCCAGACAAGGGCTTATCAGATACGAAATCATCGTGTTCAAAGCTGTCTGTAACTTCGGTAATTGTTCTGCAATATTTTCCTGCCCGGTTTCCTAACTTGGAAATGTAAGGACGTAATGCCAACTCAATATTTTTCCACGTACTACAAGGCCTATTAGCAAAATGCTGCATAAACCGTGAAGCATTTGTTTGCCGTGTGTCTTCCTTTTTTCCTGTTTTTTCAAAGTTTAAAGCGTATTGTTCCAGCCCATCTGCAGCAGCAATCAGTCTGCCGAATAAATAATCTCTGGTTTTTCGTTCTGGTTCAAGCGCCATGGAGTAACTCCTTTTTTCTTTAGGGTTTCTTTTATAATATCCTTTGTATAGTGCGCAGGCTATTCCAAGAGTTTTTTCCCAATCCCAATGTTCCAAACCAACTCGATTAGAAGCTCGATGAACGGTTGTATCAACTAAATCAAGGGGAATTGGTAATCCGTCGATTATACAAGGAAGTAATCGTTCAACCGTTGCCTTTTTAAGTTTGTCATCAATACGCACTCCATATGCTGCCTGTGCAATGTCTTTTGGTGAAGGGGCGCAGGTTGGCCAAATGGTTCTTGTTGCTTTCTTTTTACCGGTCTCATCTTCAATGGAAATTCTTTGTTTCCAAGCTAGATCAGAATGCCAATTTGTTATCCGTTCGAGATATTCAGATCCTTTTAACTTTCGATAAAAGGTGATCGACAAACGGCCTGGGGATGCAGAATCTATACCAAGAACAACAATTTTTTTTGTTGTACCAAGTTTTATTGAATATCCTGCGGTGTACTTTTTTAAACGTTGAGAAAAAACTTGCCCAACATCACTTTGAACCAGTTCAGATGTTTCGGAAATTGCATTTTCATCTGCAAACAAATCAAAAGTATTTGATAATACCTCTGGAATATTTTCACCTGTAACTTCCCACGAAACAATAACTTGATCGCCATTCCTAAATGCTTGTTTACGCCCAATAAGCCAACGAAGAGCGCTATGGGCCTTTTGCGTTACATCCGAACTCAATCCTACTGCATCATTTGCTGATAAAAACCGTCCTAAGAAAGTATAGCCTTCCAAATCATTTGAAGAAATAAGTTTTGCCCCATCAGCACTATGACGTAATCGTGCCGGATGTTTTGTTGCTAAAGATGATTCAATTCCACCAAGCATACATAGCCCTTTAATAGAATCCTTACTTAAAACAAATCTATTCCATGCCTCAAATAGGGTCTTATCGGTCCAACACTCAGAAAAAGGATTTCCAGGCACTTCAATTACCCATCGAATAAACGCATCTCCCTGGTCTTGTGAAATAAATTTAAAGATTTCTGGTTTTGGCAAATCAGATTTCCATTCAGGCAATAATTTACCATTATCGCCAACATACAATATCTTTTCATTTACTAAGTCATGAACTAGAGTTCCGTTTGTAACGTAATTAAAAACAGCCTCAATTTTTGGATGAGAGAATTCCGATTTACACCATAGTTCCAATTGTGACAAATATGATTTGAAATAATGTTTTTTTAAACCACCATAAGCAGCATAATCTTTTGCGCAATATTGAATTTTGTCACATAAAGGATGTGGAGCATCATTAGTTGTACGTGTAGAAGATTTTTCTGTTGCAGGAATAATTGTTTCTATTTTTGGAACAACTTTCGCTCTATTAGGTAAAAACCGGCCTTCCTTATCAAGATAAATTTCGATATGCGCTTGCTTTAATGTATGATTAGTTGGTAAAAGTGGTTTTTCACCTAAAGAGAATTCTGGATTTTTAATACAGGATTCATACGTGTCATAAAGATCCTTTATCCAGCTCATAGTAACGCCTCCTCTTTTTCACATCCGAACAAGTTTTTATCTTGCTCGAATTCCTTTGGCGTCATTTCACGAATAAATTTCCGCACCCTGCATTCTTCTGGCCTTAAAAATTCAATCACTCCATTTTTCATCGTGGGTGACCAAAACCGACTTAAGAATTCGTTCTTGCCAATTTCATCTGGATAATCAAACCCATGGAACATCAAACTGTATGCAAGTTCGCCAGCATTGTCATATTCGCCTTCCTCTGATCCAAACCCACATGTTTCCACATAACATTGACAATCACGAGTTCCAAGAAAAACATCCTGCCTACCACCTCGTTCTACCATCCGTTTAGCAATATTGTAATGTTTGCCATCTACCTGGTCTTTTTTCAATTCAGGTCTATGCTCGTTCCATTCAAAATGAGCTAACACCTGGTATTCCACATCAGCAAGAAACGTGTAAATTGAAAGATCATTACCACCACTCATTCTTAGTGGCTTAACTCCTTTCGTCTGCGTTCGAATTCTTTTCATTACCCTGACCTTATCGATATACCAAATTATTGTCGGTTTCCAATATATCGATTTGGCCACGCCTTTAAGTGCTTCATAGGTTGGAATGTGGTACGAGCATTTCTCGCCACCGATCTTTGTAAGTGGATCGGTAAACAAAGCATACCGACCCCATACCTTGAATTCAATACTGTTTTTTGGTGTCATACAACCTCATGCGATTAAGGGTTCTTGAGGATTGACAGGTTCATTGCTTACTCCGAAATCATTGTCATAGTATTGCGTATTAAGATAATAGATCCCGCTTTCTGCTTGTACTTCCTTGATTGCTCCTGCTTCATACAATTTATCAAAACGCCACGGAAACAAATTAACAGAAAATCGTTGTGCCTGTTTTAATAGTTTGTATTGTTTTTCAACCTCAAAAGCAGAACAGAGGTCATTAATAATTTGTTTTCCTTCTTCAGAAAACGGCACAACGACGCCGCGAGTAGGTGCTTCTATCGCCTTGAAAATTTTCCCAGCTGCCGCGAATGAATGATTTAGGTTTATATCTTCAGGGTTTTTCTCGTTTATACGGCAATATTCTGCAACAGTAAGGGAATTATCAGATAACAAATCAAGAACAGCATCTTTACGCCCAATTCCATTTCTATCATCAACAGAAATCGGATAATCCATTTCCTTTTTTCGGTTAAAGAAATAATAGGTAAAAAATCGTTCTAACACGGGCGGGGATAAAAGTTTGTTTCCGTTTAAACCTGGATCAGTATTTAAATCGCTAAGCACTCTTTCAGCAGCTTTTTTGGCTTCTGCAATATCCCAAAGCCTTGTTAAATCTTCATCTTTATTATTGAGAATAAGAACACGCCCTGTTTTTCTTAATCCATGCCTGTTACATCTGCCTGCTGCCTGGGCAATTGAATCAATTCCGGCCAAACATCGAATTACTGCCCCAAAATCTACATCTACACCGGCCTCTATCAATTGCGTGCTAACACAAATCAAGGGGGCTTTATCTTCAAGCTTTTTTCGTATTTTATCAAGAATATCTTTTCTATGTGCCGGGCAAATATCGGTACTCAAATGGTAAGCAAGTTCCGAAGTTGATGCAGATATTGCTTTGTAAATTTTCAAAGCGTTCTTTTTCGTATTTGTAATTACAAGACAACTTCCAGAATTTTTCATTTCTTCAATTGCGCAAACGGCAATCTCATCATCAGAAAACCCACCAATCTTGCGGTGATCAAGTATCTCAACCCGATTGAGGTCGTCGAACAATTTTTTAACATCAAGCATGATTTCGGACTTTTCGTCAAAATTGCATGAGCCTTTTTCAACATCAACTTTATTTAAAAGCGGCTGTGTTGCAGTGCATAAAACCACACTTGAGCCGCAGGTCTCTACAAGAAAATTTATTGAGTTATTGAACATATGGACACATTTTATCGGCAAAGTCTGAATCTCATCAAAAACGATCAACGAATTTGCTAATTGATGCATTCTGCGTACACTTCGTGTGCCTCCGCTGAAAAGCGCTTCAAGAAGCTGCACACTTGTGGTAAAAATGACCGGAGCACTCCAATTTTCCGAAAGGATTTTACCGCGCCAGGATTCTTCATCGGGTGTTAGGTTCGAATGATGTTCGAGAACAATTGAAGAGTATGGTACAGTTTTCGGTTCCAAAATCTTCCTGACATCATCAGCATTCTGATCTATGATTGTAGTAAACGGCACCACATAGATAATCCTATCAAGTTTATGTTTTTCTGCATGCAAGAGTGCAAAGCGAAGACTGGCAAGAGTTTTCCCGCCACCTGTTGGCACGGTCAGAGTGAAAATTCCACGTTGGCGTTCAGCAGCCATTCGGCAATGCTCCGAGATTTGAGCACGTATGTGATCAATAGGTTTAGGATTAGGATTTTGTTTATACTCGTGCAATTTTACTTCAAGCCGACCTAATAGAACTTTCCAATCTGTTTTATCATCTTTTGTCAAAGCTTTAGCTGTACGAGGTCTTTCGAAAATGCTCGTATCGGTTCTATCAGCATCAATAAGGCAGCTGAATAATATCCTCACAAGTTGACCAATTTTATAAAGACGAATCTTTTGACCGGTTCGCCCCTTTGGTGCCTTGAGCCCCTTTAATATCGTCAATAGTTGTTTGCTTAAATCCGGCCTTGACAACAGTTTGTCAACTTTATCTTTTATAGGTTTATCGCAAATAGTTATCACTTCGGCAATATGCGTCTTGTCCGAAGGCTTTTTTATCCTTTTTAAAAAAACCGATTTTCCATCTGGCGACAAGCAATCAATAAGACCGGAATGGTGTGATACTAAGCAAATGACAAGTGCTTTTGCAAACAAACGTATTTCAGGTCCTTTTTCTGAAAGCTCCTGCCATAATAATTGTGCGCCCGCTGTTGAATGGTCTATTTTTCCTTTAAGATGCTTCGCATTTACATATTCTTCGTCTTCATCCTGATTAAACAAACCTGTTGCAGATTTTATATAATTTTGGAATTCAGAACTATATTTACCAAGATCATGCAACAACCCAAGCAATTCACCAAGGTCTGCAAGTCCGATTTTCGAGGCATTCTCCCGTGCAAAATGCGCAACACCCAACAAATGTTCTTGAACGGTTTGTTCTTTTCCGTCTGATTCTCGTTTGTGCGCTATAAATTCTGTCGACATATTTATTCCTTTAAACATTTTTTGAGTATTTTTCTCTTATAAACTTTGCCTCACAAAAATTGTATCTTGAGATTTTATAAACTCAACATTGAAACATTTTAACTTTTCAGCGAAAGGTGCAAGAACAAGAATTATTATTAACAACACTAAAGTTAGAGCATTAAATGAAAGGCGTTTATTGTGATAAAAATCCATGAACACCAGAACTAATAATAAAAAAGCTAAAATTGAACAACTTATTATCAAAACCGTTATAGCTCCATTCTAAATGAATATTACCTAAACAATATAATCTTTGATTTTGTTGTTTGCACAAATTATTTTTTCTAACGTCTTTCGAAATTCCTAAAATTTTGGAAGTGGATTGAAATAGGTATTATTCGTTTAGCGAAAAAGGGAGCATAAAAAGCTCCTTTTTTATTTAATAACATTACCCGAAAATTCTTCATAATTTCTTACCTTAATTACAAAACTTCCCCCGTTTTTTCGTTCATAACATCTCTATTCCCCGTCCACCTTCATCCCTAAAAACATCTTCGTCACGTCCTCATAACCTGTCACGGAATGGATGTTTTTATTGACACGGTACGCAAGATTTTCTAAATGTGGCCCATCTGCCTCAAGGACATATTTTGCGAGGCGGATGTTGTCGTTCATTGAACCGATGATCTTTTTATCGCAGACTTTCGCAAAACATGCATTCTTCATATTGGGAATAATTATTCTTTGATAAATAAGGTTGGCACCGATATTATGCAATATCACTTTGAGCATTTCGCCCATTTGCTCAATGAATTTATTACCATGGGTAATTCCTGCGCCAAACATGAAAACGGAGAATAGCGACAACGTATTTGTCACCATAATATACTGCGTTCGATTACAAATAAAAACATGCGCATGCCAATCGAGAAACGGATTTGGATCCGGCGAAAGCACCGGAAGGTCGTTTTGCTTGATTTTTAGCGTAAGTTTTTTTGAGAGACGAATTATCATTGTTTTGTTCCTTCCTTCCCATACTCCGCCCTCATCTCCCGCACCGACGAATCGAAAAACTCATGCAGCTTTTCCTGCAACAATTTCTTATCAGGCAATTTTGTCGTGTAATCGGCTATTGCCGCAGGAGACAACGTCCTGCTCAAAGAATATTCGACAACCTCGTCATCTTTTCCTTTGCATAGAATAATTCCAATGCTCGCGTTTTCGTGCGGCTTTTTCACATCGCGGTCAAGCGCCTCAAGATAAAAGGAAAGTTTTCCGAGATATTCTGGCTTGAATTCGTCTATCTTGAGTTCAAAAGCCACTACGCAACGCAGCTCACGATGATAAAAAAGCAGGTCTAAAAAGAAGTCCTTCATGCCGACCTGCAGCCGATATTCTTCTCCGACAAATGAAAAATCACGCCCGAATTCTATTATGAAATTTTTGAGCGAACGGACGATGCCCTTTCGCAAATCGGTTTCGGAATGATCATCGGGAAGGCCGAGGAAATCGAGAGAATAGGAGTCGCGAAAAATGGATGTCGACTGCGGATGAATTTCTCTCAGCAATGCCGAGAGTTTTGCCGGAGTGGCCATACTTCGTTCAAACATCCGGCTGTCTATGGCTCGTTCCAATGTCCGGACATCGAATTTTTCTTTTATTGCCGCATGTAAATAATATTCCCTCTCTTCCACTGTCCTTGTCTTTGAAATAATATGCAGATGTGCAGACCATGGCAATTGTGTCAACAGTGTTGACAGTTTTTCGTAACCGGCATATAAATCATGGAATTGCCGCATACGCCACAGGTTTCTCGCCGAAAAACCCCGTGGATTTGTCAGCGTTCTTTGAAGATAATCGGCAAGTTGCGTCACGACGCCTTCACCCCATTCGGAGTTGGCGACTTTATAGCTGATATATTCTCCCACCTGCCAATACGTTGTCACGACAACGCTATTGACAGCTGCGTGGGCAGCCACGATGGCGTTGCGGACAATCTCTGCTACCTGTTCAAACTGCTTTTGCAGATTGGTTCCGGAATGTTTTTTCGTGACAATTGCTTTTTTCTTAGGCTTTTTTGCAACCACAATTCCGCTCCTTACAATTTTCTGCTAAGGCTGTGCCAGTATTTTGGAATTCCATATTTAACAGTTTTTTACGCTGCTGAGTAGGACAACGTTCATTCTGCTTTATTGTCATCAACCTTTATACATAATAAGAAATAAGTCTTCTTTACATACTTTGTCAATATTTGAGTAATTTCGTTTTTTTAGCGGCCGTTCTCTAAGCCAAAAGCGAACTCACACCAAACGAATTCGTGTCGCAATGCAAAAAAATTATTGCCTATAAAAAAGCCTGAAAACTTTTATGCGCGTGGAATTTCAATTCCACCCAACGACCTATTATAAGATTGGGGATTATCGAGGAATTATATCCAACTTGACTCTGCCGCGTACCCGTGCTATCTTCATAAGTATCCAATTGCAGAGCAACGGATAAGGATAATTTAAAACCTAAATTCGGCAGTTTTCAGGCATATACCACTTTCCCCTTTCGGATGCGTAATGAGTGAAGAAATCGAAATAGCAACCCCCATCGAGAAGCTCGCGCTCGACCGCAAGCTTCTCACTAAAAAGCAGCTTGACCAGTGTATTGAACTTGTCAAGAAAAGCAAGAAAATCGGCCTCGATGCCACGCTCGAAGAAATCCTTATCAAGCAAGGCATCCTGACCGAGCAGATGGTACATGAACTTCGTGAAATCAGCCAGCTCACCGAAGACGGCACCGTATTCGGCGCTTACCGGCTTGGAAAGCAGATCGGCGCAGGCGGCATGGGCAAGGTATATGAAGGCATACACGAATTCATGGGCAGGACCGTGGCAGTCAAGGTCATACACCCTGCGCTGACTACCGATAAAACAAATGCCACCCGGTTTTTCCAGGAAATCCGCGCGCTTGCAAAGCTTTGTCACCCCAATATCGTGACAATCTACGACGCCGGCAGGGTCAAGGCGCGCCATTATTTCGCCATGGAACTTTTACCCGGCCCGTCACTCAAGGATTATGTCGATTCCAAGAAGATGCTTGACGAATTAGAAGCAGTCACCATCATCCGGACCATGGCAGGCGCCTTGGCCCACTCGCATTCGAAAAATGTGATTCACCGTGATGTCAAGCCGGAAAACATCATGTTCGACTCGAACGGCTTGCCTAAAATCACGGATTTCGGCCTTGTCATGCATCATGATGAAGATCATATGTCGCTCACGATGGAAGGGCATCTGGTCGGGTCATTTTACTATACCTCACCCGAGCAGATCGACGGCAACAGAGACATCGACGGCAGGGCCGACATTTACGCGCTTGGAGCAACCCTGTATTACCTGCTTACCGGACGAACGGTCTACACGGCATCATCGGTACAGGAGCTTCTCACAAAGCATCTTTCCGGCACATTTATTTCTCCGCGAAAATACAACCCCACAGTGTCTGTGCATACGGAAAAGCTCATACGGAAAATGATGGCGATAAAGAGGGAAAAACGCTTTCAAACCATGAATGCGGTCGTAACGGCCATAAACACGCCATCACTTTTACAGAGGATAAAAGCCCTTGCGGTCCCCGCGCTTTTTGCCGTTGCATTGCTGGGGCTGGGCATGGTGGCCGAACGCATTTTCAGCTTTCTCATTAAACTTCATTGAAAATAAATTTTACTTGTAAAGCCATAGTGATTATCGCATGATTGGGGTTACATCAATTTCGTTAAAAATTCCATGGGCATCGTGCCCTTTGTAAACCCGGTCTTTCTGTATAACGCTCTTGCCGTAGCATTGTCTTTCCGCACTTCAAGAGTGATTTTGCAGCAGCCTGTCGATATTGCCAGTTCCTGTATTTCCATGAGCAATCTTCTGCCGATGCCGTTGCCGCGAAATTGCTTTGATACGATTATGTCGTGGATATTTATGAGAGGTGCGGCATTAAACGTTGAAAAACCGGAAAAACAAATGGCCATGCCAACAGGTTTTGTTTTATAAAACGCAAGAAAAATTATTGCTGTGGGTACACACGACAAGCCATCGATCATTCGCTTGTGTTTGGCTAATGTATGACAAGGTAATTTGCCACCCATCGGATCTGCCATATATTCTGACAACAATGTTCGTATCGCCTTGCGATGATTGAGGCATTCGAGATCTGCGTATTCGATGGAAACGATGACATCGTTAACCATGACCTTCTTTTTTGCAATTCCTTTGAACATCATCATACCTTTACATTTTACGACAGGTGTCGTTCGCAAAGATTTTCAACTTCCCTTGTTGTCAACACTCTGCCGATTCTATGGACTTTCTTACGGATCGATGCGGCCACCCTTCTCGAATCGGTGTCTGATATTTTCATCCGGTTTTTTCCCAAAATAGCACGGACCGTCGCTCCGCCGCTATGGGTCCCTGCAACCGGGACAGACCGGGCATGCCCTGTAATCGACGGCGGGAAAGCCTCAAATGCATGTTTGTTTTTCAAAAGGGCATTCCAATGGATACCGCTTTCATGAAGAAATACCGATTTTCCCGTAATAGGCTTGGAATCCGATATTGTACTGTTAGTCAGGAGCGAAACCCTGTCGCAGAGCTCCTGGATTTTAGATAATTTCAGCGGCTGCATGGGAATTTTATTCGTTTTTACAGCTACCGCAATTTCTTCCAATGCGGTATTGCCCGCCCTTTCTCCAATCCCGTTCACCGTAACACTAATCGCTCCTACGCCGATTTCAGCGGCGCAAAAGGCATTCGCTGTTGCCATTCCCAAATCATTATGCCCGTGAAATTCCACTTTTGCCAAATCGACGACCTCTGCAATGGAGGAAAACAATTGTATTGTTTTACTCGGCGTCAGGATGCCGACCGTGTCGGCTATCCGTATACGATCGACGCACACAAGCGCTGCTGTTTTGCAAAAATGCCGTAATACGCCCGTATCGGACCGTGAAGCATCCATGGCGCCAACCGAGACAAATTCGAATTTTTTTCTCGCAATGCCAACAATTCTCTCAAGTGTATTAAACAGCCAATGCCTGTCTTTATCCATTGCTTTAAGCTGAATGTCGGATACGGGAAACGCAATGTGAACATTGCGGCAACGGGCGCGTTTTGCGTCATTCAAATCCGAATCAGTTGCCCTGCACCAGCCTATGATATGGTTTTGCGAATGTACGGTGTTCAAAAATGAAAGGAATTTTATTTCCTGTCCGCCCATAGCGGGAATCCCGGCTTCGATTTCATTAATGCCTATTTCAATAAGCAACTCAGCGATTTCAGCACGCTGGGGATACGACATAACAACTCCCGGCGCCTGGGCCCCGTCGCGCAGGGTGGAATCGACTATAACAAGTTTTTTTGCGGCTGGTATTCCGTTCATACAATCCTTGTCATGTTAAGAGAAATTCGGTTGCAACCGACCCTGTCTCCAGTGCATCCAGGATACCATCAATCCGTTCCTCGGTAATCTGCCCGTACCAGGAATTCTGCGGATATATCACCATGACCGGACCGCGGTCACAGACATTTAAACAATTTGTCAATGATATGGTCACACCATCTATACCCCTGTCGTTAATGCCTTCCTGCAAATATTGCATGAGCGACATGGCCCCTTTTTTGTTGCATACGCCCTGCGGTGCGCCTGTGGCGCGGAAACTATTACATACAAGAATGTGATATTGAGGTTTTTGCATTTTTCTTCTCCTTATTTAATTCTACTTGAGTTTAATCCGTTACTTCTATAGCTACTAACCCCATGCTCGCATGGGATAAGTTTACTTTATATATTATATACGCAAAATGCGTATACACAGTACCAAGGTACTCCGAGTGTATAATCCATATATAGGTACTAACCGCAACCTCCGCCGTTTCCGCCGCAGCCGTTGCCGCACGGTAAAAATTCCCGATGTACAGGAAGCGGCTTTCCTGCAAATGCCGCTTCGACAAGCTCCGTAACCGCCCCTTCGGTTTCGAACAGTTTTATTCCGCTTTTTTCCAAAACCTTACGGGGTGCTGACCCTGCCCTGTAAACCAAAAGCATTTTACAGTCCCACAAAATTCCTGCCAAATCCTTCCAGCGATTGTCCCCGCCGCCGCTTTCACAAGCGGCCCGCGGGCCCTCATACGAGATTTTCCCATTACCGTATGAGTAAATATGAAATTCGGTCGCGCTCCCTAAATGTTGATTAACAAGAACACCCTCCCGGGTTGCAACGGCGACATGGACCCGCTTGGGGTCGCAATCCAGGGATTGGCCCTGCGCCTTTGCCAGCATTTCGGCGTTTTCCGTTGGATTGTCCTTTCCGATAATGCCGGCAGCATCCGCCCTGCATCGTGCACAATGAGAAACGATCGAAATATGTTTAGCGCTGTTCCACCTGACAATCTGCATGGTCTCGTGGTCGGGTTTCTCCATTGTCTCAAAATCGCTTCCTGCAACCGGCAAAAGCGGCATACAGTTCATGACCGATGCGCCCAGTTCCGCACAGGTTTGCGCTGTTTTTTCTATATCTTTATCATTGATTCCGGGAACAACAATGGTGTTTATTTTCAGGGTTATCCCGAATTGTTTGCATTTCAGTATTGTTTCTCGTTGTTTTGACAAAAGGCACAATACGCCTTCCATGTCGCGATACACATGCTTGTTGTACCGTATCCATGAGTACAATTTGACCGCAACATCAGGGTCAACCGTGTTGACCGTGACGGTGCAATGCGTCACACCGAGACCCGCAAGCTCTTCTATGTACGGCGCTGCCTCCAAACCGTTTGTCGCAACACACAAAAACACATCGGGATATGCATTTTTCACCAGGCGCAATGTTTCAAGGGTAATGGCCGGGTCGGCAAACGCATCGCCGGGCCCCGCAATACCAACGACCTCGGGAATGCCGTGCTTTTCAATGTATAATTCAAGGTATGCCAAAGCCTGTTTCGGTGATAAAATTGCGGAACTTACGCCGGGCCTCGATTCATTGACACAATCGTATTTTCTGTTGCAATACTTGCATTGGATATTGCAGTTCTTGGCAACAGGCAAATGAACCCTGCTGTGCCGTACCGCACTGTGGGGCGAAAAGCAAGGATGGCCTTTAATGGTCGGGTTTTCGTTGTTCATGGCAATTACCTCCTTATTTCAAGTACGGTTTACACATAGCTCCATTGCTCCTGCGCTCCGGACTGCCTTGCTGCGATCAATTCGTTTACTATTCTGTCGAAAAGCTGCTGCGTTCCCCTATAGCCGATAAGCGCAACCCGCGACGCGCCAAACCGGTCGTGAATTGGAAATCCTACACGAACAAGCGGAATATTCCTTTTCTCCGAAAAACGCTGTAGTTTACTCGTACCAATGCAAAGATCAATACCGGATTGTCCCAACACGTCATCGATCCTATCGAAATCGGCATTCGGCATCACAACGGCATCTTCCGCAATATCTTTACATTTGCCTTTAATGAATTCGGCGAAATCCTTTTCCGCTCGTCCTGTTGCGACAAGTTTAGGGATCATCCCTATTTCCAGGCAAAAAAGAGTGAGTGCCCGAACAAGCGGCTCATCACAGCAAATCGCAACCGTTGCGCCGCTGCAATATTTGTGGCCATCAACATAAGAATCGAGCAACCGTGCGCGTTCCTCCTGCAAAATTTTCGGCATGGCAACGCCGCTTACCATCGACAGTGCCTCGCAGAACAAATCTGTGGGTTTGATTCCAATGGGCGGCAGCGTATGTAAATATGAAACATTGTTCTGCGCTGCGCATTCTTTACCGGCCCCTAATGCTGTCCAATCTATAATCAATCCCGCCCCGCAGAGGTCCTCGATATCTTCACGTTTCGTACCGCCGGATGGAATTGCCGTATAAGAATCCCAAAGCCCGGCATCCAATGTTTCACTGTAATCCGGAAACAAAATGAGCGGTACATTGTAAAGTTTGGCAAGTTCCTTGACTGTCCGCAAATCATGCGGCGAAAGCATGCATGGAATCACTGCGCAGCAATACGTTGCTTTGTTTTTCCGCGACATGGTCTTTAAAACCGCCTGTATCGCATTATCGTAACCGCCTACATGACTGTCTTTATACGACGGCGCATGGACGGCAATGATCTCCACGTTTTTATCCGCAAATTCGCTCTTGATTTTGGCAACAAGCATATCGATGTCTTCACCGATCGTTTCCGCCAAACACGTCGTGGCAATGCCGATGATGTGCGGCTTGTAGGTCGTATACACCGCATGCACGGCATTCCTGAGGTTGATTTCGCCGCCGAACACAACAGTCTCTTCAGTAAAGCTTGACGACGCAATGTCTATAGGCTCACGGAAATGACTTATCAGAAACCGCCTGATATAGGTTGCACAACCCTGCGATCCGTGCAGGATCGACATGCAGCCCTGCATACCTTTAAACACCAGGGAAGCGCCGAGCGGCGCGCAGGCGACACAGGGGTTTACCGTTGCCCAATGGGTCTTTTCAGGTACGGTCGTGCTGTTTAATGGTTCAGGTTTCATGGATATTCCCCTTTGCAATTACCCGTTGTTCCTTCACCAGTTTCCAAACAGGACTTTGCAGCGACCGGAACACCTCGTTTGCAAAATTGACCATTCCCGAAAAACCGGCCAAGGCTGTTTTGCGTTCATGATTATGATCGCAAAAAGCAACACCGAGCTTATAGGCCATGGGCCGTTCCTTGACCCCGCCGATAAAAAGGTCGATGTCCTGCGCAACAATGCTGCGTGACAATTCTGCCGGATTGCTGTCGTCAACGATAACCGTGTCCGGATCGCATACGGCCCGCAGCGTGTCGTAGTCTGCGCTGTTTCCTGTTTGGGTCCCGGCAAGGACCGTTTTAATGCCAAGCTTCCGCAGGGCTTTTACAAGCGATATTGCCTTGAATGCACCGCCCACATATAATCCGGCCTTCTTGCCCTCGCATGCCTTTTTCAGGGGAACAAGCGCCTCAAGCACGCGTCCGACTTCGGTTTTCACCAGTTCCATGGTTTTTGCAAGCACGCCGGGATTTTGAAAATGGTCGGCAATTTTATACAAAGCATCCGCAGTATCATCGATGCCGAAAAAACTGACCCGGATAAACGGAATGCCGTACAGGGTTTCCATTTCTTTGGCAAGCGTTGTCATCGACCCGCTGCATTGCACGATGTTAAGCATGGCGCGATTCGCCATGCGGATCTCGCCTATCCGCCCGTCTCCCGTAAGGGTCGAAACAACCGTAATACCCATACGGGCGCAATATTCCTTTACAATCCATGTTTCACCGGCAACATTGAAATCTCCGATGATGTTGATGCTCAGGGGAATTTTTTCGCTATCGTCCCCTGTGCCGATAATTTTCATCAAAGCATTGCATGCCGCTTTATACCCGTCTTTTTTCGATCCTTTGAACCCCTCCGACCCAACCGGGATAACAGGAATGTTTTTCATGACCGACACACGTTTGCATACAGCATCAATGTCGTCGCCTATCACCCCGGCCACGCAGGTCGAATACACGAAAGCCGCGGCAGGTGAAAAACGGTCAATCAATTCTATCAAAGCATAAAACAGTTTTGTTTCACCGCCATGAATGATGTCCGATTCCCGCAAATCGGTACAAAAACTTGACCTGTGCAATTGCGGGCCCGACGATTTAGCTCCCCGTATGTCCCAGGTATACGCGGCACACCCTATGGGGCCATGAACTAAATGCAAAGCGTCGGCAATAGGATACAGCACAACCCTCGAACCGCAAAAAACACAGGCGCGCTGGCTCACCGACCCTGCAAGGCTCGAGGTTTCGCAGACAAGCTTTTGCGAAACATCACCGGCACTCACGATATGTGAAGACCGTTCATCAAGAGTATGCAGCGCTTGTGTTTTCATAAGAGGTTTACTCTTTTCTTCCACCCCTCTCCAAGAGGCGACCCTTGGAAGTACCCGAAGGGGTAAGAGGGGAAGGGGGTGAGGTCAAATACTTCAACTATGTTTGTTACATCACCAGTTCGAATTTTTCCTCCGGCGCATCCCTATCCTGCCTGTCAAGTATCACCGAAAGCATTTTTTCCAAAAGTCTCATGGCGCCCTTGTACCCGACAACCGGGAAATACTGATGCCCTACCCGGTCGTAAATCGGAAAGCCCATCCGTATGAGCGGAATGTCTTCGTCGCGGCACATATATTTGGCATAGGTATTCCCGAATACCAAATCAACCGGCTCGTTTTTAATGAGCTGATGCATATAGAAATAATCCGATAATTCCCGTACGTTAACATCGTCCGTCTGGGCCACGTCTTTTATCCTCTTTATGAATTTTTTCCCCGGCGTCCCCGTGATAACATGCCGCACCAGCATGCCCAAATCCGTAAGAAACCCGGTTAAAGCAACAAGGTGGTCGGGGTCGCCGACAAGCGCGACTTTTTTACCGAACAGGTATTGCTGCATGTCGGTAATGATGTCGATTGCCTGGCCTCTCTCGAACATCAATTCCTCGGAAACATTACCGCCGTATTTCCGTAACGTTGCCACAAACTCGTCCGTTGCTCGTATGCCTATGGGCAGTTGCAGGATTTCGCACGGCACTTTGAATCGTGTGTCAAGAAGCTTCGCGCCGGGTCCCGATGCAATAGGGCCCAGGCCGACCGTGACCTGGCTGTCTGCGGTTTGTATCAGTTCGGGAATGGTTGTCCCGCCGCTCGGATACATCTCGTAGTGTCCGGTCTGCGGTCCGTTCAACACTGCCGACGTATCGGGAAACACAATCGACCGCACGCCCATAAGTGTCGCGATGCGCTTGATTTCAGCCATATCGGAAGGCTCGACATATCCGGGAATTAGGTTGACGGTTTTGTTTTTTGTCCCGGAAGGTTTGGCAAAACCGTCTATCATGCCTTTGACCATGTTTGCAAACCCCGTCACATGGGAACCAACATAGCTTGGCGTGCTGGCTTTTATGACGAACTTACCGGGCGGAATTTTCTTCTCTTCATAAGCCTTAATGATGATCTGGTTCACATCGTCGCCAATGGTTTCCGACAAACAGGTCGTGTGTACTGCAATGACATCCGGATCATAAACCGTGAATATGTTTTGTATGGCTTCGAGCAAATTCGCCTGGCCGCCGAACACCGCAGACCCTTCTGTAAACGAGCTTGTACCTGCCATGACAGGTTCCTTGTAATGGCGCGTCAGAGCGCTGCGATGGTACGCGCAACAGCCTTGCGACCCATGGCTGTGCGGAAGGCATCGATGTATGCCGAGCGCTGCGTACATTGCTCCAATAGGCTGGCACGTTTTAGCCGGTTGGACCACAAGCGCCTGGCGCTCGGCAATTTTTTCAGGTGTATGTCTCAACAGCATATTTTTCTCCTTATTAAAAGCCTTTTAATCACAGTGGGTTAATTCCTCGAAACTTCTAGTTTCGCCTCACCCCGGCTTTTCAGCCACCCCTCTTCCGCTTGCGGAGAGGGGATAAAGGGGTGAGGCGTATCCCCAGTCAATCAGCCGACAACATAGGTGGCACGGAGTTCCGGCTCGCTCTGCCATGGCGGCACGACAAGACTCCACACCCTGGAATTGACCATTCTATCGATATCGCGGTAAAAGTTTATCGCCCCGACAAATCCTGCATACGGCCCGGAATAATCGTAACTGTGCAATTGCTTTAGAGGAACACCGTATTTCTGGACAACGTATTTTTCCTTGACACCTGCACAGAACACATCCGGTTTGTACTGCTCGATGAGCTTTTCCATTTCATGATGGTTAAGGTCGTCGATGACAAGCGTATTGTTGTCCATGGTCGGCATCATGCCTTCATAGTCGCCGAAGCGAAGCCCTGCCTTTTCAAGCGCCGCTAGTTCTTGGGGAGTTTTTCTCGGCGCATAGTCCTTAGGATCGGCCTTCACGTCAAGCTCTTCGATGTTGCGGGAATCCGCATCAACCTTGATGGAAGGTAATACCTTTCGTCCCTCATAATCGTCCCTGTGGGCGAATTCATAACCCGCGGCAACGGTTTTCATGCCCAATTCCTTGAACAACTCCTGATAATGATGTGCGCGCGAACCTCCCACAAACAGCATAGCGGTCTTGCCTTCGGTGCGACGTTTGATTTTTTCAAGCACCAACTCCACTTTAGCAAGCTCCTTGGTCACGAACGCTTCTGTTTGGGCAACAAGTTTTTCATCGCCGAAATACTGGGCTATTTTGCGCATGGATTTTGCCGATGCCTCCGCGCCGATAAAATTCACTTTGAACCAGGGAATCCCATATTTGGTTTGCATCATTCCTGCCAGATAGTTGATCGAGCGATGGCACATGACAGTGTTGAGGTCCACATTGTGGGCACTGGCAAATTCCTCATAGGTGGAATTACCCGAGAACGTCGCATGAAGCGTTACCCCGCAGTTTTCGAAGATGCGGTCTATTTCAAACGCGTCTCCGCCTATGTTGTATTCGCCCAGCAAATTGACCTTGTAACTGCCTTTCTTTTTCATATCGCTGGTGCCTACAACATCCGTAAAGACTTTGTTGTTGGCGACATGATGGCCGGCCGATTGACTCACCCCTTTGTATCCCTCGCACGAAAAGCCGAAAATATTGATGCCGGGATATTTTTCCTCCATGTCCCTGGCAACCGCATGGACATCATCGCCGATGAGCCCTACCGGACAAGTCGAGAATATCCCGATGGCCTTCGGGTGAAACAACGCCACCGCCTCATCGATTGCCAACCGGAGTTTTTTCTCCCCGCCGAAAATAATGTTCTCTTCCTGTAAATCGGTCGACATCGCATAGGGCATATAATTCGGCGAATCGTCCGTCGGCGGCCGGGTCTGGTTTCTGCGGGTCAACCATGAATAGAACCCGCAGCCTATCGGACCATGGGTTATTTGCAGGATGTCGCGCGTTGGCCCGAGGACCACGCCTTTACATCCGGCGTACGAACACCCCCGCATCGTGATGATACCGGGAATGGTACGCGCATTCGACAATATCTCGGGCACCTCCGACTCGCCGGTGACCTGATTGACCACGATGGATTTGGCACGTTTGCGGGCGACTTTGTTCGGATACGCAGCCACCAGCTCCTGCTTTAGTTCTGTAGAATTAACAACGGTTTCCATTGCTGCTCCTTTTATGCTTCGTCAAGTACGGTGTCCCCGTCTTCGCCGGTCCGCACCCGGTATGCTTCGCTTATCGGAAGAACGAATATTTTTCCGTCCCCCGCCTTATGGGTTTGATTGATCTGAATGATCGTATTGACTGTTTTCTGCACAAGCTTGTCCTGCAGCACGATGCTTACCATCCGTTTCGGTACAAGCCGCTGCGACTGCCCGAGCTGGGCAATCGCCTCCTCATACCCTTTTTCCGCTCCGGCAAGCATCTTGAAATCAACGAGCCCCTTGCCTCTGCCGAGACACTCCTTCGCATTCATGGAACCAACACCGACGGCGGCAAGGGCTTTTTTCGTTTCATTGATTTTATTCATCCGTATGATTGCCACGATTTCTTTCATGATGCGACCACCTTTGTTTCGGAATCCGACACTTCCTTGACACCCGAGCTTACGGTGTACACTTCCAAAACCGGCGACACGAATATTTTTCCATCACCAAACGAACCTTTATCGCCGGTCCTGGCTGCTTTCATGACGATTTTCACGACCATATCTTTGTCTGAGTCGGGTACTACCGTAATGAGCATTTCCTTGGGAATTTCATCATAGGTGATTTCCCCGATTTTAATACCGCGTTGCTTACCACGACCCACAACGTTGAGCTTCGTGACTGCCGGAAAGCCGGCTTCCATAAGCGCAGCAAGTACCGCATCTATCCGTTCCGGCCGTATGATTGAACGTATCATGACCATACGCTTTTATTCCTTTCAATAAGGGTGACTAATAGAATTGCTTATTCTTAATTTGCAATCCCGTGTTCAATAAGCAGTTTTTCAAGTTCCTCCTGAGTAATCGGCGTCGGTATGATGAAATTAGTGTTCTGGTCGATCGCCTTTGCCAAAGTACGGTACTCGTCCGCTTGGACATGGGCCGGATCGAATTCAATGACCGTTTTACGGTTGATTTCTGCACGTTGCACCATATTGTCGCGCGGAACGAAATGGATCATTTTCGTGCCAAGCGCATTTGCAAATGCCTCAATCATCTTCTGCTCATTGTCGACTTTGCGGCTGTTGCATATAAGCCCTCCCAGTCGCACGCCTCCGGCTTCGGCAAACTTCACAATACCTTTACATATATTATTTGCCGCATACATCGCCATCATCTCGCCGGAGACCACGATGTAAATCTCCTGCGCCTTTCCTTCACGCATAGGCATCGCGAATCCTCCGCACACCACATCACCCAACACGTCGTAGAACGCATAGTCAAGCGGCGGCTCTCCCATGTAAGCGCCAAGCTGCTCAAGAAGGTTGATCGATGTGATAATGCCGCGTCCCGCGCAACCTACTCCGGGTTCAGGCCCACCCGACTCGACGCAGATTGTTCCCTTATACCCTGTTTTGAGGATATCACTGAGTTCCACATCTTCGCCTTCGTTGCGAAGCGTGTCAAGCACCGTCCCCTGCAGGAGGCCGCCGAGCAAAAGCCGCGTCGAGTCCGCCTTCGGATCGCATCCGACAACCATGATCTTCTTGCCCATTTCGGCAAGTCCGGCCACGGTGTTTTGCGTCGTCGTGGATTTCCCGATGCCGCCTTTCCCGTAAATCGCAATCTTTCTCATGTCAATCTCCTTTGTCCGAGTGAAGCATTGCCTTTGACGTAAGTAGATATTGCAACGGGTGTGCCAACAGTTTACCGGAATGTTTTTTTTACAGTATCGAATTGATTTCTACCGGTTTACGGTTTTAAACCTATTACCCATAACCCATGACCTATTACCTTCGCGCCTACCGCGTCGTAGGTTTGCATTATGAAAAAGCACGGTTTGGTTGGTTTGTGCGCTCTTTTACAATACTTTTGGTCTATTATTCCGTAACGCATGAGAGGCAACTCATGATTTAGCTGGAAATTGGTATGGATTTTGCGCTTATCTATAACGAAATGTTAACATACATAGGATCTTATATCTGCATGTCACCCTGAGCCCGTCGAAGGGTTTTCAGGAACTTCATCGGAACGAACAAAAAAGAAAGGCAATTATGAATGAATGGAAACCTTCCCTTGCCGAAGGCTTAAAATTATTGTCAATAGCCGAAAAAACCGCAGATTCAAAAAAGTTTACCGGTTCGATCCGGTATAATCTTGCAGCAATGGGGTTTGAAAAATGCGTTATTTCCGTGTGCGCAATCAACGATACTTTGCCCGAAAACCATACGCTCACAGACCTCATGGACATTCTTACACGATTTATACCTGTCGATCAGGAATCAAAGATGAATATCCTCAAATATGAAAACGTTCAAATGCTCTGTTCTATTAACGATTACCAAAGGGAGATGCCATCGGATTTCGATACGAATAATTTTATCGAATCGACTTCCCATCTGTGTAATAAAATGGCATGCTATTGCCGGCAATCCTGCACCGTAGAGGTATGAACAATTTCACACAGCATAATGAAGGATACTACATGAACATTCCGGCTCGGCCATTGGGACTAATTATGAATGTCGTGGCAAAACTTGGCCTGAAAATTTCCTACGCTTACAAAGACCTTGCTTTTGTTGAAGAAAACGCGTTCCTTTTTCGCATGGAGGATGTTCCGGAAAATATTTCGCTCTTTTTCAATGAAGCAATCAACAGAAACGAAAAAGGGGAAATCGAGGACAAAATCATCAAAGCAGGCAAAGAGGAAGGCCTTACAATTATTTGTAAAGGCACATTTTCAATTAAAGAAGCTCTCAACCAGAAAATCACCATTCTTTTTAACGGCGTTCTGGGAACGCCGTATTGCGGGATCCCGCCTTCAAAACAATAGCGTGGTCGCCCCCCTTTGCCGATTTGAAAACCATGTTCGTGAGCAAAGTCCCGCTCACAAGGAAAATGGTATTGTGCGTTTTTGTTCGTTGCTCATATTTGCCAATTCGATAATCCGTATCGTATTCATGGCCTGCTCAGGTTTAACCGCCAACTCCTCACGACCGTAAATAGCCTCAACCATGTTTTGATAGAAAGCCGTATAGCAACCTGGGGCTGTTTCCACCTGTTCTTCCTCATTGCAGCCGTCCCTTTGTTTGTAAAGCTTTCCCCAAAACTCCTTTGCATCCTCTCCCCAATTCGGTTCCAATGGCGTCGCACCGCTTTTCAAGGCTTCTTCCTGCGGATCCAAACCGTCTTTGACAAAAGACCCTTCGCTGCCATGAAGAATAAACCGCGGATTCGGCCCCTGCACAAGCATTCCCGCTTTCAAGGTCACTTTCAAATTATCATAATGCAAAATCAATTCAAAATTATCGTCCGTTTTTGCAAAGTCCCTTTGCATTCTAATGACCGCCGTTATCATTTTCGGCAGGCCGAACAAAACCTGTGACTGATCAATAAGATGCGGGCCAAGATCGAACAAAATTCCACTACCTTCACCGGCTTCCTCTTTCCAGGCACCTGGACGCGGGTGGTTCCTGAACCTATCAAAATGCGACTCAAATTCAACAAGCCTTCCCAGTCGTTTTTCCTCTACAATTTTCCTCACCGTAATAAAATCCCCATCCCATCTCCGGTTCTGAAATACACTAATAATTCTATTATGCCTGTGCGCAAGGTCAATAAGTTGCAAAGCTTGTCCGGAAGTCGTTGTAAATGGTTTATCAACAACAACATGTTTACCAGAAAGAATGCATTGCCGTGCCAAATCAAAATGAGAACTGTTTGGCGTGGCTATAACAACCAGTTCGATCGAATCGTTTTGCAAAAGTGCGGCGGCATCACCTACGACCGCAACACCATGAGGAAAATGCTTTTGTGACTCGGCCCCATGCCTATCAACCACTGTTTTCAATCTGAGACCTGGCACAGAGCAAATGACCGGAATATGGAACACTCGGGCGGCCATACCGGTCCCGATTAATCCAACACTAATAGGATTCATTATTTTGAGGACCTTTTTATTTTTATTTCATTCGGAAAATCTATTGTAATTTACTCTATTTTCAGCACATTCCACGTACATTTTCGAATTTCCCGATTTTTTCAGGAAATCCACGCTCTTCGATCAAGCTGAACTAAGAGCAACCAGCCGATTTACACTCATTCATTGAACTGGTTTACAACCTTTTGTAAACCACTCGACAAGACAAATTAAAATTACGCATCTCAAATCAATAGTTTCGGCTTTACCTCCACCGCTAGCCTGGAAGGGTATGCATAGGTTAATTAGTTCATATTGTATTAAATGTCAATAATAATCACCATGAAACAGACTTAAAGTGAAGGTACGGCTATTCGAATAAAATTGATACAAAAATGAAGCATGAATATTGCGGAAGCACATAATTGTATGGAATTTACGGAACCTGCCTATCAAAAATACGGTATGAAAATTGCATATAATTAAGACATACCTATACAAGCTTTCATCGTTAAAATTAAGGATTTACAAGTATTTATGGAAGCAGCCAAACATCATGAAACATCATCCGCTCCTACGCAACGTGAAGTCAGCGAACTCCGTTTACTTTTCGAGATTTCTCAGGCGCTCAATCGAAATCTTGACTTGAACAATGCGCTTCGTCCCGTTCTTGAGAGCATGGCACAGTTCATGGGCCTTGTCCGCGCAACCGTAACCATATTGAACCGGGAAAGCGGCTCCATTCACATCGACATTGCCAGTGGTCTCTCAAGTAAAGAGCTTGAACGCGGGAGATACATGTTGGGCGAAGGGATTACCGGCAGCGTCGTCGCCACCGGCGAACCCGCAATCATACGAAAAGTGTCCGAAGACCCGAGGTTTCTCGATAAAACCCAGACCAGGCGTCGGGAAATGGAAATAAACCACAAGGAATTATCGTTTGTCTGCGTGCCGATACGGCTCATTGACGAGGTCATAGGGGCACTGTCGGCCGACCGGGAATTCAAAGAGAATATTTCCCTGTCCGACGATATGCGGCTTTTATCGCTTGTCGCATCCCTTATCGCACAGGCGGTCGGCATGAGGCGTGATGCATTAGAACAGGTGCGTGTCCTTGCGGGTGAGAACGAGCGGTTGCACGGTGAAATAACCGAACGAATGCGCAACAGCAAAATCATCGGGTCTTCGCATGCAATTCGCCAGGTCCACGAGCTCATTCTGCAGGTTGCCAATACCGATACATCGGTTCTTATACGCGGTGAAAGCGGCGTGGGAAAGGAACTTGTCGCCGAATCGCTGCATATCAACAGCAACAGGGCAAAAGGGCCGTTCATTAAAATCAATTTGGCCGCAATACCCGAAACCATGATCGAAAGTGAATTGTTCGGCCACGAACGCGGCGCGTTTACAGGGGCCATACAATCACGGCAAGGCCGTTTTGAGGCAGCGCATAGCGGAACTATTTTTCTCGACGAAATCGGCGACCTGCCTCTGTCAACACAAATCAAGCTCCTTCGGCTGTTGCAGGAACGGCAATTCGAACGGCTTGGAAGCAATGTGACGCATTCTGCGGATGTTCGCGTGATAGCGGCGACAAACAGGGATCTGGAGGCATTGGTGCATTCGGGAACATTCCGTCAGGACCTTTACTTTCGGCTTAATGTGTTCCCTATTTTCATGCCGCCGCTTCGGGAAAGGCGTACCGATATAACATTGCTGGCCGATTATTTCATTGCTAAAATTTCAAAAAAAACGAGCAAGGAAGTCAAACGCATTTCGACCCCGGCAATCGATATGCTTATGCGGTATCATTGGCCCGGAAATGTTCGAGAATTGCAAAACTGCATCGAACGGGCAATAATATTATCATCCGATGGCGTGATTCACAGCCATCAATTGCCGCCAAGTCTCCAAACCGCTGAGGAGAGCAATACGCCGCCGCAGGGCAAATTGCCCGCGGCCCTTGAAGCATTGGAACGGGAAATGATCGTCGATGCCCTTAAGTCAAGCAATGGCAATATGGCCAAGGCAGCGCGAACGCTCGGCATCACCGAACGCCTCATCGGCATCAGGGTAAAATCGTTTAAAATCGACCTTAATCGGTTTTCAACGCAGTCACACTCG
>Ga0182027_10003369_pt1 | contig 25402 bp, 21 predicted proteins | sample 712E1DmetaG_FD_121300 | JGI IMG/M metagenome (GOLD analysis project Ga0182027, IMG submission 121300) | Permafrost microbial communities from Stordalen Mire, Sweden - 712E1D metaG (Illumina Assembly) | ecosystem: Environmental > Terrestrial > Soil > Wetlands > Permafrost | place: Sweden...
ATACAACAGCGAAAACAGCCATGGTGCCCTTCAATAACCCGGGAAATTGCATCATAGGTAAACCTCCTCACATGAAAGTCAACGTCGTGGTCCTCGCAGCTTGCTGCGGGGTTCTTCATTTGGGCCGGAAGAAAAAAAAATAAATGGTGGAAGAATTAAAAGGGAGAGATTGAATTAGAAGGATGGTGCGGTCGGTCGGAATCGAACCGACACAGGATTACTCCCACATGCCCCTCAAACATGCGTGTCTACCAGTTCCACCACGACCGCATTGCTGTCACTTACTTGCTTTTTCCCTGGGACGGCACAGGCGCCGGCAATGCCGGTGTCTGCTGGGCCCCCTGAGTCGGGGCCGCAGGCGCAGCGCCCTGGGGCAGACCCTGAGGAACAGGCATGCCCTGAGGGGCGGCCTCACCCTGCGTCTGGTTGCCCATGGGAAGTCCCTGCTGGCCCGAAAGCACGGACGACGGTGAATACGTTCCCTGCTTTTCGGCGCGCTCCTTGAGCGCGGATTTGACCTGCTTGTCTGAAGGCCGCGAAACAAACACCGAAAGAACCAGGCACAGCCCCAAAAATATTGCTGCCGAGATTGACGTCGCCTTGGTAAGGATGTTCGCCGTGTCGGCCGAACCCAGCAGGTTGGTCGCACTTGAAAACCCGCCGCCGAGCGCACCCGATATCCCGCCGCCCTTGTCGGACTGGATAAGGATAAGCAGGCATAAGAATACGCACACGATGACGAACACGACAAGAATAATTCCAAATATCCACGACATAAGCACCCGGCCTTGCTAAATTTATTTAGGTTTTACGATTCCAAAAAAATCATCCGCTTTGAGCGCCGCGCCGCCGATGAGCCCGCCGTCAACGTCAGGAAGCGCGAGCAGCGCCTTTGCATTGTCCGGCTTCATGCTGCCGCCGTACTGGATGCGCATCGCGGCGGCTGTGTCGCTGTCGTACATGCCCGCCACCTGTTTGCGGATAAAAGCATGCATCTCGTTCGCCTGCTCCGGCGTGGCCACTTCCCCGGTGCCGATGGCCCATACAGGCTCGTAGGCAATCGTGCATTTCAAGGCGTCGGCCTGGGAAATGCCCGCAAAAGCGCCCTTTGTCTGCGCTTCAACAATGGGGAACAGCTTGCCTGTTTTGCGCTCGTCAAGCGTTTCGCCGACGCAGACAATGGGAAGCAGTCCGGCCGCAAGCACGGCCTTCACTTTTTTATTAACAGTTTCGTTTGTCTCGTGAAAATATTGCCGCTGCTCTGAATGGCCGACAATCACGTATTCCACGCCCGCGCTTTTAAGCATGGTGCAACTCACCTTGCCCGTGTATGCGCCCTTGGCCTCCCAATGCACGTCCTGCGCGCCGAGCTTCACGGATGAGCCTTTCACAACGTCGGATACGGACTTGAGGCTGATATACGGCGGGCAGATAGCAATGTCCACGTCCGTCACCTTGCCCATTTTCTCAACAAGGGCCTTTGCCAGTGCAACGGCCTCGTCGACCGTGGTGTTCATTTTCCAGTTGCCGGCGATAAATTTCTTTCGTGCCATGATAAGCGTTTCTCCTAATAGTGGCTATTTCAGGTTCAAAGGTTCTGGGTTCAGGGTTCTGGGTTCAGGGTTCAAAGGTTATAATTACTCCACAGTGAACGCCGAACCTTGAACGGGGAACGCTGAACCTTTTGGTTGTTTAAAATATGTTATGTCTATCTGTCCATCAAAGCTTTCACGCCCGGCAGTACTTTACCCTCAACCAGTTCAAGCGATGCCCCGCCGCCGGTTGAAATATGCGACATCTTGCCCGACAGGCCCATTTTATTCACGGCAGACACCGAATCCCCGCCGCCGATCACGGTTGTCGCTCCCGTAAGCGACGCGAGCGTGGTGGCCATGGCCTTTGTGCCTTCGGCGAATTTCGGAAACTCGAAAACGCCCATGGGGCCGTTCCAGAAAACGGTCTTTGCGCCCGCAATCGCCGCCTTGAATTTCTCTATGGACTTCGGCCCGATGTCCATGCCGAGCCAGCCGTCTTCGATCGCCTCGCCTGCCGACACCTTTGATGCCGCTTCTGCGGAAAATTCCTGTGTCACGATATGATCGACGGGAAGCAAAAGCTCCACCTTTTTTTCCACGGCCTTGGCAAGGACTTTCTTTGCGGTTTCTACCATGTCGTCTTCGACAAGCGACTTGCCCACCGAAATTCCCCTGGATTTTAAAAACGTATACGTCATGCCGCCGCCGATGATCAGCTTATCGACTTTATTAAGCAAACTTTCGAGCACCGCAATCTTGGATGACACCTTTGCCCCGCCAATAACCGCGATAAACGGCTTTGCCGGGTTTTTCACTATTTTTTCCTCAAGGTATTCGAGTTCCTTCTCCATGAGGAATCCTGCCACCGCAGGCAGATAATGCGCGACGGTCTCGGTTGACGCATGCGGGCGATGCGCGGTGCCAAACGCGTCGTTCACGTACACGTCGCCGTACTGGGCAAGCGCCTTGGCCATTTTTTCCCGCTCTGCAGGGTCCTTGGACGTCTCTTCCTTGTGGAAACGCGTGTTCTCCAGCATGAGAATACCACCCTGCGGAATGGCCTTGACCATTGCCTCGGTTTCGGGCCCCATGCAGGCGGGCGCGAGCTTTACCTCTTTGCCGAGCAACTTTGCAAGATGCGCCGCGACCGGCGCCATCTTGTGTTTTCCCTCGATGTATTTCTGTTCGTCGAACGGCTTGCCGTCTTTCTCCGCCTTTTCTTTTGCCTTCTGCATGTCTTTTTTCGGATCGCCCAGATGGGACATCAACACCAGGCTTTTGCAGCCTTTTTCGAGCACGTATTTGATTGAAGGAAGTGCTGCCCTGATGCGCGTATCGTCCTGCACAACTCCATCCTTCATCGGAACGTTGAAATCAACGCGCATGAGCACGCGTTTTCCCGCAACGTCTATGTCGCGGATTGTCTTTTTCGAGATAGCCATTTTTCCCTCCGACCTGGATCATCCAAAAGAGTGACGGTGTGCCATGAAATTAAGGATTTTTTCTTTTTGAAACAGGCCGGGGAGCGGATTGCTCCGTCCCCGGCTTTTACTACTGAAAGTATAGTTACAAAAAAATTACTTGGTAGCCATGTGGGCAATAAGGTCGAGCACCTTGTTTGAATATCCCCACTCATTGTCGTACCATGCAACAAGTTTGACGAACGTATCGGAAAGAGCGATACCGGCCTTCGCGTCGAAAACCGATGTCTTTTCTTCCCCGATAAAATCGCTTGAAACGACATCATCTTCGGTGTAACCGAGAATGCCCTTGAGTTCGCCTTCGGAAGCGGCTTTCATTGCAGCTTTGATCTGTTCATAGGATGCCGGCTTTGCAAGGCGGCAGGTAAGATCGACAACCGAGACGTCGGCGGTCGGTACGCGCAAAGACATACCGGTCAGTTTACCCTTGAGTTCAGGAATGACTTTGCCAACTGCTTTTGCCGCACCCGTGGAAGAAGGAATGATGTTGAAACCGGCAGCGCGTCCGCCGCGCCAGTCTTTTGCGGACGGGCCATCAACGGTTTTCTGCGTGGCGGTCACCGCATGCACGGTGGTCATGAGGCCTTCGAGCATACCCCAGTTGTCATGCACAACTTTGGCAATCGGAGCAAGGCAGTTTGTCGTGCACGATGCATTCGAAACAATGGTTTCGCCTTTATAGGTCTTGTGATTGACACCCATGACGAACATCGGGGTATCGTCTTTGGAGGGAGCCGAAAGAACAACTCTCTTGGCTCCGGCCTTGAGGTGCGCGCCTGCTTTTTCTTTGTCAAGGAAAAGCCCGGTCGATTCGACAACGTATTCGGCGCCGACTTCGTTCCACTTGAGGTTGGCGGGATCTTTTTCTGCGGTAACCCGGATCGGCCTGCCGTTTACAACGAGCTTGCCGTCTTTAACGTCCACTGTGCCTTTGAATCTGCCATGTACGGTGTCGTACTTGAGCATATATGCCATGTAGTTTGCATCGAGCAAATCGTTAATGCCTACGACTTCGATATCTTTGCGGGCGCAAGCCGCACGAAAAACCAACCGACCGATACGACCAAAACCGTTGATTCCGACTTTAAGTGCCATTGAATCCTCCATTGGCTGATTGTGGAAAGTTATATGTTATATTTGGTAGAAATTATCTATTTTGTATCCTGGAAAGCGGTCGCGTTGTAATGGGTTTTTGCTTTCCAAAGAAGGCCTCAAAATATACTTCTGCTCGGAATGGACAGTCAAGTTTTTAACTCTATAAGTCGTTGTTTTGGCTGTGAAAATTTTCTGAACAATAACAAGAAATCAGGATGCTTTTATGGGTGGAAGTATCCCCCTCGCTCCGGCCCGCATACGGTCCTCCGCTACCCCCTCCTGGGTGCGGCCGTGTACCGACAGTTGCAAGTTTAACACATCCGTTGGGCGCACCCGCGAGCGGCAATGAAATTAAAACAAAAAAAATGCAAACGTCATTGCGAGTGAAACGATGCAATCACCATAAAAATTGAACCGTATATTGCTGTCAACCGCAAACCTTCAACTGTCAACAAGGAATTTTAAATGCCCCTTCCACTCTCCTATCCATTCAAATCTGGAAAATCAATCAAGAAGAACCTCTTTTTTATTGCTGGCCCCTGTGTGATCGAATCTGAAAAGCTTTGCCTCGACATCGCCGAGGCGCTTTGCGCCCTGGCCGCGAAGCATAACCTGGTCGTCATTTTCAAGGCATCTTATGACAAGGCAAACCGGACTTCCCGTTCGTCATTCAGGGGCCTGGGCATGAAAAAAGGCCTTAAAATACTGGAAAAGGTGAAGCTGAAAACAGACCTTCCCATTCTCACCGATATTCATTCCCCTGCCGAGGCGAAAGAGGCCGCCGAGGTCGCGGACATTCTCCAGATTCCGGCGTTTTTATGCAGGCAGACCGATTTGCTTGTTGCCGCGGCAAGAACGGGAAAATTCGTGAATGTCAAAAAAGGCCAGTTCATGGCGCCTGCCGACATGAAATATTCGCTGGAAAAAGCTGGCAGAAAAGCGTGGCTCACCGAGCGCGGCACGGTATTCGGCTATAACAGGCTCGTTGTGGATTTTTCCGGGATCCCGGTGCTAAAAAGCTTTGGCGTACCTGTTGTTTTCGACGCCACCCACAGCGTACAGACGCCGGGCAGCGGAAAGGGGTTCTCATCCGGAAACCGTGACCTTGCAATGCCGCTCGCACGGGCGGCTGTATGCATGGGCGTAGACGGGCTTTTCTTTGAAATCCATCCGCAGCCGGACAAGGCGTTATGTGATAAAGACAATACGATATCGGTGAAGGAGTTTGTTAAGAACGTGCCGAGGCTGATAGAATTGTTTGAGAGGGGAAGGGAGTAGAAATAAAGACTTTCCCTGCCTTAAAAAAGCAACAAAGCAGATAAATGATTGCAAAAGTCAGGTTGACGAAATGCTACTCGAGTTTAGTCGGATTTTCTTGATAACGCATTAACTCATCAACGCACAAACGCATCAACTCTCTCACCACACCACAATTCTCTCCACCCGAACCAGCCCCAGGGCGTCCATTTTTCCCACATACACGCCTTTCGCAAGATGTGATGCGTCCGGGCCAACAACCTGTTCGCCCGAACCGATGCCTTTTATTCCGTAAATGCTGCGTCCGGCCGCGTCCGAAACGGACACGCGGTACTGTGTCTGGCCCATGGGAAGCATGAATGCGAGCCGGCCATCGGGCCTGCTGTAAAAGGGCCGCAAAGAAAGGCCCTCGCCCGGAAAACCGCGGCCTGTCTGCACCGTTGCGCTCCCGTGTGCGTCGCGAAAGTCAATGCCTGTCTGTGTAAGAACGCCGGCGCCGGTGAAAATAGCCGACAGTTCGAACCCTGCCTGCGATTTGTCCACGAACCATGCGTACCGAGAAACAAACGAAAGGTCTTCGAGCATGGCAATGACCTGCGGGACAAACGCGTCGACCTGGGCCTGGGTAAGGGCCGCGGCATTGCTTCCGCACCAGCCGAGCGTTTTGCAATCGGGCGCGCCGAACTCGGTGAGCCAGATCGGTTTCTGGTATTTGTTGTACGCGTTGGTAAGAAACGTTTTAAGATCGGCCACCGAAGTGGCCGTGTTGGGCGGCGCGTAGTAATGGAGACAGAGGAAGTCCACGCGGTAATTATTTGCCTTGGCCTGGGTCATGAAATCATCGAGCCAGGCGTTGGTCCATGAAGGCGCCGGGCTGCCGAGAAGGAGTCCCGTTGCTATAAATTTCGGCCACTGAGCTATGACCTGGGTCACGGTCATGTTTGCCTGGCCTGCAATGTCCGGTTCATTGAATCCCAGCAAATATTTATACGTTCCGCTGTTTTTTGCCGTTGTCAATGCAGCAAAATTCTGGTCAGTCGCGTCTCCCGACCTGGAAATCATCGGCACATATTCCGGCGCCAGCGTTCCCGAAGGGACCGTTCCCGAATTTGGGGTGTGCCCCCAGTTGTAATACCAGCTCGCATGCGCCGCCGAAATACCGGCCGGGCCCATGCTGGCGGCTGCGATGCCTTTTTTCGGCGTGATAACGTTTGCCGCATTCCCCTTACAAAAAGCCGGTTGGATAAACATTACTGAAGCGGTTAAAAGCAGGACACTCCCGAAAAGCGTGCATTTCATTAATCGCCCCCTCCATAAATAAAGGATATCCAGCCCCCCTCAGTAATTTACGTAAAAAAAGGGAAAATTTCAACATTTATTAAACTGCCATGAAAAAAAGGGCCGCTTGTCATCAAAGCGGCCCTATCCACCATTTTACAGGGAACCTTTAACCGTGACAGGCTCCCTCTTGCATTAGTAATAGTCGTTGGAAGGATAAAAAAAGTTTAATAAATTAATTAAAAATCTGGGCGCCCCGCCTTTGGCGGCGGCCCTCCCTCCGGTCTCGGCCGCAGGCCTCGGGCTGCCACGGCCCTATGTTGTTGGGTTGGGTCACGTGACCCAACCCAACAACCGGTCCGGGCAGCATCGCGCTCCAGCGCGACCTCCGGTCCTGCCTGGCGCGTCTAGAAACATACGATTTGTCAATATGTTTCACTGAATACAGTCGATACTTGAGTGTATCAGCAATCAAATTCTTCGAGTAGGAAGCTTCTTCTTTTTTAATTGAACGCGGGTGCGCCCAACGGATGTGTTAAACTTGCAACTGTCGGCACCCGGCCGCACCCATGAGGGGGTGTGGGTGCAGATCGCCGACGCCTCCAGGCGGCGGAAGCTGCACCCCAGGGGGATACATCCCCCACCAGAATCTTGTCAATTATTTTTTATTTTGAAATTATACCAGGTTGCCGCGCTAAATATCTCTCCCTCGCCTCTTCACTCCTCCGCTTATCCCTTTTTTCCAGCATCATTTCCCATACCTTTTTCTCGTCCAGGTCGAACAATTCGTGGATGAGCTTGAGGTAATACGCGGCCCCGCGCGAGGCGAGGCGGTGGAGAAAGAGGATCTTGTTCTCGGTGACAAGCTCGTCGAACACGGCGTCAACGGGGATGGGCGTGGCCGTGACCCTGCCGGGGAAAAGCCTGCGCAGCGCGGCGAGAAAGCTGTTCTGGCGCAGGGTGTCGCGGTAGAAATTGGGGATTATTTTCGTGATCCTGCCGCCCGCGGGGTGGTCGCGGGAAAGCATTTTCTCCATCTCGACAATGCCGTCGACCGCGAACTGCCTGAGCTCGGTGGGGACGAAAATCTCGCCGCACGCGTACACGGAGGCGATCTGCAGCCTGTCCATGCCGGGCGCGTTGTCGATGATAACGATATCGTAGAAACGCGCAAGGTCGCATGCGTCAAGGCATTGGCGCAGCGCATGCACGCCGGCGACGTCGGCGTCGCACAGGGCGCCCGTCGACGTCACCATGTGAAGGCCGGGCAGTTCGGTGGTGCGGATGCTGCGGAGGAAAACGCCGGCCGCGTCGCCGGGGGTGGCGCGGTAAACGTCGCGGATGTTCGGGGAGCATACGCCCGCGCCCAGCATCGTGGAAAGGTTGTGCTGGCTGTCGTTGTCAATCGCGAGCACCCTGAACCCCACCAGCGAAAGCGCCTGGGCGGTGCATCCGGTAAAGGTGGTCTTGCCCACGCCGCCCTTGTGGTTGAGCACGGACACTGTCTTCATGCGGCGCGCCTATCTTCCCCGCTGGCGGTCAATTTTTCCAAGCTCGGCCAGGCGCTTCCTGGCAAACTGGCACAGTTCGTCCGCCTGCCTGCCGGGGCAGCTGGAAAATTCGTTAAAGTAATTCCAGGCCTTCACCGCTTCGATGAGGTCGGCCTGGCTGAACCCGTCGAGCGCCGCTTTTTTATCAAGGGTGGACGCCTGGTAAAACAGGATTTCACGCTTGAATTCGGGGGTGGACGGTATCACGGAGCCGGCCTGGGAGGCGAGCGCGGCGTCGAGCCTCTCCTTTGCATCGTCGAACATGCCCAGCATGTGGTAGGTTTCGCCGAGGTACGCGTCAATGGCCGGATCGGAATATTGGGCCCTCAGGCGCTCGAGCGTTTTCCTCGCCTTGTCGAACTGCTTTTCGTGCTTGAGATAAATAGCGGCGAGCCTTACCTGGGCCTCGAGAAATTCGTTGGCAAGACCGCCTTTTTCAAGGGAGGGGACCATTTTATATGCGCCCACGGCCTCTTCCCAGCGGCCGTTGCGCTCCAGGGTTTTCCCCTGGTCCAGGAGCCCCACTGCCGGCGAAACCGAAAAACGCGGCGCGCCGCTATCAATTGTAAAGGTGTGCCAGAAAGCAATCCCCGACAAAACAAGGGCGGCAAGCGACAGGACAAACGCGATCGCGCCGAGGTTCCTTTTAAAGGAAAACGGCACCTTGAGCTTTTTGCCCATGCCCCAGCTCGTAAACGACTGGATGCACACCTGCAGGTCCTCGATGATTTCCTTTTCGGAGGCCGGCCGGTGGTCGGGGCTTTTGGACAGGAGCTTGTCGATGAGCTCTTCGGTGAGGGACGAAATGGCGGGCCTGATTTTCTTTGCCCTGGTGTACTTGCATTCGTTGATCTTTTGGATGAGGCCGGTGAGGTTTTCGGCCTTGAACGGCTTCTGGTTTGTAAACAGCTCATACATCACGATGCCCAGGGAAAAGAAGTCGCTCCGGATGTCGAGCTTGCCGCCGGCAAGCTGCTCCGGCGACATGTAGTGGAAGGTGCCCACGATCATGCCCTGCATGGTGCTGCTCGTGATGTTGAGCGGCTTTGCCGCGCCGAAGTCCATGAGCTTGACGAGCTTTCCCGGGGTTATCATGATATTTTCCGGCTTTATGTCGCGGTGAAGTATGCCGTGGATGACCTCGCCCGCCGGTCCCGATATCTCAACGTTGTGCGCATAGTCGAGCGCCCTGCTCACCTGCAGCGCGATGGACAGAATGTCGCGCTCACCAATTTTGGGGTTTGCGATCATATAATCGCGCAGGGTCTGGCCCGTGATGAATTCCATTTCCATGTAGAAATAGCCGTTTACTTCGCCGGTGTCGAATACGCGCAAAATGTTTGGGTGGTCGAGCCGCGCCGTAAGCTGAGCCTCCTGCCGGAAGCGGACAAAAAAGTCCTCCTCGTCCTTGAGAGATGGTTTGAGGACCTTGACGACCCTGTCGAGATCAAAGGGAATGTTGTGCGCTTTGTAAATGAAGGCGGTCCCGCCTTCGTTGATCTTCTCGATGATCTGGCAGTTGCCGATGGTGACGCCAACAAACGGGTCCTTGGGCGGCGATGCGGCCCGGTCCTGCTGGAACAGTCCGTCTCCCCTGCGGTTGTTTATGTCGGGCATCAAATGCCTCCGTCAACGAGCGTGGTGATCTCTTGCCGTATCGCTTCGATTTTCGCCTTTACGGCTGTGCGGCCGGCCGCGGGCGGCGCCTGCGGCTCTCCCCTGCACGACGCATAAAACTTGATTTTCGGCTCTGTGCCCGACGGCCGCGCCGTGATGATGCTGCCGTCCAGGCATACAAACTGCAGAACGTTGGAAGAAGGGAGCGCAATGTTCTTCTGTCTGGCGCCCGACGCCATGTCGAGGGTCGTGCCGTCCATATAGTCCTTGACAAGAACAACTTTGAGCCCGCCAAGGTTTTTGGGCGGCGCATTGCGCAGGCGCGCCATGAGGCCGTTCATCACGCCAAGCCCGCTCTCGCCCTTGAAATACCGCGACACCTGGGTTTCCTCGAAATACCCGTAGCGTCCGTAAAGCTGGTTGAGTCTGTCGAGGAGCGAGCGGCCCTGCGATACATGGTACAGCGCCATTTCCGCGGTCATCACCGCGGCCGACACCGCGTCTTTGTCGCGCACGCTCGTGTTCACGAGATATCCGTAGCTTTCTTCGGTGCCGAACATGTACACCGGCCCGTTTTTCTGCGCCTCGAACTCGCGCATCTTTTCACCGATATACTTGAAGCCCGTGAGAATGTCGTAGCATTCCACGCCAAAATCTTTGGCGATGAGCCTGCCCAGTTCGGTGGTCACGATTGATTTTATATAGGCGCCATGGCCGGGAAGCGTGCCGAGCTCTTTCCTGGTGGCAAGAATATAATCGAGCAGGAGCACGCCGAGCTGGTTGCCGGTAAGCAGGGTGTAGCCTCCGCCGTCCGGCACCGCGATGCCCAGGCGGTCTGCGTCCGGGTCGGTGGCGAGCACCAGATGGGCATTCTCCTTTTTCGCAAGCTCAAGCGCCAGCTTCATGGCCGACGCCTCCTCGGGGTTGGGAAACGCCACCGTGGGGAAATTGCCGTCGGGCTCCTTCTGCTCCTTCACAAAAACGACCTGTATCCCCGAATCGGACAGCGCCTTTTCAACAGGCATGGCGCCGGTGCCGTGCAGCGGCGTATACACGACCTTGAGATTTTTCCCCTGCTCCCTTACAAGCGCCGGACGCAGCACGCAGGCTTTTACCATGGCAATAAACGCCGCATCCACGTCGCGGTCAATCATCACCAGGAGCCCTTTTTTCAGGGCTTCTTCTTTTGTCAAACAGGCGATCTGGGGGCCCAGCACCTTTCTCACCTCCGCCACGATCCCCTTGTCATGCGGCGCGACGATCTGCCCGCCGTCGCTCCAATAAACTTTATACCCGTTATATTCGGCGGGATTGTGGCTTGCCGTGATTACAATGCCCGCGGTCGCGCCGAGTTTCCGCACCGTAAACGAAAGCTGGGGCGTGGAGCGGAGCGACGTGTATAAATATGTCTTGATTCCGTTGGCGCACAACACCCGCGCCGCGTCGAGCGCGAACTCGGGAGAGAACCTGCGCGAGTCGTAGGCAATGGCGACCGAGGCTTCTTCCGCCGGGACGGCCTTTTTAATATAGTTGGCGAGCCCCTGCGTGGTTTTCTGTATGATAAAAGCGTTGAGTCTATTGTATCCACCGCCGATAACGCCGCGTATGCCGCCCGTGCCGAACTCGAGTTCGGTGTAAAACCTGTCGGAAAGCTCGGTATAGTCCTTTTTGTCAAGCAGCTCTTCCACCTGTTTTTTGAAAAAAGGGTCTTTTTCGAGCCCGATATATTCCTCGGCCTTTTTGATTATTTCACCGGTTTCCAATGATCAGATTCCTTTCATTTCATTTTTCTATTCTATATTAATTATTATATATAATTAATGTCTTGCGATTGGTTTCTGGAAAATAAAATAATAATTAAAGACTTAATAAATATAAATCTGGGCGTTCCCACCGCTACGCGGGGTCGGGTATAACACGCCCTTCCTGTTGGGCGTGTTGAATCTACGGGCTCGGCAGGCCGGCATAAGGCAAACGACATAATATACCTGCGCGAAGCGCAACTACCATACCTTAGGGAACGAAGTGACAATGCGCTCTCGCACACCACTACGGTCCACCTAACGCGAAGATAAAAAAAATCACTCAATTGCTACCGTCAACTTTCAAATGCTCCCCGCGGGTGCCCCTTGTCAATAAAGCTTGAAACTTGCCGCGGATGGTGCAACGGGGCCACCCATGAGGGGGTGTGGGTGCAGATCACCGTCGCATCCTTGAACGAACAACAATTGAAAAAATATGGATGCGACGGAAGCTGCATCCCAGGGATTGCGCCCGCCCAACGGAAAGGGCGGACCAGCGCACCTCCCCCACCAGAAAAAACACAACCATGAAACAAATAGATGTCGCTTGGGATTTTTTCTTTGGTAAATACCTAAAATAACCCAGAACGAAAGAGAGTATATTTATTTGTGGAAATACGTTTTTGACAGCCCGTCATATTGACTTCGGGTTTTCGGGAAAGAAAACCACATTGAATAAATTTTACAAGGCAACAGGAACGCCGCAATGATCCTCGACATCACATTCCTTTTTGCAAGCCTCCTTCTTATCCTCTTCTGCTGCATCATTTTCGTCAACGCAATCGAGCTTTTCGGCAAAGCGCTCAACCTGCATCAGGGCATTGTGGGAAGCATCCTTGCCGCGATAGGCACCGCGCTCCCCGAGACCATCATCCCGATCATCGCCATCCTTTTCACCGGCGGAAAAGGCGGCAGGGACGTGGGCATCGGCGCCATTGCCGGCGCGCCGTTCATGCTCGGCACGCTCGCGTTCTTCGTTACCGGCGTTGCCATACTGATATATGCCCTTCTCGGTAAACGCACAAGAACAATGAACGCGAACATTAAAAACCTTGAGCGCGACCTTACGTTTTTTCTCATCTACTACGGCGTCGCGGTAGGCACCACCTTTTTTCATGAGCGGATAGCATTGAAAACGGTGATTGCGCTGGCCCTGCTCGCTTCCTATCCGATATATCTGCGCTGGACAATCAAGAGCGACTGCGATTGTGTCGAAAGCGAAGATGACCTGTATCTGTCAAAATTTTTCCGGCTTCCCTCCACGCTGCCCTTCATCATCGTGCAACTTGCCCTTGCCCTTGTATTGCTTGTTGCGGGGGCCCATTTTTTCGTCGTCTATGTTCAGGCATTGTCAACGTCCATCGGCGTATCTGCGCTCATTTTATCGCTTATCATCACGCCCATCGCGACCGAACTCCCGGAAAAACTCAATTCCATTATCTGGGTCGGAAAAGGCAAAGACACCCTTGCGCTGGGCAACATCACGGGCGCCATGGTGTTCCAGAGCTGTTTCCCCATCGTCTTCGGAATGCTGTTTACCGAATGGAACCTGCGGGGCGCCACGCTGGTGTCGGCGGCCTGCGCACTGCTGTCGGCGCTTGTCGTTCTTGTCTGGATCAAAACAAGAAAATCGTTGAACCCCTATGTTTTGTGCCTGGGCGGGGTGTTCTACGGCATTTTAATTTTATATATCTGTCTGGGGAAATAAAATGATGCCCTTTCTTCTCAACATCGACCATGACCTATTCTGCCTTATCAATTTTCATCATTCTGTGTTCTGGGACACTTTTTTCACGGCCATATCCTGGCTCGGCAGCGGCTGGGTGGTTACGCCGATACTGGTCGGAATTGCACTGCTCATGGTCCCGCGGAAAAAATTGAAGAACCCCGCAGCAAGCTGCGGGGAATCTTCCATCCCTATGGAAAGAAAACATACTTATAGTCGCTCGCTAACCCCGGAGCATGCTCCGGGGAATGCGCTCGCTGTGGGATTCCTGGTGTTTTTCATTTTTGCCGCAGCAGGCTTTATTGTTTCCAGCACAATCAACACCCAGATAAAAAATGCGACGCACCGGGCGCGGCCCATAGGGTATTTCGTGACCCACCGCACCTATTGCCCTGAAGCTAACAATGGGATCTACACCGTGCATGTCGTGGGCGAGCCGCTTGCAACCAGGTCGTTTCCGTCGGGCCATGCCAACACCGCGTTCTGCGCCGCGTGCGTGCTTGCGTTTTTCTTCGGCGGCTGGTACTGGCTCGCCTTTGCGCCCGCGTTTCTGGTCTCGTATTCGCGCGTGTACATGGGCGTGCATTTCCCGCTCGACATTGCGGTTGGCGGCCTGCTCGGCATCATCGTGATTGCGCTTGCGTATATCGCCTATAAAAAATACGGGGCCATTGTACAAAACAAAGTGATACCGTTTCTGGCAAAACTTTTTTCATTTAAATAATACAAAGCATGTTTTACATCCGGTTATTATAACTCGGAGAAACCAATGATCCTCGGTAAAAAAGTGGTGGTGGTCCTTCCCGCCTTCAACGCGGAAAAGACCCTGCAGAACACCTACAATGAAATCCCGAAAGACATCGTTGATGAGATCATTCTCGTTGACGATGCGAGCAAAGACCGCACCTTCGAGCTTGCGGAGCGCATCGGCATACGGCATGCCATACGGCATGAGAAAAACCGCGGCTACGGCGGGAACCAGAAGACCTGCTACAAAAAAGCGCTCGAGCTCGGCGCAGACATCATCATCATGCTCCACCCCGATTACCAGTACACGCCCAAGCTCATTGTCGCCATGGCGAGCATCATCGCCAGCGGCCTCTACCCCGTGGTGCTCGGCTCGCGCATTCTCGGCAACGGCGCGCGCACCGGCGGCATGCCACTTTACAAATACATATCAAACCGCGTGCTTACGCTTGTCCAGAACATTCTGATGGGTCAGAAACTGTCCGAATACCACACCGGCTACCGCGCGTTTTCACGCGAGGTGCTGGAGCGCATCAATTTTATTGACAATTCGGATGATTTCGTGTTCGACAACCAGATCCTTGCGCAGATATGCTTTGCAGGGTTCCAGATCGCCGAGGTGACGTGCCCCACGAAATATTTCCACGAGGCGTCGTCAATAAATTTCGGCCGGAGCGTAAAATACGGGTTCGGCGTGCTGGGCGTGGCAATGGGGTACAGGATGCAGAAATGGGGGCTGGCGAGGCTGGGGATGTATGGGACGTAAAGGTTCCCCTGGTTAATTTCTGCAACCCGTATCGTCTTGGACGAACCCTCAACAACAAACACATTTTTCATACAACGGCCAACTTTTCGCGCGATACAATTTTCATCCGGCCCACAAGGTATCATCATCAGGCGTCATAATATTAATATTGACAGTAAATATCATAAATTGTATCTTATCTGTCAGTATGAATAAGCGCCTTGACGATTATCGCCTCATTGAAAAATGGTCCCCCCCCATGGGTGGAGTATTTTCGCTCAGCGATTTGAAAAACCTCTTTAACGAAAAAACCCCGCTTCTTCTGCACCGGAGAGTGCGTGCTCTTGTTTCCCTTGGGGCGCTCACACGCTTTAAACGGGAATTCTATGTTACTGAAGATTTCAAACTCGAAACACTCTCGCAGAGGCTATACCCGGATTCATATATAAGCCTGGGAACTGTTCTCGCGCGCCGTATGCTAATCGGTTCCATCCCCGCGAAAACCGTCTATGCCGTAAAAACAGGCCGTAACCGAACATTTAATTCCCCTGTGGGTAACCTGGTGTATTGCGGTATCGCGCCGCATCTCATGTTCGGCTGCGAATATGAAAACGGTGTCCGGTACGCAACCGCAGAAAAGGCATTTCTTGACACATTGTATTTTTATCTGAAAGGGTCCCGCTTTTCCTTCAACATTTTTGAGGACATGGCCATTTCCCCGTTGGACCTGAGGAAGGTCCGGGACCTGCTCAAACGGTACAAGAACCCGAAATTCGTCACCTTTGTAAAAGGAGTCCTCTCTGGCAGACATTCATGACACCGAAGGCCTGATGGTCTGGATAATCAACCAGCTTGCCGACAAGTTCGGCAGCCACGCGGTATTAAAAGGCGGGATGGAACTAAGGCTCGTGGACTGCCCGCGTTTTACCAACGACCTTGATTATGTTTTTATTCCATTTGCGTCGAAAAAGGAAATAAAGGACCGGATTCTTGAATCTCTCAGGGAAAACCCGGGGCTTGACGTTTCATATACCGTCAACTCGAAATGCATCCGGTATCTGGTCGCACAAGGAAATATCAAAGTCCAGGTTGAGGTCAATGTCGCCCTTGAATGCGAAAGCCAGGAAATGAGCACCTCAATGCTTGCGAAATCGAAAAACCAGCAGGGCAGAATGATCCGCGTCATGAATTTTGGAACTGCGCTTGCGCATAAACTCGCGGCGTGGAATGAAAGGGGCCTTGTACGGGACCTGTACGACGCGTATTATCTGTGCGTCATTTTGCGGGCGAAACCGGATATGAAGGTCCTCAAACAGCGGTTGGCCCGAGTGGAAAGCCGGAAAAAAGGGGCGAAGCCGCTTGCCATGAACATTGATGACTTTATTGAAAAGCTCGAATCAACAGCTCGCGATTTGACGGATGATATGGTGAAAAACGAGTTGAGGGATTACATGCAGCAGGAGGAGTTGGCGGGGCTGGACAGGAAGATTGTCGGGGGGATGAGCAGGGTTATTGAGTATTTGCGAGCGTAGGCGTGCTGGGCGTGGCGCTGGGGTACAGGATGCAGAAGTGGGGGCTGGGCGAGGCTGTGGATGTACAGGACGATATTTCCGTCTCGATGACCGGCACGAGAAACAAAGATCAGTACTCTAAAAGAGTCAGGATTTTATCAAGCGCTTCCCTTACCGTGGCATGCGGAACTTTTCCCGCGAATTCCGCACGGCGTTCCTTCCAATCCAGGCTCTTGACCTGATCTGACAATATGACACCACCGACATTCAACCCGTCGGGAATTTTTACTTCAAAAGGAAATCCCTTTACCTTGCTGGTTACCGGACAAAGGATTACGAGCCCTACTTTGCTGTTGTAGGGCTGGGGCGACAAAACCAGGGCCGGGCGACGGCCCGCTTGTTCATGGCCGGCCTGGGGGTTGAAATCTATCCAAATAAGATCGCCACGGGCGGGACAATACCTTGTCATATAATCTCCGCGCCAACGGACGCGCCGGTGTCGGTTTCGCCATGAAGGTTCTTCCTGGTAACACCCTTCAGAAGTTCGCGAAGCGTGTACTTTTTGGCCGGCACGGGATTTATGACGATCTTGCCCTTGTCAACGGAAATGTCGACCACGGCTTTGTCGGAAAGCCGGCTTTCCCGTACAAATGCCCTGGGGATCCGGAGCGCGAGACTGTTCCCCCACTTTTGAATTGTCGTGTGCATAGGTCCTCCCTGAATGTATCTACAATGAAGATACAATAGAATATCGGGCATTGCAATTATATTTTGGGATGTGCAGGGGGCAGGTCACAGGGACCGCAGGCAAAAGGCGGTATTGGGGCGATAATGGCACATGTTCTGGTTAAAGGTTAGAATACTGGCCACCCGTCCGGGGCCTTTTATTTCTTTTGTATCAAGAGTTCAAAACCGCCGTTTTTCCAAACGCCTTTTCTTCCAAGAAGCGTATATCCTTGTGTAATAGTGTTGCGGCCGAGGACTTTGTGATAAGCCATGTGGTTTGAGGGGCTGGTTTTATTCCCATTGGTGTATTTGGTTTTTATGCCGGTCAGGGTTGTGTAATTGAAATCCTTGCCGCAATATTTCGCAAGGGCTAAACTTGAGGATGTCGTTGACATTGAAGATGATGAAGATAGCGAATATGCTAATCCAATTTTATCGATCACAAATAAACTGTCTGCAGATATGAATGGCGGATTTGCCCAATCGAAAGTATGGATACCTTGCTGAAGTGCATTAAGGGTATCTCCACCGAAAATCTCATTGGTTATACTACTGTAACTACTATTTCCTTGTCCACCAGTGGTATTATATTGCGTAAGCGTATAGCTGCTGAACATTTCTTGAACTAAACCGCTACTTGAATGGATTGTGTCGTTAATTCTTTGTGCATGGATTTTAAGCGTGTCTCTGATCATTGTTGTATCAAATATCCCACCACCATTAGTGTTGATGCTTCTTAGGCTATCGATCTCAGTTACATTGAAATAGAGAGTATCGCTTAAATTGCTCCATACACTATCTATTGAAATGAATATAGTGCCGATCTGCGATCCTGTAGCACTCCCCATATACGAGGTCCAGTATTGCTTTTGATATTCCCAACTATGTCCTTTAATAATATCCGCCGAAATAGTTTGAGCGCCATTCACGGCAAAGAAAAGTAGCCCAACGAGCATTATTGTTTTTCGAATCATAAATAAACTTTTCGGTTCTGGAAGTTTAATACTCTTTTGAAATGCAACACCATCGACCGAAAGCACGTCAGTCCTTTTAATATCTATTTCTTTTGTATCAAGACTTCAAAACCGCCGTTTTTCCAAATGCCTTTTCTTCCAAGAAGCGTATATCCCTGTGCAATATTGTTGCGGCCAAGGACTTTGTGATAAGCCATGTGGTTAGAGGGGCTGGTTTTATTGACGTTGGTGTATTTGTTTTTTATACCGGTCAGGGTAGTGTAATTGAAATCCTTGCCGCAATATTTTTGAAGCGTTAAACTTGAATCAAGCGGTTCTCCTGCGCGGCCATCGACAGGGTGGAAAAATGATTGAAAATAGGCCAGTCCAATTATGTTCAGAATAGTCATGCTGTCTCCATGGATGATAGTGGGCATGGTGGCCCCATTGGTATTTCTATAATATCCTTTCCGGATCGCATTTAGCGTATCGCCATTAAAAGTCATTTTTATTATATAACAGAAATTTCTACTTATAACAGGAAATTCTGCGCGCATGTCTGCAGAATCATATTGCGTGAGCTCATAGCTGCTAAACATCTTTTGGACCAAGCCACTCGAGCAAATGATACTCCCATTGATTTTTTTTGCATCAATCTTCATAACGTTTTTGATTATTGAGTCGGCCGGAAGGCGATGTATACTATCGGTTTCTGAAACACTAAAAAAAACAGTATCAGGTTCATTGCCCCATACGGTATCTATCGAAATAGATATTGTGCCTTCATCGGATTTGACAGAACCGGGAAAACCGGTTTGATTTAGTTCATGATACACCCAACTATTTCCTTTAATAATGTTGGCTGAAATAGTTTGAGCACCATGCACGGCAAAGAAAAGTATTCCAATAAGAGTTATTGTTTTTCGAATCATAAAAAATCTTTCGGTTCCATAAGTTTTATGCCCTTTTGAAAAGCCACGTCATTCTCTGCGCCGAAGTTTCGGAGAAAATAATTTGGTTTATCCATGGCTTTTCCTTGAAGGGGGGGTGCTCTGCTTTAAGATTAATATAATGAATTAAGACCGCTATTGAGCGACAATTGCAAAAAAGAGTTTTCCAAAAGAAAACATGCAATATCCCTATTTGGGACTATAATCGGAATACCACACATCAGTTTTAGAGATAAGGCATACAAAATGTTATTGTTAAAAAATATGCGCATCCATTCGCTGGCACTATGCCACCGTCTCAAATGAACTATTTCATATACCAGACATCCTTATAATCTGTATCCCCTGTCCCACCTATGGACCATAATTCGTTATTAAACACTAGGCTCGATTGACCATATCGAGGAGAAAATCCTGTAAAAGACGACAATTGTGTCCAAGCACTTCCATCAGTGGAATACCAGATATCGTTTCTGGTTCCAGTGCCATCCTGGCCCCCGATAACCCACATTTTACCATTAAATACCGCGCTTGAATGATAATACCGAGCGGAAAAAGCCGCGGATGCGGTCGCTTGCGTCCAGGTGATGCCGTCGGTTGAATACCAGACATCGCGATTGGTCGCCATGCCAATGCCAGCGCCACCGACTACCCACATTTTGTTGTCGAATACAAGGCTGGTGTGATTGCAGCGTGGAGAAAAAGCGGCGGATGAAGTCGCTTGCGACCATGAAATACCGTCAGAGGAATACCAAACATCGTTTTTATATCCATTGCCCAGCCAACCTAATCCATTAACGCTGTCATTACCACCGATGACCCACATTTTTCCGCTAAACGCGAGGCTGGAATGTCCCGTGCGCGGAGAAAAAGCGGCAGATGTTGTTGCCTCGATCCATGTAATACCGTCAGAGGAATACCAGATGTCATTTAAGGAACTGGTCGCAGGCCCAGCGATATCATTACCACCGATGACCCACATTTTGCCATTAAAAACAAGGCTCGAACACCCTCCACGGTTTGGAAATGCTGGGGAAGCAGTCGCCTGCGTCCAAATGTTGCCATCCGAGGAATACCAAAGATCGCCCAATGTAGTAGCATGTGGCACCCCAACGGGACCATGATAGTAGCCCCCGATGATCCACATTACATTGTTAAATACAACGCTCGCATGACCCCATCGGGCAGGAAATGCGCCGGCTCCAGTTGCAAGGATAAATAAGTTCACTTTTAAAGTTACAATGTTGGTAACAACATACCCATCATCATCCGTCACCCGCACCACGCAACCATATCCCGTATCCGGCACCCCCGGCGCAACCACAACCGTATCAGCTACCGAATCCTTCATCATCCCCCATGAAAACACACCCGTATTCCCAATGTCCCATTCAACTTTGACAATTGTTCCATATTTTCTGGTCGCAGTGACATGGATATGAATCGTATCATTGACGGCAATTGAGGCCGGCGAATACGTCATATTGACAACCGGCGCATCCTTCACAATAGATATCCGTGCTGTGTCTCTCCAAACCGTGCCAGCCATGTCGGTCACGACGCACTCCAGCTTTTTCTCCCCGACACTATTCCACGCATATACCAACGAGTCGCTTGCCGCCATCTTTGTCGAATCAAAAGAATTTGTTCGGACCGTTTTGCCGGTTGCAATATCCGTCCAAACCAAACTTCTCAGTTGCCGGGTAGGATTGCTGAGTTTCAGGCTGCAGCGAACCGAGTCATTGACCGACGCACTATCCGTCATAAACTGTTTGGCAATATGGTAGAACGTAAATGCGAATGTCGTTGCAGCCTTTACCGGTGACGCAGCGATAATATCAACGTATCTGTAGGCATCACCACGCTTGGACGAACTATTCTCCACGCAAACCCGGTATTTGAAATGATAATCGTTCGTGTCAATGAATGAAAACTGGCCAGTTACGAGATTGCGTTTGAAAACTGTATCCACAAAAAAAGTATCACCCAGTGCCGCTATTGGGATTGCGGACAAAACCATGGAATTATAGTCGTCCCTGAAAATCAGATAATCCTGAAAATCCCGATACGAAGCCTTGTTCCATGACAGATGCACGACCCCGTTAACCGTATCATACGTCGCCGCCAGCCCCGTCACCACCGGTATCCCGGTGTACAAAAGCCACAACGTATCACTCAGCGTGTCCATCTTCTGTCCTGCCGTCTGGATCGTCTTATACGTCGGCGTGTAATCGGTAAGCGTTGTAACCAGCCGCAGGTTATAACTCCCCCGCGCAACAGGCGAGAGCGTGAACCTTCCATTCGCGTCAACATTGGAATAGAGGTCCGTACCAAGCACCTGGACCGTCACGGTGCGCGGGTCGTGGTTCGGCTGAAGGCCGATTATACCGGTGATTGACCCAGGCTTCTCAAGGGTGTCTGGATTTACAAGCACCGTATCCGATAGTACCACTATGGAATTCTGATATGCGATAAGTGAATCGTCGGCCGCCAGCATTTTGGGTGCGCCGCTGGCAAAGCCTTTGGCCGAATAAGCCAGCATGTTGTATGTCCCTTTGACCAGGCGCTTGGTCGAATAATGACCATTCGTATCCGTGGTGGTCTGATATGCAATGGCACGGGTTGAATCCGTTGCCACGAAAAACCGAACCACTGCGCCGACAGCCGGAGTATTGTCGGGATTGTAAATCATCGCCGTGTCGGTTTCGCTTCCGGTGCCGGTGAGCTCGGGAGCTGTCCCGCAGGTCAGGAGAAGAACGGCGCAGACAGCGGATAAATACTTTGAGATTCTCATTTGTTACTCCTATTTCGACATTGGAAACAGGTTCACGTTAAGATGGAAAACCCTTGAGGCGGGCCTTTCGTCTTTGTGAACAATGGAGCGGATTTCGGACTTGAACTGTTCCATTCTCTGGGTAATCCGGCCGCACGCCTCGTTGGACAAGCTGAGCGTCAGCGTTATGGTCCGCTGCCCCAGGTCGGCCCCGGAGGCAAGCACGGTCTTGCCATGCTCCAGACACTTCATCTGGAATTGCTTTACAAGAGCATCTTTGATGAAATCCCCGGAAACTATCACTTTATCGGTGGGCTTCCAGAACCCACGGTTGTTTCTGGTTATCATGCCTGTTCGTTTGAGAAGACTGATGGAATCCCGGGCTTGTTTAAGGGTGATTGAAGGATAAATCCGGGAAGCCAGCGTTTTGTAATCGTCCTTGAAGTCAATGATGTCCAGCAGGGCGCGAACAGCGGTATGATACCACTCTTTATAGAATTCGTAAGCGCTTTTATCAACCACTTTGCGCGGAGTGCTGTTCAGCCTTACGAGCTGATCGAAGAAAAACTCCTTTTCATGCGGGCTCATGGTCTGATTGTAATTGACGAGCGCCCTGAAATACTTGGCCTCGTCGGGTTTCAATTCGAGGAGCCCGATGAACCTGTCGACAAAGGTCGGGGTAATCACGGCCCTGCCCTTTATCACGTTATTGAAATAGCTTTTAGAATTGGCCTGGCCGAGCCGGCGGCATATATACGAATGGGAGAAGGCAGGGTCCCGGGACTTTCTTTTGGAATAATAATCCTGCAGATATTTACGGAAATCTATATACTCGAAAATGACAGGCAGTAAAGCTTTCATACTGTTAATAATACAAAATCAACAGCAGAATAGCAACCGGCAATCGTACTGTTTTTTATAGGACGGTATAAATTGGAAGAGGCTTTATCGCTCGCCTGGTGGGTCCCTTATAAAATAAACAAACCCGTACTCCGCCTTGATCTCCCTCAATTGCGGCATGTTCCTGTATTGCCGGGCCGCGTCTATCCTGCACACAAAATACGCGGGCTTGTCAATGGCGCCCTGCAGAAGCCATTCTTTGTCGCAGCTTTTCGGGTTTGCGCCCGGCTGCTTTTGCGAATAAAACAGGTCTGCATAACTCTTGAAAAGCGATTGCGCATATACATTTTTTCCCTGCAGGCTTTTATAAAAACGGATGGGGCCCGCGCCCGCATAGTTTTCCACTTTCGGGACAAACAATATCATGGCCGCCTGCAGGCACAGCGCGGTGGACACAAGCAGCACTGCGAACGCGGGCGCGAAACGTTTTCTGCCTGCCAGGACCGCTGCCGCGATGAGCGCCGCTGCGTATCCAAAACCGATTCCCGTTTCCCAATACGACCAATGCCCGGGATAGGCAAGGCATTCGCGGGCGAACGGGTCTTTGACAAGCGGGACAAGCCAGGCCGTGTGCATCATGACAACAGGGAACGCCGCGATCACGAGCGCGACAACCAGGCCGAACGCGGCAAGCGACGCCGTGAGCCAGCGGCCCCAGGCGTATTTTCCGGACAGCACCGCATGCAGGTGGTACGCGGCGAGAAAGGTTATGGGAAAATAGCACAGCGACGAATACAGCACGGTTTTTGTCCTGACCATCGAAAAGAGTATCAGCACCACCCAGAACAAAACGAGCATCCATCTTGTAAACCTCTTCTGGATATCGGGATCGGTTTTTGACGGGCGAAACGACCGTATCGCCAGAAACGATGCGGGAAAGCACCCGAACAGAAGCACCACGAAATGGAACCAGAACGGCCGGCCGTGTCCCGCGTCGCCCGTGGTCAAAAGCCTTATTTGATATTTGACGAATTCCGTGATGAACCACGGGCCGTGCGCAAGGGTCTCGACGCCATACCAGGCCAGCGAAACCGCGGCGGCGGCGGCGGCGCACCCCGCGACGCCCTTTACAGACAGATACGGTTTAAACCGGCACAGTGCCCAGTAAACGCAAGCGCACAGAACTGCGATAAGAATTGCGACCGGCCCTTTGGTGAGCGCGGCAAGCCCCAGAAACGCGCCTGCGAGGTAGAGCGCGCCGGTGCTGCCGGCCTGCTCCCGGGTCTTTTCGCCTTTGAAAACGAAATATATTCCGAGAAAGATAAACAGGTTGAACACCGGGTCTATAATGCCCGACTTGAAAAACAGATGCGGCAGGAAGGACCCCAGAAACGCGCCTGCCCAGAGCAGGCCGAACCGTCTGTCAAAAACGTTTTTCCCGATACGGTAGACAACCACCAGCGTGAACGCGCCGCACAGCGCGTTGACAAAACGGGCGGCAAACTCGCCCACGCCGAACAGCGTCATCGACAGGGCCTGGAGCCAGAAAAACAGCGGCGGTTTTTCCCAGAACGGCTGAAAGTTTATCTGCACCTGCAAAAAGTTGCCCGAGGCGAGCATTTCGCGCGCCGCCTCGGCGAAATTCAGTTCGTCCCAGTCGAATAAAAAGGCGTTACCAAGGAAGGGTACAAAGAAGAATATGCCGATAAACAATATAAGCAGCTGGATTAAAAGATCTTGTTTTTGGTTTTTCACGGTTGTTTATTTTTAAGTTTATTGTAGTTGAAAATTCTGGTGGGGAAACCGTATCCGGTTTCCCCTGGGGTGCAGCTTCCTCCCGCCGAAAAACGGCGTGAGGCGGTCTGCACCCGCACCCCTTCCAGCGGAAACGCGCGCGAGGCGCAACGCTTGCACGTTGCGCGCATCGCGTTTCCGCAACGCCTTCACATAGGAACACCGCTCCGCGGTTGGAAAAACAGAAAAGCATCTGTAAACTTTTTTTTTCACATTTTTCCTTCACCTTCCATGTATTGCGCTCACGAGTGTCCGCTCTCGCAGCTGTCGCATGCCCGCGCGTTAGGCGGACTGGAGGGTGCGCAAGAGCGCAGGGCCGCCTGACCACGGCCCGCAGGGCCATCGTGGCAGTGCGGCACCGAGGCGAATAGCCGAGCCCGGAAGGAGGCCGACCCCTTGTAGAGGCGCACCGCGATGCGCCTCTACAAGGGGGAACGCCCAGATTATTTATAAATATTATTAATCCTGATTCTTTGAAACCGGCCCGCCGGTATCAACCTTGGGAATTGCCTTTGTCGTGTCCGGTTTCTTTTTAAAAATCGACAAAAACTGTTCAAAGGGATTACCGGGTTTTGCCTTCTGCTCCGCCGGGGCCGCGCCTCCGCATTCCATGGAGTCCTTGGGCGTCACGCGCTTGAGGTACGCCTCATACCGGGTGAAAAACCCGTTCGCGCATGGCACCCCCGCGCGCAACATAAGGTCTTTGGTGAGAAATTTGTGGAGCGTTTTACCGTCACGCACGCCCGTGTATTTTTCGTTACATTCGCCGATGCACGCCACGGTGATGTCGCGCACGTCAGGTTCGTTTTTGCCCGGCGCAAGTTTGGCAAGGTCCACGCGCAGCACCGCGTTCCACATGCCGTAATTTGTCTTTCTGCCGCTTTTCGCCCCGGCGTCAAAGGGCTTTATCACGTCGTCGGTGGTGCCGCTTTTTGCAATGAACGACGCGGCCCCCCCGAGCGGGAGCGTCGTCCTGTCGAAGGTGTCCTTCTGTTCAAGCCCCGCGGTGTCCGCGGCCGCGG
>Ga0182027_10003370_pt1 | contig 25400 bp, 14 predicted proteins | sample 712E1DmetaG_FD_121300 | JGI IMG/M metagenome (GOLD analysis project Ga0182027, IMG submission 121300) | Permafrost microbial communities from Stordalen Mire, Sweden - 712E1D metaG (Illumina Assembly) | ecosystem: Environmental > Terrestrial > Soil > Wetlands > Permafrost | place: Sweden...
ATGAAGAGCGGCATCCCGCCGAGGGAGGAGATGTCGCAACAGTCCAAGGTCACGTGACCGCTGCCCAGGATGCAGACCCCGTTCTCGTCAGCGCCGTAAAAGCTGCATTGTCTGGCGTAGAGGTCACCGTAAAAGTTTTCAATGGAGTCGCGCCCATTCTTGACCACGCAATTAAGCAAGGCCAACGCGCCCTGGCTTCGGATCGTGTAGGTGGTGTTGGCGCCCGTGGTCTTGTGGCCGTCAATCACCGCATTCTGGTACGTGGTGTAGACGAAGCGCTCGTCCAGAACGATTTCGGCGCTGCCGCCGGCCAGGTTCAAGTTGCGCACGTAATTATTGGACGAGTACTGATCGTGGGTCATGACCGTGCCCGAGTTGATCCCGCTGATGGTCGGCATGGGGTCCAGGCCATACTTGCCCTGAATGATCAAATTGCTCTTGTTCGCGACGCTGACGTTTTCCGCGAACGGAGCGCTGTTGTCGATGATCTCGATCACCTCGCCGTTGCCCGCCGCCGCCAATGCGGCCACGACCGAGGCGTACTGACCGGCCTGGGGTGTGTGGGTCACTTCACGCGTGGCCCTCACCCCCTTGGTGCCGCACCACTGCGGGACGCCGTTCAGGTTACGGTTGGCGGCCTGTGAAGCCGCGTAGAGGCGATAATCGGAAATGGTTGGGTTGACATAGAGCGGGTCGTTGGCCCCCAGTTGGACGCTGGCCACACCCGAAGCGATGCCGAAGAGGTTCACGTCATAGGGGGCGTCTTGGTAAACGCAGTAACAATCGATCCCCCCGGTGAGGCCGGCCGAATTTTGAAACCAGTAGGCGCCCCAAGTGAAATTATAGAAAATCGTGTTTTGCACGGCCAGGGAGGTCATCTGGGGATGGCAGACAAGGGCGGTACCCGTCGGTCCCGGGACATTGCGGCCGCCGATGATGTCGCATTGGTTGACAAATAGTTTATGGGGCAGGTAGGCCGTCCCCTGGTCATTGACTATCAGGTCTTGGTACCCCGTTGAATCGGTGGTGATCACGCTATTGATGATGTTCATCTCGAGCGGCTGGCCGGAAAGACTGTTGTCGTCCTTCGTGTAAATCGTATTGCCGGCATTGGCCGTAACGGTGGAATTCTGGATCGTGTAGACGCCGCTGCCATCAAACTCAAGTCCTCGGTTCGTGCCGCCATGGATATTGCAGCCATCGATCACCACCGGGCCGCCCTTGACATGCTGGAGGGCCGTGCCGCCGCCGATGACCTCGCAATTGATCAAGCTTAGGGGGCCTTCGCTGTGAATCGCCAAGACCGTTCCGGTGCCGTCGATCTTACAGTTGACATAGGTATCCGGTCCGTATTCTGACTGGATCGTGTAGTAGGCGCCCCCGCCTTCAATGATCAGGTTCTCCATGCGAAAGCCGATCCCGCACGGATTAATCGTGGCCGCACCCGGCACGCCACGGATTGTCGGCCGTGGGTTTAAGCTGGCATTTGCCCGGATCAGAATAAAGTTCTTTGTCACACCGGAATAAATATACCCCACAAATGGGGCACTGTTATCGATGATCTCGATGGTGTCGCCCGTGCCGGCCGCGGACAGCGCCGCCGAAACCGAGCTGTATTGCCCGGGCAGTGGTGTATGCGTCACCTGACGCACCGTGGCAAATGCAGATGAGGTTAGCAGGATGGAAACTAACGCGACGATGCTTGAAGAGATGCGACATTGTCTCATAATCAGCTCCTCCATTTCATCCGATCTCAAATACAAGGATTGAGCCTGCCTACCTTAATGGATTCACACATCGCGAAGCAAACAGGTTATAATGACCCTGGCATCGAACGATTACCGGGTCGGCGACTTTGCGTCGGCTGGTCTACTCGCGCTGAAAGTGACGATCAACATTGATCGGGTTACAACCGGCTCTACCTGCCCTCACCTGCCGGGCTCGCGGAGCCGACGCGGCGAAGGCCACTGCAAAACCCAAGGGTCAGCGCGATCACGAGATGGTCCTGTTTGCTGCTCCTTATTATTCTTTACAGCCCCCACCCCGGGCGGACTCGGGGTTGAGCTTTTCGCTGGGCGGCACAAAGCCGCGGCCGCCAAGCACATGCCGCGGGACAATCGTAAAACCATGCGGCGGCTCGATCTGGCTGCAACCGCCCAAGCCGAGCGCGGCGCCGGCGGCGAGCGCTCCACCGAGGAATTTCCGACGCGAAAGATCCTGCTCGCCCATGACCAAGTTCTCTTTAAACTAAGTGGATTTTATTTGGCCCAGTCTTTCCGAAGAAAAACGTGCGATGTGAAATCTGCGCCACGCTTAAGGACAAGGCGCGACCGGCCGCTCATGGCCGCACTCGGCTCACTGGCCTAGCTCCCCCGGGCTTACTTTGCGCTTAATGTAACGGATTTCTTTATAGCGAAAATCAGACGCTTGACCTGGTTTGCGTTCCGGCTTCCAGGAATAGAAAAGGTAAAGCCAAGTATCGTTGCCCTCTTTGAGCACCAGGGCCTGGGCTACGTGGGAGGAGGCCTTGCCCTCGGGCCGGATATGGCCCAAAACAGTCCAGTGGATCCCGTCTTTGGACGAGGCCATCGTAATCTGGCGTGTATCGCCGCCCCACTCCTCGGGATAATAGGGTGCATCGCAAAAGGCGTAATATAACTTGCCCGCTTTAACCACAGCGGGATTGGGCCAATCCTTGAGCAGCGGACTCTTTCCCGAACGGACAATTTTCCAGTCCGCGGGAGTGGTGAAATCGCCGGTATTTTCCGCATAACCCAGGGATACGAACGTATCGGGATGAAAATAATCGAACCACAGCTTCCATTTGCCCTCGTCGAACATGAGGGACGGGCGATGGTAGGAGCCATAGAAATTGGGCGGCGCGGGCGAGACGCCCTGACCGGGGATGAGTTCCCAGCGATTGACATACTCCTGATTCCAGATCGCAATTGGACGGACGGTCTTGGTCCAGTGAATCCCGTCCTTGGAAATGGCGCCCATGACATTGTTGACCAGATAAATATGCTCGCCCTTGGGGTTATGCTGGATATCAAAACCGATCGAGGAGAAAGCCATGTGATACTGGCCATCCTTGAGCACGACCGACGGGTCGCCATTGCCCTCGGAATCGAAGGTTGGGTGGTTGTCCGCAGAGACCACGGGAACCCAGAGCTTGGGGTTCATCGTTTTGTCCCAGCCCTCTTTTCCCGCGTAAACCTCCCACGTTTTCAGGTCCCGTGCGCGGGCATGAAAAATCGCGTCCGACTTGGCGTTGAGCCCTTCATTATATTCTTTGGCGGCCCAGCCAAAAAAGAACATCTTGAATGGATAATCACTTTGGGCGTCATAAACAACGTCGGGATTATACAGATTGTGAAAATTCCAGAGGCAACGTTGCGGCTTGCCGGGCCATTGCGCCGTCAGATCGCGCAGGCGGGCCTCTTTGTCATTAAGCATGTTCGGGGCCGGGTCCCTGGCGGCAAGACACCATGCCGGCAGCATCAAGAGCAGGAGGAGCCTAACGGCTGAATGGCGCAGCGTATGACCTGTCGAGCGTTTAAGCATTCTCTCTTGAACCCTTCATCGAATCTTGTTGCTATTTCTTGGCGATTTCCGGGGCTGGCCGCCCATTCCCGCGGAAGAACATTACACTTCCACAAGAGATCGATGCTATCGATCGAGCACAAGGAAGCCGGGACCGGCCTGGGGGAAGCCGGTCCCGGCGCTCTCTCATTTATTGAAAGACGCTCCAGTTGTGGGCGCTGTTAACCGCGCCGCCCGCAATGCCCTGCGAACCGGCATAGCGAGGCGTGCCGGTTGAGTTCAGGCTGGCCGCGGCTGAACTGGCGACCAGATGGCAATCCCCGTTGGCGACGTTGACGTAGAGCGGGTCATCCTGGAACAGGAGAACGCTGTTTGCTCCCTGGACGCCGCCGATATTCGTGATGTCATCCGGGGCAAGCTGATAGACGCAGTAGTCTTCCGTGGCCGTCGGCTTGGTGGTGGTCGCAGCCAGGCCGAAGGTGGTTGGCAGATTGTAAAAGATCGTGTTCACGAACGAGGCCGTCATCTGCCCGCCAAAGGCAACGAGGAAACCAAAGGAGGTCCTGTCGGAGCCGACCAGGTCACAGTTATCCAGCGTGAGCGCCAGCCTCGAGGACTTGTCGGCAGTCTCCGTGTAATACTCCATCAATGGATTTTCCGGGTTGCCGACAGACGTGTTTCCTCTTCGGATCAGCGTACTATTCAGGGTGACGTGTTGGGTTTGTGTGGGATCGGCCGTCTTCACAAACTCAACCTGGAACCCGCCGTTCCGGATAATCGTACAGCCCCTCATGGTCAGCGTGTTCGGCCCCTCAACGCCCACACCCGAACCGCTGGCGTCTGAAATCGTGGTGTTGGTCACCATGGCCGTGCCGGTATCAAGCATGCTAAACGCGTAAACAGTGCCATGGAGGATCTGGCAGTTCTCCATGACCAAGGGCTTTGTTTGCATTCGGATGGCCCACTGCCCGTAGGCGCCCGCGGTTGAGCGGGCCGCATCGATGGTGCAGTGCTGAAAGGTGACCAAGCCGCCGCCTAACGACCAGACGCAGCCCCACAACCCACCTCGAAGTTTCAGGTTCTTGATGACGCAGCCCGTCCCGTCATACATTTGCAGCGCCCAACCACCGGCGGCATCGCTCCCGTCGTCCGGGCTCTGGATCGCCGGCAGCGGGTTCAGCCCATCCGACCCCTTGAGTGTGATCGCGTTGCGGTTGAGCAGGATGCTTTCAATAAAGGGGGCGGAGTTGTCGATGATCTCCACCGTGTCGCCGTCGACGGCGGTATTGATCGCCTCCTGCACCGAACCGAATTGGCCCGCCCCGGGGTTGTGCTTGACCTCCAAAACATTCGCCGCCCAAGCCGTGGAGCTTAAGCACGCCAGCAACAATGCTAAAGTCAGATAAGATCTCATCATCATCCACCTGCGCTTTCTTGAAAATGCATTTTAAGAAGGTTAACTTACTTTAAGTGTACCAGGGGTGCAATTTGGTGGTCATGCCGCCGTTTAATATTGTCCCGTCCGGCCCAGATTCGTCTCCATGAATCTCCCACTCCTCCTTTCGCACGTTGTCGCCATGACTCGGCTTTCCAAGCCGTTTGGGCCACTCAAGCTTTGTTCAATTCCGTCCGCTGAAAATCATCAAGCATGCATAACTTTCAGGCACTAACGAACGCCGCCGCCACCCAGAAAAGTAACATCACCATTCGAAATCGTGCCATTGGTTGGATCGTAAATTGCAGCGGTCGGATCATACCAGGGCAGGATCGTCTCCTTAAGGTCGGGTCCCAGACTGGTGATAATGAAGGGGGTGCACTCAGGAATATGCAGCGCCCGGGCCACGATGGTGTAATCATTGGTCCAAGCGGCTTCCCCGTAGCTCGCAATGGCAAACGCCGGCCAACGCCGGGCACAGTAGACACGAAAACGCGTATAGGGGGTGCCACTGCGCGGAACGCCCATTTGCTTCGCATATTCGATCGTGAAGATATCGTCGGGGATCGAGCTCAGGTAAGCAATGGGCGTGGTTAAACAATCCGGAATGAAGCCCCAGGTATTTGTATTGTTATAGCCAGGAATCGTGCCGTGGGGATACATCCTCTCGTCCACGGCATAGGCTTCCATGGCCACGGCAACTGAGCGCTGGTCCGCCCGGGTCCGCGCAACCTTGGACCGCGTCTGGGCTTCGAGGAAGTTGGGGACGGCAATAGCCGCCAGGATGGCAATGATGGCCACCACGATCAGCAGTTCGATCAGGGTAAATGCCTGACAAATCTTTTTGCAGCAGCGTGAGTGCATCATATTAATTCCTTTGTTCGTTAATATAATAATTAAAGACGGAGCCGTCTGTCACTTCAAACTTTCATGCTTTTGCGCCAGCGAACAATCAAGCTCCTTTCCGACCGGCAGATTCAAGGGCGGCTCCTCTTGCGCCCAGGATTGGGGGGGGGGGGGTCTTTAAGTTTAACGTTAAACCATTCAAAACAAAAACCACAAACCCTTGCCTCCCGAGAGGCTTATCTTATCGGCCAATCCCAAAACAGCCGCTACGCGGAGGGTAACGAATGAAGACGCCAGAGGTAACATGCCTAAAGAACAGGCCTTCTTTTCTCCCAACGGACCCGCAGGCGGCGGAAGCGGTTCATCCACATCGAATGAGGCATGGCTTGCCTCCTCTGATCGAGAGGAATGCGAGGCAAATCCATGGCTGAACAACTTACGTTAGCTTACCTCCTTTCGGGGGTTGATCGGCTCCTGGCGGTCCGCGCCATCCATCTTGTCCCTAGCGCCACGCGCACAAGGCCATTCTTTGCCGAGGATCAATGAAATCCGGGCGTTCTTCTTCAACGTCGTTCGTCGGGCCATGAGTTCGTTCTTGACCAAAGTCACCTGAATCGGCGCTTTCTCGGGATGCCGAATGATCTCCAGCACCACTTGGGCCGCGTTGGCGCCCAACTCCTCAATCGGCTCGCACATCGTCGACAGCCCCACCCCAGGGTATTCGGTGCCCGGAAGATTGCCCATCCCGATCAGGGCGACATCATCGGGCACGCGCACCCCGCGCGTCTCTAGATGGATCAACGCGGGCACGGCCAAGGCATCAACGGTGGCATACAGCGCGTCGGGACGCACTTTCGCCTTAAAAAATACCTGATCCAGCATCCGTTCGACATTGGGCTCCCAGGAAATCCATTCCTTCTTTGCCGGCAATCCCGCCTGCTTCAGCGTATCGACATAGGCGCGATAACGGGCCTGCGTCATCAACGTCTTATGGTTGGCGCCGATAAACCCGATGCGTCGGTAGCCTTGTTTAATCAAATGCTCCAGCGCGATCTTGGTGGCTTGATAGGCATCCCAGGTTATATAGTTTTCGTCCTTCATGCTAAGCAGCGTGTCGTTCAGAAAGACGAGCGGAAAACCCTGGCGCACCACCTTTTCGTAAAGCGCCCGGCTTTCGGGGGTCGGGACGCAAATGATCCCTTCCACCCGGCGCTGCATGAAGGAATTGATTTCCTGCTCCTCGATCTGCGCGTTCCAATAACTGACGCTGGTATAGACCAGATAGCTCGCCGGTTCGAACACACTGCGCATGCCCAACAGCGACATCTCGGCCCAGTTATGCGCCAGCGTGCCAAAGATCACGCCAATCACACCCGTGCGCTGGCGCCGCAGACTTTGCGCCAGGACATTGGGAATGTAACCCATGCGCTTGGCCGTTTCGATAATTCGCTGCGCCGTGCGGTCGGAGACCTTGCCGCGCTTTTCGCTGACGTTCAGGACATAAGAGATCGCCGAGACCGAGAGCCCCAATTCCTGGGCGATCATCGTCATCGTGACAGCCTTGTTGTTGCCGTTCTCTCTCATGATCGCTGAAAACGTGTCACCTTCCAAGGATTTGATTGACCGGGTGCATTGCGACGACCAAACATCGACGGTATGGATATTCATGAAACAACGTGGTTGAAGGTTAAACCTAGGACTTGCGTCTTGTCAATCCCTTTTTTTAATTTTTTTTGACTCCCTTCGCGGCCAACCATTTCGAGCGCCGTACGGACCGCTCGCGCCCGCTCAGACGGTCATCAGCCGCACCGGCCCCAGCAGGCCCGAGACCCGTTCCGTGCGCGCCAGCGCATTGATCGGTGTATTGGTCACGCGGATGGACAGCCGGTGCTTGCCCGGCGCGAGTTCGGGGAGCCGCAGGCGCCGGGGCGCCCAGACCGATGTGCCCACGGCGCACTCATCGACGAACACTTCGGCAATCTCGCGCACCTCGCCGAGATCGAGCCATAGATCGTTGGCGGCTAGGTCGGCCTCGAGCACGAACGTCTTTTGGTAAGTGGCGGTTCCGCTCAACCAGGGGTGCCCGAGTTGTCCCCAAGGTTTCAAGGTGCTTTTTTGGGTCGCGCCTTCGATCTCGATCCGCCACGGTCCCTCCAGGGTCGCGAGTGCCCGACCGGGCACGCGGCCCTCCTCGCCCGGCACATCCGGGATGGCCTCGCGAGTCAGCAATAACACACTTGCCTCATGCGCTTCCAACACTTGCTTGACCACGGGACCCTTCTTCGAGGGCACGATCGGCATGGGCCACCAGGCTCCGGTCTGGCAATCGATGACGAACGCGGCCGCGTAATCGGAGACCTTGAGCGTGAAGGCGCAACCGATGTCGGCTTCGTTGTTGAGCATGAACAGCGTATCCTGTCCCAGGCTGCGGCGCATGACCCGGACCTGCGGCCGGGGGTCAGCCAATTCGGCCACGCGCAATTGGCGCCGCGCGATGATTCGCCCCAGTTCCGCGAGGTCGCGGCAGGCTAAATGATTGGGCGTCAGCGGTTCCTGGGGCAGGGGAGGACTATCGGCGAGCTGCCAGGTAATCAGGAGTCCGCCCTTGCGCGACCACTGAAGCAGGCGGGTCTGAATCGGGCGCGGGACATCGTTCCAGCCGACGACGACGATGGCGCGGTACGCTTGTGCGGCGATCTGGATGACGTCTTTTAGATATTTGGCCCCGCGCAGGGCTTCGTCGTCAACGAAATCGAAGTCGCTTTGCAGGTGCTCGATTTGCTCCGTGACCGCCAGCAGGGTCTGATCCAGTTCGTGAGTGGAAGAATTCCGCACCTCCGTAAGGGCCAGGTCCTCGGCGCCGGGGACGCGATTGGGATCATAGCGGCGCCGCGCGGCGTGGATCGGGTAATAAACCGCGAAAGGGGCCTCGAACCGGCCCTGACACAGGACGTAACCGAGCCGTTTGGTGTAGTCGGCGAGCTGCTTGAACCAGGGCCAGAAGGTATTCTGAAAGAAATGCGAGGGCGGGGCTTCGTTGACGCGCATCCCACGGATACTGTAGAAAAAGGCGTGCGGAATGATGAAGTTGACGCCGCGCGCATATTGCCAATTGATGATCCTGCGCAATCGCTCCAGCGTCACGTCCCAGCCCGTCAAGGCAAAGGATTCGCTCATTGTGCGCGTGAGGCCCGGCGTGGTGTGTTGCACCGAGCTGGCATATTTCTCGGTCAGCTTGTGGAAATTCATGTCGATCCGGTCCAAGCCCGCCCTATGCAGGTGGCGCATCGGACTGAAAAGGTCCCCAAGAAACTGGATTTGGGTCGAGAGGTATTCTTCCCATTCGAGGTGGCCGATCATTTGCACGCCGTGTGCGTCGCACCATTGGCGCTGCTTCTTGAAGAAGACCTCGCAGAAGCGCTCCGCCACCGTTTGCCAGAAATCCTGGCGCGTTTGGGCCGTGAGGGGGCCTTCCTCCCACAGCCAGGGCAACCGGAGCTTCAGATCGTAACCTCTGCTTTCCTTGAAGACGTCAAGGAACCCCGGCGTCCAAGGCAGGCTGCCCGGCTGTTGGTTGGCCAAGTTGTAATACAGGCCCGGCTCATCGGTGAAGAAGCCTAGGATGGTCTTGCCGAATTCCTCGCCGAAGCGCCGGAAATACTCTTCGTGAGTCAGCTCGATAAACAAATCGATCACCTGAGGGTCGAGACAATCCGTCTGGTAGGGCAAGGCCAACGGATGACAGCGTTTATCGAGCCGTTCGAGAATGAAATAGAGCTTCCAGTCCGGGCCCGGCGCATCGCAATGGATCTGGCAATACCGTATCTGGTCGCTGATGTCGCGAACCTCGGCGCCATCGGGGCTGACGAGCAAGGCCGCGATCAGCTCGCCCTCCGGCACCAGCGTCAGCGGGATGGTCATCAAATCATGGCCGGTGCATTGCTTCAGGACCATATGGCGCGAGCGGCCTTGCGGATAGCGCTCGAGTACCCGGCCGCCGGCACAGCCGCTCGGCCAGTTGTTCTCGTCGTAGAGCCAGAGCTTCATCCCCAGCCGCTTGGCGCATTGGATGGCATGCTCGACGCACGCGAACCACTGCTCGGACAGGTAATCGACCCGCAAGCCCAGGCGCGCGTGGACGACGGCTTGGTCGAGGCCCTGATCCTTCATCGCGCGCAACTGACGGGCGAGTTCCTTCGGATCGAGCTTGTCGTTCCAGAACCAGAACGGTGCAAAACTGAACTCCTCGTGCGGCGCGCGCAGCCCGGCCAGCAATTGGCGCGCGGGCGAAAGTGGCGTTGATTGACTCATGAGAAAGGGTCCTCGATCGTTCCACGAAGCGGAGGGGATAAAGTGAGCGATGGGTGATGGCGCTGAACCTTCTTGCTGTCGGAAAACAACGTAACCGTTTTGATCGTGAAGGATGGTAGTAGATAACGGAGCGGGTTACAAGCAGTTGTTCGACGCCATGTTCTGAGCTCATCTTAGCGATTGACACACGCCAGATTCTTTGTTACTTATCAACCTGCACGAGTCACACTTGTGTTAAAATGAGGGATTGCCTGCGAAAGACAACAATTCCTCGATCAAGAGACGGAGAGCGACCTTTTTAACGGGTTCTTTTATCGGTTTAACGTTAGACCCTCCCGGACCTGCCGTTGGTCGGCCTGCTCCGATTCGGCGGGGAAGGATTGATGGGTATTTTTTTATGATGGCAGGTTTAACGTTAGACTATCGCTGACCCGCGCGCCGCCGGGGTCGGCGTTCGCGTCCGGCACCGCCAACCAGCGCCATAGCGGCCGCGTGGTATAAATGAAAAATCTCTGGGCCGAGAATCCGGAACGACTTCTCCGAACCTGGCTCGTGCCCATCGCCGAGACTCTACTGGAGAAGGGGTACCAGACCCTCACCACGCGCTGATTCGGGTGGGCGCGATCTTGACTTACCTTGGACTTGGGAGCATGAGCACAATGGTCATAACTAAGAGAGCAGATCCCATTTCGGCCGCGGTCAATGAGGCGGTTGCGGAGGATGGCCATCGCCCGTTGGCACGGGCGCGGGTCATGGACCACAACGGCGCGCCGACCCTCGTCATCGACGGCAAACCACGCTTTGCGATGATGATGATGACGCCCTGGTTCGAGCATGAGGCCACGGCGCAGGGCCAGGTGAAATTGCGGGCCGAAGTCGAGGCCGGCATTGAATTGCACAGCACCTGCGACGAATTGGATCTTGGGGCCTACGATCAATTCTGGCACGGTCCGGGACAATACGACTTCGGACTGCTGGACCGCAAACTCGCGGCCATCCAGCAGTTTAATCCTAATGCACATATTATCATTAAACAATATGTGCAGGCGCCGACGTGGTGGGTTAAGCGCTACCCCGAAGAACAGGTCCGTTACGCCTCGGGTTACGAGCCCGACCACACCGACGATGTGGTGATCGGGAATTTCGAAAAAGACGGGGCGTTTGCCTCCTATGCCTCGCCACGCTGGATCGAGGACGTTCAGGCGATGCTGCGGGCCCTGATCAAGCACTTGACGGCGAACCCGTTGGCGCGCAAGGTGATCGGTCTGAACCTGCTCAACGGTCATGCCCAGGAATGGCATTATTGGGGCAGCATCCATGAATTGCATCCCGATACCAGTCCACCCATGACGCGCCATTTCCGCGAGTGGCTGCGCGCCAAGTATGGCAACGAGGTGGCGCGCCTGCGCGAAGCCTGGGCCGATCCATGCGTCAGTTTCGATACGACCGGCGTGCCTGGACTTGAACCCCGCATCCACACCCAGTGCCTGCATTTCCGCGACCCCCAGCGTGAAATGCCGGTCATCGATTACTATCGCTGCCAACACGAACTCGCGGCCGACGTGCTGATTCGCCTCTGCCAGACGGTCAAGGAGTTCTCAGATAACCGGCTGCTGGCGGGCGCCTATTATGGCTATCTGTTTCACACCCCGTGGTATCCCGATGGTCAGTCGCTCGGCTTGGGCCGCGTGCTGGCCTCGCCGCATGTGGACTTCCTCGCCGCGCCGGCCAATTACAACGACTGGCTTTCACGCGGCGTGGGCGGCGATGCCTTGCCGCGCGGCCTGCCCGAATCGTGCAAAGCGCACGGGAAACTCTACATCACCGAATCCGACGAAGGAACCTATAAGGCCAACAAGGTCCATCGCCCCTGCGAGGCGATCGAAAATTGGGGCGAATCCATCGCCAACCTGCGCAAGCAGTTCTGCCAGGTGCTGATCCGCAACACGGGCCACTGGTGGTGGGATTGGGACGCCGCCCATGGACTCTATATCCACCCCGAACACATCCAGGCCTTGCGCTCGTTCAAGGAGATTGCCGAGATCTCGCTGCACCTGGACCGCCGCTCCAACAGCGAAGTGGCGGTGGTCTTCAACCTCGATACCTATTACCACACCGCCCAAGCCGTTGGGGGTCCCAATTGGGACCTGCTCGACCTTGTGCCTCATGTGCTGTCGCGCTCGGGCGTGCCGTTCGATCTGCTCTCGCTCGACGACATCGACTGCGCTGGCCTGCCCGAATATAAACTCTATATTTTCCCGGATTGCTCGTTCACCACGGCAGCCCAGCGTCAACGGATCCACCGCACGCTGGCGGCCCGCCACGCCACCGCGCTGTGGGTCTACGCGCCGGGCTTCGTCGACGGGGACCGTCTATCAACCGAAGCCATGCGCGAGCTGACCGGAATCCGCTTGCGCGCCATCGCCGCGACGGGAACGCAGGAAATTCGCCTGACCCCCGCGACTCATCCGCTGACGCGTGACTTTAAGCCCGCCGGCTCGATCATGCGCGTCGAACTGCCGGGCTTGGGCAAGGGCAACGACAATCGCGTGGTGCGCTGCGAGCGCAACGAGGATTTTCGTTTCGGCAGCCGGCACGCCATCCTGGGACCGACGTTTGTGGTCGATGATGCCGAAGCGGCCATCCTGGGCCATTTGGTATCCGTGAACGCGCCGGGCTTGGCCATCAAGGAGCTCGCGGGGTGGCACTCGATCTACAGCGCCGCCATTCCCACCTCCACCGCACTGCTACGGCGCATTTTCAAGCTGGCGGGGGTCCATTGCTATCACGAACGGGATGATGTGCTCATGATCGGGCGTCATTTCTTCTGCTTCGCGAGCCGGGACGATCACGGCCCGCGCGAGGTCCGCTTGCCCGTCCCCACGGATGTCTATGACGTCTTTGGCCGCCAGTGGCTCGCCACCCAGACGGATCGCGTGACCGTGGAGCTCAAGGCGCGCTCCACGCAATTGTATTACTATGGCTCACGAGAGGCGTTCGAGCAGGCGACGGCGCTGGCCCGCGATCAGTCCATCTGAACGCGCCGGTTTGTTCGGACCGATTGCCGCATTCCGCCTGATGCAAAAAGGGAGAATGTTCGGTATTATTGCGATCAGCTTTGCGAGATTTTTTTGGGGAATTCGATCCTAGCGAGGTTTTCGGCTGATGCAGATGCTCCCGCTCGATTGGGCGATTGTCGCCGTGTTTTTTATTTTCTTAACCTGGCTGGCCGTGCACACACGAAAATACGTGCGCGGCGTGGCCGATTTCCTTGCCTGCAACCGTTGCGCCGATCGTTATCTGCTTTGCATCTCCTCCGGCATTGCCGGCTTGGGCGTCATGGGACTGATGGCCTACTTCGAGCAGAACTACAGCGCCGGCTTGCCGCCCACGTTCTGGGGGTTCATGATCTCGCCGCTGTATTTTGTCGTCGGCCTTTCCGGTTTTGTCATTTATCGCTACCGCCAAACGCGCGTCCTGACCATTGGGCAGTTCCTGGAGATTCGTTACAGCCGGGCCTTCCGGATCTTCACCGGCATCCTGGGCTATCTCGCCGGCCTGCTCTGTTTTGGCGTTACCCCGGGCTTGGGGACGCGGTTCATCATCACCTATTGCGGCCTGCCCCCCACGTTCGTCTGGTGCGGCATGACGCTCTCCACGTTTGCCTGCGCCATGCTTGTGCTGATGGCGGTGGCGCTGTTCTTCACTTTTGTCGGCGGTCAGGTTTCCGTCATCATCACCGATTTCACCCAGGGCATGTTCTGCAATGTGATCTTTCTCGTCATCCTGATCGTTTTCCTTGTCTCATTCGATTGGGGCAAGGTCGTCCAGGGACTCAAAATGGCTCCGCCCAATGCCTCGTTGATTAATCCCTTTCGCACCAGCGGGGTCACCGACTTTAACGTCTACTTCTATCTGGTTGCGGGATTCGGTTTCTTCTATAACGTCATCGGCGTCTCGGGTGGCGGTTATAGCGGCGCCGCCCGCACCCCCCACGAAGCGCGCATGGGCTCGGTCCTGGTCGTCTGGCGGGCCATGGCGCTCAACGCGGTCATGGTGGTCCTGCCCATCACCGCCTACGCCGTCATGCATGAGCCTTCCTTTGCCAGTTTGGCGGCCAGGGTGAACCAGGCCCTGAGCGGCGTGCCCGATCCTCAGACAAGCAAACAACTGATCGTGCCGGTGATGATCAGCATGGTCCTGCCGGTCGGCCTTGTCGGCGCTTTTTGCGCCGTGATTCTGGCCGCCTTTGTCGCCATGACCAACTTCTCCCTGCATGCCTACGGCAGCGTTTTTATTCAGGACATTCTCCTGCCGTTTCGCCGCAGGCCTTATGCGCCCGCGCACCATATGCACATCCTGCGCTGGTCCATTCTGGGCGTCTCGATCTTCGTCTATTTGTGGAGCCTGCTGATACCGGTGAAAGGCTTCATCTTAATGTTCATGGCGCTGATGGGCGCCCTTGCCGGCGGCGGCGGGGCAGTCATCATCGGTGGGCTCTATTGGCGCCGCGGCACCGAGGCCGCCGCCTGGGGCGCCATGCTGACGGGCGCGCTCCTGGCCTCGAGCGGTTGGCTCCTCCAGCAGACGCGCCCGGATTTTCCGCTCAACGGTCAAACCATGTCCTTTATCTGCTGGATCGCGGCCATCGCCGTTTACGTCAGCATTTCGCTGGTCGAAAGCTTCTTCCTGGGCCGGCCCCAGTTCGAAATGGATCGCATGCTGCATCGCGGCATTTATTCCGTTCGGCGCGACGGTGAAGAAAGGGAGGTCAATCAGCCTCCCTTGAACCGTTGGCGCCAAATGATCGACATGGGCCGCGAATTCTCGTTTTGGGATAAGGTGGTCTATTTGGGCACGATCCTTTGGGCCGCCGGTTACCTTGTTTGTTTCCTGGTCGGCTCGTTTTTCGGGTTGACCCGTTCGACCTCCGACGACAGTTGGGCCAGTTTCTGGTATGTTTTCATCATGGTCTATACCGTGCTGGGCGTGGTCACCACGATTTGGTTTCTGGTCGGCGGCGGACGCGACATCTTCAACATGCTCCGCCGGCTCAACGCCGCGACGCCGGACAGCGCCGATGATGGCAGCGTGGTGGGCCATCAAAACCGCGCCGATATATTGACGCCAGCGGATAGCCCCTTGCCCGAGCCAAACCGATTAGCGGACGGCGACGCCGATGTCACTACCGCAGAAATCCCGTCGCTGGCGAAGAAGGGGTAGGATCACCCATCCGCTTGATCCCCGCCGAGCACACACAATCGATAGAGAATTTAAACATCTAACCTGGAGGTGATGAATAATGTTGTCGATCCCCCGCCAAAATATGTTTCTGCTGGCCGGGCTGATCGCCATGCTCGTGGCACCATTGGCCCTGTCCGCCGGCGGCCAGACGCCACGGGTGCAATACCGGGTGAGTGATGAGCGCGGCGGGTACGAACTGATCTGGCGCGGGCGGCGGCCGCTGGCCGATGACGGAACTCTGATCGCCAATAGCCAGGGTAACGACCGACCCGTGGCGGGTCCTTATCTCTTCAACTCGATCGTGCGCCGCAACCCCTGTTTCCTGGTCAGCGGCGACCTGCCGCGTCTTGCGCTGGGCCGGGTTTTTGTCGCGCCGAATTATAGTCCGCCGTTGGTCAAACTTGGCGATCTGCGCCTGCGCTGCACGGTGCAGGACAAGAGTTGGTGGCTCGATGAACGCGGACCGATCAAGGCGCGCTTCTACCCGTGGGGGACCATCCATGAGGTGAGCCTGAAACCGCAGGCGCCGTTGGCATTCACGATCACCTCGACCTTGGTCGAGAATTGCGGCATGGCGGTCGAGGTGGCGGTTGCGGCGACCGAGGGCTCGGTGCCCGACGTGGGGCTGGAATTGTTTTTTGGCGGACTGGAGCTCAAGAATAAAGAACTGAAGGTGCAGCCTTGTTATTTCCTGGCCGATCCGAATGACGCACAGAACGATAACGTGCACTTGCAGGATGGGCAAGGACTACTAAGTGACCCGCGGATTGCCGGCGTGGTGACAGTTGCGGCGGACCCGGTGGGCGAAGTCGTGGTGACCCCGAGCCAGCCACCCGGCGATACGGCCAACCGGGTCGTCTACCGGCAGCGGTTCAAGGCTAAGGCGACAGTGCGCAAATTCCATGTGCTGGCTTGGCATGCTGACGGCAAAAGCAGCCAATCGTTCACGGTTGCCAAGTTCGATCAGTATGTCCGTCAGACGCGCGAGTATTTTGATCGGGTTCTGGCCCCCTACGAGATCCGCACGCCCGACCCATTGCTGAACGCTGCGTTCTATTCAGCGATTGTCAATCTGGATTACCTTTACCAGTCGCCGGGGTGGTATGAGGGAATCCATCAGTGGAATGCCTTCTTCGTGAACAATTACCAACTCTCGGCGGCGCTGGCGCTGGGCCAGATGGACCGCGTGAAAGAGACGTTGATTTTTAATGCGGACAAGCCGGGCGGACCGGGCCAGGGACTTAACTCGGATGGCAACGTCAACCTGGACCTGGGGCCCAACCGGTTTGATGAAGGGATCCTCTATTACATTCTCCAGTTGCATCGTTACTGGCAGGCCACGGGCGACCGCGCGACGCTCGATCACGTTTGGAAAGCGACCAGCGAGAACCTGGAGGGGCTGTTCAAGCTGCGTGACCCCGACGGCAATCTGCTGCTCAACTGGCACCAGGCCTGTAATTTCTTTCTGTACCAGGCCGATCACCTGAGCCTGCCGGGCGACGCCTTTTCGCCAACGATCATGACGGCGCATTGCCTTGAGCAGATGGCTGATCTGGCGGCTATTCGTGGGGATCAGGCTCAGGCCGCCAAGTGGCGTCAACGGAGCGCGTATATGCAGCGGGAGGCGCTACGGCGGTTCTGGTCACCTACGGAGGGCAAATTTGTCGGGGCGATCGATCCGCAGGGGCTGGCCATGCAGACTAACTACTACACCGATTTCGTGTTTCCCCAGCTCTATTCAGCCTTGCCGATGGAGTATGCATGGGTAAGTCTGCGCACGCTCGATCGCACGCTGTGGGTCGGTCAGGACCTCATGCGCGTGGGAAACTTTTTGCCGCAGCTTTTCGGCAACAACAATGTGATGCCGGTTCAAATGGCCGAGGCGGCCGAGGCTTATTGCCGGGCCGGACGTGCCGATGAGGGCTCGCGCCTGCTGCATGGCGTCGCCCGTGGGGCGACCGTCTCAACCGATTCGCCGGGGAGTTTCCCCGAGCGAATGAGCGATACGGGTTATGGTCAGCCGGACTTTACTTTTGGCAATCCCACGGGGTCTTACATTCGCGGCGTGGCGACCGGACTGTTCGGGGTGGAACGCACGGCGCCGAAACGCCCAATGATCTGGCGGCCAGCAATTCCCGAGTCGTGGCCCGAGGCGTCGATCAAATTGGGAGAGATTTCTGCCGCGGTTCGCAATGAGTCCAGGCGGTCTCGTTTTGAGATTAAGCTGAACCGACCCCAGGCGCTGGAGTTTCAATTGGCGCTTAATGGCCGCAAGATCAAAAGTATCTTGGATTCTGGCGGCCATAATATTGCTTACCAGCTCAAAGCGCACCCGAGCGGCGGGATGTTGAGTTTGATGTCGCCGCCGGCCCCCGCGCATAAGTTGACGATTGAGTGGGCGGATGGGCGTGCGGAACCGCGGACGACGAAAAAGGTCAAGTCGGGCGAGCAGATTGCCTGGACACTTCCGAATGGGGACATGACGGTCAGCGATCCGCAGCAGGCCCTGACTAATTTTAGGGTTGAAGCATCACTGTTGACCGGTCGGCTTGCTGCAGCCCAGGGGCGACGGACGGTGTTTTTGGAAGATCGCGGGACTTCGCGGATGCAGGCGCTGGAACTGGATTTTGGCGAGCCGAAGCGCGCGGCGGGACCGCTGAAGCTCAAGGGCGTGCGCCGGCCGCTGGATTTACATGGACTTTTTAATGGCGCTTCGATCAATAGCCAGAACTTTTGGCGTTATGGACCGATCGGGATTGACCTTTCCAAGAAGCTGCGCAGCGAGAGGGGGAAGGCCTTCTTGAATTTGGCCGGGAGTGATTTTGTGGTTCAGCCTTCCGGCAACAACATGATTGTGCTCGAGGTGGGCGATCTGAATCAATATACTGCCGCCCTAGCGCTTTCGGACAAGCCCAAGTCGGTTCGCATGACGGTTGGCGAAAGGGTCTTGGGGCTGGAATTCCTGGCCTGTTCAGAGTGGAAAACGCGACTGACGGGAATGGCCGTTGGCGCCATCGAGCTACATTATCATGATGGCTCAGTGCAAAACGAGCCGCTTGTTTATGGGGGTAATCTGGACTGCATGACCAAGCCTTTCGCCACGGCCACCCGAGCCTGCGACCTGGGCAATATGAATAGCATTTATTCATTTTCACTCAAAACCGACCCCAGCCGCCGGCTGGACCAACTCGACGTTCGGCTGAACGCGACCGATGGCGCCTTGGGGATTCTGGCGATCAATACCGTAAAGGAGCAATAGGCGCTGATACGTCTGAGCAAGCCAGGCACGAACATGTTTCGTGGATGGAGGGCACGCGCGTCGTGGAGACTCAATGATAGAATGTAGAGAGGCATAGAAGATGAAACGCAGCGAAGTCAATCGGCTGATTATCGAAGCCAAGGCGTTCTTTGAGCGCCAACAGTTCAAACTGCCCGCTTGGGCCAACTGGGGTCTAAGCGACTGGCGCGGCAAACGCGAGTCGTGTGGCGAGATCATCGACAACATGCTCGGCTGGGACATCACCGATTTTGGCTCGGGCCGCTTTAACCAGCGTGGATTAGTGCTGTTCACGATCCGTAACGGCAACCTGAGGCATCCCGATTCGCGCAAGGTTTACGCCGAGAAGATCATGATCGTGCGCGAGGGCCAAGAGACCCCGTTTCATTTCCACTGGAAAAAGATGGAGGACGTCATCAACCGTGGGGGGGGGAACCTGGTCATGGAGATCTACGGCTCGACGCCGGCGGAGGAATATTCATCGGAACCGTTTGCCGTCAGGATTGATGGCATCCAGCGCCAGCTTAAAGCTGGCGCGCGCATCGTGCTTGGCCCCGGCGAGTCGATTTGTCTGGAACCGGGGGTCTATCACCGCTTCTACGGTGAACCGGGCTCGGGTTTGGTGTTGGTGGGCGAGGTTAGCCAAGTCAATGACGACGCCCGCGACAACCGCTTTTATGAGCGCGTCGGTCGCTTCCCTGCCATAGAAGCAGACGAGCCGCCGCTGCACCTGCTGGCCAGTGACTATGCCATGTATCTTTGATTTCGGATCAAAAATATTCATGCCATAGGATTACGAGTGTCCAGTATTATTCGCGCATTTGCTTTTAAGCGATTAGTCCTTGGTGCAAGGGTGGCCGAACAGGGCGTCGCGCCGCGTTTCCTGATCCGTGACGGCGACCGCAAATTTCCTGATAAACTCAAAGAATTCTGAAAGGCCGAGGGCGTTCGGGTCATCCTGATTCCGCCAAAATATCCGCGCGCGAACGTATTTGCCGAGGCCTTCATCGGGACTCTAAAACACGAAAGCCTGAACAATTTCATCTGCTTCATGTTGATAAGGATTCGTAAATGAATAAACTTTACAGCAATCCTTCGATCTGTTACGACGTTGGACATGAGCACCGATGCCCAACTCGCCGAGTACTTTGTTTGTATGTGGCCGCATTTGAACGAACACGCCCGCCGCCTGGTGGCCGCCAGCAAGGCCGTTGAATTGGGCTACGGCGGCATCTCCCGCGTCAGCCGCGCCTGCGGCCTGTCGCGCGCCACGCTGACCAAGGGCGCCCAGGAATTGCAGTCTGCGCCACTGGCCCCGGGGCGGATCCGCCGGGAGGGCGGCGGACGCCGAGCGCTGACGGCCCACGACCCCGGTTTGACGCCGGCCCTGGACGCCTTGGTCGAGCCGACGGCGCGTGGCGATCCCGAGTCCCCTTTGCGCTGGACCTGCAAGAGCGCCCGCACGCTGGCGGCGGAGCTTTCGGCCCGGCGCCACCCCGCCAGCCACACCAAGGTCGCCCAACTCTTGCGCGTGGGCGGCTACAGTCTGCAGGGCAACCGCAAGAGCGAGGAAGGGGAAGATCATCCCGATCGCGCGCACAGTTTGGGCATATCAACCGCGCCGTCAAACGAGCCTTGCGGGCGGGCGAGCCCGTCATTTCCGTGGACACGAAGAAAAAGGATTTGATCGGCAACTACCACAATCAGGTCCGCCAGTGGCGCAAAACAGCGACGGCGGACAAGGTCAACGGCCACGACTTCCCCGGCCCCGACGTGCCGCGCGCCTATCCCTATGGGATCTACGATCGTCAGTGGACCAAAACGCTTGGCGTGGAGGTCGCGAATCCAATCCCGGGTGGGCATCTTCCACGCCCGACTGGGCGCAGGGATGTTGCGCAGATGTGCGCGGGGTGTCATGCCCGGCTTCCGCGGCATGCGCACCTCCTCCGTGCCAAGACGGCAACGTCGCTTGACCTCGGCCTACTCCTCTGCGCGCTCGTGCTTGTTCGCCATTCCGTTTCTGCTTTTCATTTGCGCCCGCTCGGCAATGAGGCTTTCCGGCCCACAAGTCTATCCTGCAACCGGGTGAGCGCCGCCAGCGGGCGGGCCTGGATGCGCAGCGCGCCCGGAAGGTCCTCCCAGCGCCGCACGCTGGCCACCGATACGCCCACCGCTCGGGCGAATTGCAACGCGGAGAGGCCAGATTGTGCGCGCAGGCGGACAATGGCGGCGCCGGTGGGTGCATTGGGATTGAATGCGGGCGAAGACGCGGTCTTGGCGGCGCGCCGACCATTCTTCGCCGCCGGCCGAGGCGATTTCGCCAAAGCGGCTTCCTTGGCTTTCATTGGCTTCGTGACGGCGCGTGGGGCCTTGGCGGGCATCGTCGGCGACTTCTTGAGATTAAGTTTTGATCGCAGCTTTCGGGACAGCTTGGCGGGCGTCTTTTTGACCGGTTTCTTCGGCTTCGGCACGACCGGCACTGAAGGTTGAAGTGCCCGGGGCGGGATTGGCGACACGGAAAAGGTTTCCAGGTCAATGCCAAAGAGTTCGGCCAGGCCGGCTTCGGCCAGGGTATCTTCGGCCGATCCTCCGTTTAGCGGCAACGCCACCTCGGCGGCAATCAGTTCGGCGGCCTCGACGCCGCGCAGGATGAAGAGGAGTTCGGGCCGGCTGTCCAGACGGCTGCCCACGCCATAGAGCACGGCGGCCACGTGTTTGCACATGTCCGCCCAATCCGGGCAGGAACAGTCCAGCTTGATTTCACCGGGTTGGGGAAACAGGCCGTGCTGGCGATCGCTAACGACGGCCATCACGTGATCCGAGAGCCGACCCTGGAGCAGTTCCAGCAGCGAGCCGATCTGGCCGCGGCATCTGTCCTTGACCGCTTCCCACGCGGCCTTCTTGAGCGGTTCGATCTTGACGGTGATTTTGTAAAGTTCCGAGCCGCAGACCAAGGCCTCGATGCGGCCGGATTTGATCTCCAGATGGCAGACCGAGCCGTTACGGACGTAGGTGCGCCCACGCGGCAGACGGTTCTCGAAGTCGGAAAACGATTCCAAATGATCGCACCAGCCCTTGCCCCAGAAGCTGCGGGCGATCGTGCGGCCCTCGATCTCGACGGATTGAATGTCCTGGCCCTTCCTGCGCAGTTCCTCGATCTTCTTTTTCGCATTGGCGCGCCGCTGCGCGACCGGGACGTAGGGCTTCCAGAAAAATGCCATCGTTTTTCCCTTTCTTAAATGGCGGCCCGGCTGACGTCAAGCCGGACCAGGTCGAGTAGCTCGTTGTCGCTCAGGCTGGTCAGGTCCACCTCGCCGCCGCCGGCCAGAACCTCGCGGGCCAATTGCCGCTTCTCGGCGATCATCCGATCAATGCGCTCTTCGACCGAGCCGCGGGTGACGAACTTATGCACCAGCACGTTCTTCTTCTGGCCGATACGGAAGGCGCGGTCGGTGGCTTGGTCCTCCACGGCCGGGTTCCACCAGCGGTCGAAATGGATTACGTGGCTGGCGGCGGTCAGGTTGAGGCCCGTGCCGCCGGCCTTGAGCGAGAGGATGAAAAACGGCGGCCCGTCCTCGCGCTGAAACTGATCGACGAGCGTTTTGCGTTTGGCCACATTGGTCTCGCCGTGCAGAGCGAGGCCCGGCCGGCCGAAGACCTGCGCCAGATGCGCGCTCAGCGGCTCAATGATCTCGCGGAATTGGGTGAAGACCAGCACCCGCTCCTGGCGTTCGGACAACTCTTCGCAGATCTCGGCCAGGCGCTGGAACTTGCCGCTCTCGCCGGGCGCATAGACGCCTTCGCCGGTGAGCTGGCTGGGGTGGTTGCAGACCTGCTTGAGGCGCATCAGCGTCTGCAAGACCAGGGCGCGCCGCTTGATGCCTTCGGAGGCTTCGAGCGTGACCTTCATCGCGGCGACCACCTGCTCGTAGAGCCGCACCTGGGCGCGGGTCAGGCTGCAGAAGCGCGTCGTCTCGACTTTGTCGGGCAGGTCGGCGATAATTGCGCGATCGGTCTTCATGCGGCGCAGAATGTATGGGGCGACCAACCGGCGCAGCGGGGCAAACTGATCCCGCTCACGCTTCTCCAAATCCTGCACGAATTTTTTGAACACGCCGGCCGACCCCAGCAGGCCGGGGTTGAGGAAGTCGAAGATCGACCAGAGATCGCCCAGGCGGTTCTCCACCGGCGTGCCGGTCAGGACCACACGCGAGCGCGCGGGGATTTTCTTGACCGCCTTGCTCTGCGCCGTACCGGGGTTCTTGATCGCCTGCGCTTCATCCAGGATCACCCGGCGCCAGTCCACTTGCGCGAGCCATTCCTGACGCGCCAACATCGAGTAGGTCGTCACGGCCAAGTCGGCCGTGGCGAGCTGTCCGGCGGGGTCCTTTTCGATTCTCTCCAGGACGGGGCGTTCGGTTTCGGAGGGATGCAGGAAAACCAACCGCAGCGCGGGAGCAAAGCGCGCGGCCTCGGCACGCCAGTTGCCCAGCAGCGAAGCCGGCACGACCAGCAGCGACGGGCCGGCCACCCCCGCGCCCTCATGGCGCGCCCGTAGCAGCAGCGCCAACACCTGAATCGTCTTGCCCAGGCCCATGTCATCGGCGAGGCAGGCACCCAGGCCGAGCTCGCTCAGGAAGCGCAGCCACGCGACGCCGTCGCGCTGGTATGGGCGCAGCGTCGCGCGCAATCCGTCGCCGGCGGCGGCGTCGGTTTCCAGACGGGCGGGGTCGCGCAGGCCGCCCAGAATCTGGCGCAAGGCCTCGCCGGCCTCGACGTGCGCCCACGACCGAACCGCTTCAAGTTTTTCCTCGTGCTTGAGATCTTCGGAGGCACCGGCCAGCAGGCGCATCCCTTCGATGAACGAGACGCCGCCTTCGCGGGCCTCACGGCGTAGCGCCTCCCAGTGCCGGATCGCCTCGCGCAGCTTCTCGCCGTCCACCTCGACCCACTGGCCCTTGAGCAGCACCAGGCCGTTGCCCCCCGCCAAGAGCGCCTCGATTTCCTCGGGCGTCAGGGTTTCATCACCCAGCGCGACCTGGACGCTAAAGTCGAGCATCGCCTTGAGGCCAAGCATCGAGGGGCGCTTGTCGCCGATGGTCACCGCGACCCGCGGCCGGGGCCGTCGCCGCCACCAGTCGGGCAGGCGTACGGTCAGGCCGCTTTCCTCCAGAGCGGGGACGGCCAGCAGGAAGCGATAGGCGCGCTCGGGCGGCCAGGCCAGCGGCCGATAGATCTCGCCGGAGTCGACCATCGCCTTGACCCAATCCAGCCGCTCGGCCGCCGCCTGCACGGGCGAGAGCAGCTTGACCAGCGCCGGGCGGTTGTTCGCCCCGGCGTATTGTTCCAGCGCCTGGCGCAGCGGCAGGTGGCGCGCCCGCCCAGCCGCGCCCAGACCCGAGACGTAGGTGGCCATGAAGGCGAAAGGGCGCTCGGGGTCGGCCTTGTTTTCGGCCAGGTGAAAACAAACGCGCCCGACCTGATGCCAGCGGGGGGCTCGCGTTTCAAGGAAATTGCCCAGCCCACCATTGGCCAGCGCCGCTTCGCCGCACCACTGCGCCAGAGCGTTCCAGATCGCCAGCAGCGTATCGGTCGATAAATACTCGCCGCCCTGCATCGGAGGCGCCGTCAGCACCCAATGGGCGCACTCGGCCTCGGCGGGTGGGGCGGCCTGTTCAGGTGTCATGGCCTCGGGCAGTTGACACAGGCGAATCAGAAACTGCTCGGCGAATCCCTGCCAATAGCGCAGGGTGAGGGAGACGCCGGGATCCGTCTTCTCGGCGGCCAGCCGGAAAAGCCCCTCGCGCCAATCCGCGTTGAAGGTCGCGCGCAGGGACGCGAGCCGACCCTCCTCGGGCGCGGCCTCCTCAGCCTCCCAGAGCAAGTGACCCGCGGGAGTCAGTCGAATTTCACTCAAGGGCGATCACATGACGCATACTTCGGCTTTCCTCATCATTTACAGAACACACCGACCCTTATTGCTTACCTTACAATTTGTTGCCCGGCAATTTATTTTTCGATCAACCCAAGGCTGGTCACCCACACGATGGTTTGATAACATGCGCGCTTAAGGGTGAGCATGCGTGAAAGGGGTATGAGGGAACTGTGGACAGCAAACCAAAGCCGGAAAAGAATGATCTGGTGGTCTTTGACCTGATCAGCGACACCAAGTGCGCAGAATGCGGCGAAGCGTTGCTGAGAGGAAGTTTTCTTTTCAAGCAGGGTGAGAAAGGGCTGTGCCTGGAGTGCGCCGACCTGGATCACCTGGTTTACCTCGCCCGGGGCGACGCCACGCTGACGCGGCGGGCGAAGAAGAACTCCGGGCTCGCGGCGGTCGTGGTGCGCTGGAGCCGCGCGCGCAAACGCTACGAGCGTCAGGGGATTCTGGTCGAGGAGGAAGCCCTGGAGCGCGCCGAAGCCGCATGCGAGGCCGACGCGGACCGGCGCGCCGAGCGCCGTGCGGCAGGCCAGGAGCGCGCGGCCAAGCTGGATCAGACCTACGTGCGGCAGTTCGCCGCCGCGATCCGGACACGATATCCCGGCTGTCCGGCGGGAAGCGAGACGAAGATCGCCGAACACGCCTGCCGCAAATACAGCGGGCGGGTGGGGCGCAGCGCCGCCGCCAAGGATTTCGACGACAAGGCGCTCGAGCTGGCCGTCCGGGCGCACGTGCGCCACGTCCACACGAAATATGACGAATACCTGATGGTCGGATTCGACCGTGAGGCCGCACGCCACGCCATC
>Ga0182027_10003371_pt1 | contig 25394 bp, 23 predicted proteins | sample 712E1DmetaG_FD_121300 | JGI IMG/M metagenome (GOLD analysis project Ga0182027, IMG submission 121300) | Permafrost microbial communities from Stordalen Mire, Sweden - 712E1D metaG (Illumina Assembly) | ecosystem: Environmental > Terrestrial > Soil > Wetlands > Permafrost | place: Sweden...
CCTTTGAAAATTCGCTTAATCAAAATAATGTTCAAATCCAAGGCAAAACAAAATTTAGTGCACAAGGTTAGTCTTTAATTATTTTTGACAATTAACAGAAAAAGTAAAGTAGGGTGGGCTTCAGCCCACCAATACTAAATAGCTCATATTTTAGAAGAGCATCAGTCTCAAGTTAGTTTACAAAGAAGGAAATTATTCTATGTAGGAATAATGAAAGGAGTAACTTTATGGTACAAGGATTATCAGGAATTTTCAATGCGATTGGAAAAGCAATTAACACGCAAAAGACGGCTTTGGAGAACAAGGTAAATTCAGGAGAAGGTGACGCTAAGTCATTAAAAGCACTCGATGCGTTAGAAACAATTTCGGATGCATTTACTTCGACAGCTGATTTAAAGGCGACGGAGTCATTTGATGACAAAGGAGTAAGAACACTTACTTATACTGATCCGACAACAAATCTGCCGGTAAAAAGCACAACCTATGACCCATCAGGCAAAAAAACAGGAGACGCTGATTACGATGCAAGTGGAAAGTTGGTTAACAGTGCAACTTACGACCCTACAACAGGCAAAAAACAAACGGATAGTCATTATAACAATGGTGTCTTAACCCAAACAGATGTTCTTGATGGGAATGGAAATGTAGTTGGAGTTGTCAAATTTAATTCTCAAGGACAAAGAACAGACTACACAACTTATGACTCTTCGACAGGACAACCGATAGCAGATGCTACCTTTGATCCTGCAACAGGCAATCCGGTAAATGAAACAACATTTGACCCGACAACAGGCAAACCGACTGATGTTAAAGTATTCTATCCAAATGGGAAGATACAATATGATGAACATACCCCTGTAGACGGAAATCAAGCTTATACTGATACATTTGACTCTAGTACTGGCGCACTCGTTAGCAGAGATACTTTCCATAATGATGGTGGTCATGAATTTACTACATATGGTACAGATGGAGAGCCAACAAATGTGAAGGAATATGATGCTAATGGTAATCTTACATTTGATGGTGATCCGTCTCAACAATATAAAAACGAGATAAAAAATAATTTCAATTTAGCCGATGGTAATTAAGTCTTTAGTAACGTAGGGTGGGCTTTAGCCCACCAATACAAGGGTTTACAGATTTTACGTATTTTTTATAAAGGCGTCGGGATATTATCTCGACGCCTTTCACTATTTAATATTGCCTGACAGATTGCTTCGCATCCTCAATTGGCGTCCCACGCAAAGCCTGACGGCTCGCAATGACGCTGTTGAGTATGCTTTTTGGTGCTGAAGCCCACCCTGCATTTTGCTCCATTTCCCATTTGCTTTTCCCTCTTTCCTTTCCCCTTTTCCCTTTTTGTGGTTTAATTGTAAATGTAAATTACACAAAAAGGGGAAATAAATGCAAGCACGCAGAGCGGCTCGGGAATTAGCTTTGATATTATTCTCACAGCTTGATGACAAAATCACATCTTATGCAAAAGAAGATTTGGAAGATATTATACTTAAATCAGTAAGAATTTTAACTAATAGTGCCAGTGATGAGCTAAAACTGACGGTTGGCTCTTTGTTGGAAATGAGAGAATTCATAGAAAATTATGAAAATGATGAGGAAACAAACCTTGAAAGACCTTTTGAGGCGTCTAACTTACCTGTTGCGATTCCAATGACATCGGATATGACAGGAAGAATTAACGAGATGATTGAAGTTGCCGAAAAAGCACTTTTTGCACTTGAAATAGCAGAAATCGCAGCTCTTGAAGGTAAAATTGAAGTTAAAAATTATACTGTACTAATTGCCGAACAATTTAAAAAGAATTGTGAGTTTATTGATTCACAAATTCAAAAATTTGCTAAGGGATGGGATATTCAGCGGCTTGTTAAAATGGATAAAGACGTTTTGCGTATCGCTATCGCCGAGCTTTTATACATAAAAGACGCTCCGATGAAAGTCGTTGTGGATGAAGCATTGGAACTTGCCAAAAAATATTCGACAGATGAAAGCTCATCTTTTATCAACGGAATTTTGGCGAAGGTTATTGTGGAAAACGGGCTAGGATAGATATATAACGTCATGCTGAACTTGTTTCAGCATCGCATGGTCGTTCGCTTATGCGATCCTGAAATAAATTCAGGATGACGTACTGGAGAAAAATGTTCGATTTTTTTAAATTAGGGATTGATAAATTAAAACAAAGCGTTTCAAACACAACTGAAACGCTTGTTGATAATGTCATTGAGGCAGTGGAAGAAGAAGCGGAATTTTCCGACTTTGTGCTTGATGATATGGAAGATTTGCTTATCCGTGCTGATTTGGGAGTAAATTATGCCTCTGAATTGGTCGATAAACTGAGAAATCAGGATAAAATTAAGCCCTCGGATGTTAAAAATTACCTGAAAAACGAGTTTTTAAAAACCTTATCGGAAGCCGGCGATACAAAATTAAACTACAAAGAAAATGAATTAAATATTTATTTTATTTCAGGGGTAAACGGTGTAGGAAAAACGACTTTAATCGGAAAACTTGCTTACAGATTCAAACTCGGGGGTAAATGTGTTCTGATAGCGGCGGGCGACACTTTCAGAGCAGCGGCGGAAGAACAGCTTGATATTTGGTCAAAAAGAGCAGGTGCCGACATTGTAAGACGCGATAAGGCTGATCCCGCGTCGGTTGTTTTTGAAGCGATACAAAAAGCGAGAAGTGAAAATTACGATGTAATCCTTGTTGACACCGCTGGAAGGCTTCAAAACAAATACAATTTAATGGAAGAGTTATCAAAAATCAAAGCGGTAATAGATAAAAACGCTTCAGAAAACTTATGCGAGTGTATTTTGGTACTTGATGCAAATACCGGTCAAAACGGGCTTCAGCAGGCAAAAGTTTTTCAGGAAGCTATTAATTTAACCTCCGTTGCGCTGACAAAACTCGACGGTTCGGCAAAAGGTGCAATCGTTCTTGCGGTTGCAAAAGAGCTTAAGTTACCTGTTAAGTTAATCGGTGTCGGTGAAAAAATGGAAGATTTAAAAGACTTCAATCCGACTGATTTTATAAATGCTTTGTTTAATAAATAAAAAGTTTTCAAACAAGGGGTTGCAACCCCCTGTTTGGAGAATTTAAATAATTGGTAAAATTAGAATATTAAATTTTTTAAAAAAAGCTTAGTAACCGCATGCACTCTATTGCGGGCATGTAATTTCAAACAAATTCTGACAACATAAGTTTGAATTGTCCTTGATGATATATTTAATTTGATAGCTATCTCTTTATCTGAGAACCCATTGGCTATGTGTATAATAATTTCGGTTTCTCGTAAACTTAATTTCATTCTTTCTCCGTATATGCTATTCTACTGGGGGAATGGGGGGAGGGGGGATTATATAAACACTCTTCTTTAATTTAGCACTGAGAAATTTATTTTACAGAGATTATGCAATTTTTCCGCCAAAGTATTGTTAGTATTGACTCCTCAGTCTGTAAAAAAATTCCCCAAACAATGGGGTTAAACCCCTTGTTCGACAAGTTTTTACGATTTTAACCGCATAATCTCTGTATTTTAGACAAATTTCTCACAGTTTAAACATAAAATTCTGAAAACACAAGTGGGAATTGAAGATTTATAACTTTTTATTTACGTTTTGTATCACTAATACTTATGTCTAATGAAATATTAAAAACTCTATTTTATTATTATAGAGTTTCATAAAAACAGGAGAAATAAAAATGATTAGATTACTTATCAGATGGGTACTTTTTGCATTAGCTTTACTCTTTACGGCTTGGGTTGTTCCTGGAATTAGTTTTGCAAATTTTTCTACAGCTTTGTTGGCTGCGTTTGTTATGGGACTGGTAAACGTCTTTATAAGACCGATAATAATGGTTTTTACCTTGCCGCTTAACCTGCTTACTTTAGGGTTACTTACTTTTATAATCAATGCTCTTATGTTTTTACTGATAGCCAAAGTAGTTACAGGTTTTGTAATAGCAGGATTTTTGGCTGCATTATTAGGTTCATTGGTATTATCGCTAATTAGTGTATTTATTAATAAAATTGAAGCCTAGTGGTGGAACCCTAGTGGTAGAGCCTTTGGCATAATAATATTTTATTTTTTGTCGTAAACTTTTATAAGATGCCAGCCGAATTGAGTGTGAATCGGTTCTGAAACCTTACCGACAGGAAGATTAAATGCCGCATCTTCAAAAGCGGGAACCATTTGACCTTTTTCAAAATATCCCAAATCCCCTCCGTTTTCTCTCGACGGGCATTTAGAATACTTTTTTGCTAAAGTTTCAAAACTTTCTCCGTTATTGATTTTGGATTTAAGTAAATCTGCCTGTTCTTTTGTATCGACAAGAATGTGGCTTGCCTTAACAGAAGTTACAGGGCAAAAATCTTCACTTTGAGCTACACTGCAAGATGCGCAATTATAAACAAATAAACCCAAAGCAACGAAAACAAATATTTTAACTAAGTTTTTCATATTAACCTTTCTTTATTATTAATATTAAAATCTTACATTAAAAAATAAAATAAACAATTAACAGTTTGGCTAAATTTATTTTTTGTTTAAAATGGGGCTATACCTTTTAATTATATATTCTTTTAGTTCGCTTCGTCCTAAATCGACAATAATATAACGAAAACAGCAACTTTTAATATAGTCCTGTGTTTTTGCAATAATTTCTTCTACCGGCATTGTTGATACTTTTTTACCTTTTTCATTCTTTTTAAAAGGTATGCCTAATTTTACTTCAGCCAAATTTCTTCTAAAAACGGACTTACTATTGGGATTATTGTAATGCTTGGCGAATTTGTTGTAAATGTTTTCAGATTCTCCGACATATAATAACTCTTTACCCTTATAAATTGTAGAAACACCTGCTTCTTGAGGAATCTTGCTTATGCGTGACCAATCAAATAATTCACTATCGCTAAGTTTTTGATACCCTTCTTTAACAAGATTTTCTGCGTCGTTTTGTATTTCTTCCCAATTCATATAATTCTTTTCGCACCTTTCGCATGTTTTGATTCATTTGATTCCTACAGACTTAATAATAACATAAAAGCTCAGTACTCAAAAAAGGCAGTCAAACGAGTCCAGCATGACGTGATTGAAGTTAGTATCAACACGACCTAAAACAAACTTTAGAATAGAGCATTTAGTATATTGACAACTAAAATATTTGGAGAATAATAGACTTAGCGCATTATGATTAAGATTTAAATAATAATTCGAAAAGCCGAAATAATTTATAGATAAAGGTCTTTCAAGGAGGAATCAGAAGAAAATTATGGGAACAATATTATTACAACTAGCGTTATTTTTAGCGATTTTAACAATTATCGCTTTGACTCTCGGAGAATATATGGCGAAAGTTTTCAAAGGTGAGAAAACCTTATTTTCGTTTATATTACGACCGATTGAAAAATTGTTATACAAATTATTTGGAATTGACGAAACACTAGAAATGGGCTGGAAGACTTATTCTTTCAGTCTTATTATTTTTAATATCTTAGGTATAATTTTTCTTTTTGCTTTGCAGGAAATACAACATATTTTACCATTTAATCCTCAGCACTTTGGTCCTTTAAGATGGGATACTGCAATAAATACAGCAGTTTCCTTTGTTACAAATACTAACTGGCAAGCATATGCCGGGGAAAACACTATGAGTTATTTAACTCAAATGTTGGGATTAACAGTTCAAAACTTCTTGTCAGCAGCTGTTGGAATTGCAACTGCAATTGCTTTTTTAAGAGCGTTTACTACAAAAGAAAAAATCGGAGATTCTTGGACAATTGGTAATTTCTGGGTTGATTTAACCCGTTCAATTATTTATATTCTGCTTCCGCTATCAATTTTATTCTCACTTGTTTTTGTATCCCAAGGTTCGATTCAGAACCTTAACCACTATACAAAAGCTAAAACACTACAGGGGCAACGGCAAGTAATCGCTCAAGGTCCTGTTGCTTCACAAGTTGCAATAAAAATATTAGGAACAAACGGGGGTGGATTTTTTAATACAAATTCATCACACCCTTACGAAAACCCGACTCCTGTAACTGATTATTTAGAAATATTAGGACTTTTAATAATATCAGCGGCTTTGCCTTTTACTTTCGGTGTTTTGATAAATAACCGCAAGCAAGGCTGGGCGATATTTATGGCGATGGCAATATTATATTTGATAGGACTTAGCGTTGCACTTTGGTCAGAGTTTCATGGGAATCCATTCCTGTCTAAATTAGGTATTGAGCATGGGTTAAATATGGAAGGTAAAGAAGTTCGATTTGGTATTCTAAATTCTGTACTATTTGGACAATCAACAACAGTAACATCATGTGGCGCTGTAAATGCTATGCACGATAGTTTTATGCCTTTAACCGGGCTTGTTCTAATGTTCAATATGATGGTTGGTGAAGTTATATTTGGTGGCGTCGGAAGCGGTTTGGTGGGAATGATTTTATACGCAATTCTGACAATGTTTTTGGTCGGTTTAATGATAGGAAGAACACCTGAAATATTTGGTAAAAAACTTGAACCATTTGAAATGGTAATGGCAGTAATAGCCCTGATTTTACCATCAATTATTCAGCTTACATTTGGAGCAATTGCATCAACTCATCAAATAGGATTATCAAGTTTAAACAATGCAGGTCCGCATGGATTATCAGAAATTATTTACGCATTTGCATCAGGTGCAGGAAACAACGGATCAGCTTTTGCAGGGCTTAACGCAAACACTCCTTTTTATAATTTGACAATAGCTTTTGCAATGTTGGTAGGTCGTTTCGCTACGATTCTGCCTTCACTTGCAATTACAGGGTCCTTAATTAAAAAGAAATTTGTGCCTGATGAAGCTAAATTCCCAACAACAGGTCCATTATTTGTTGTGATGCTTGTGGTTGTTGTGATAATTGTTGGGGCATTAACTTTCTTCCCAGTGATGGTTCTTGGTCCGATACTTGAGAAGCTATTAATGGCAACGGGAGGGTTATTTTAATGAAGGATACCAGTGTATTTAAACCTGAGTTTATGAAAGAAGCCATTAAAGGCTCGTTTATTAAACTCAATCCTGTTTCAATGTTAAGAAGCCCCGTTATGTTTATCGTTGAAATAGGTGCAGTTATAACAACGCTTATAACTATATACAATATAGCAAAAGGAAATTCGTTCAGTTTCAACCTGCAAATCTCCTTGTGGCTTTGGTTTACAGTTCTGTTTGCAAACTTTGCAGAAGCACTTGCGGAAGGCAAAGGCAAGGCTCAGGCTGAATCGCTTAAAAAATCAAGAAGCGAAACCTTTGCAAATAGAATTAATGAAGATATGAAAATTGAAGTTATACCCGCATTATCGCTTAAAAAAGGTGATATTGTTTTAGTCGGAGATAATGAAATAATTCCGTGTGACGGGGAAATGGCAGAAGGCGTCGCGCTTGTCGACGAATCCGCTATCACAGGTGAATCAGCTCCCGTTGTAAGAGAAGCAGGCGGAGATAAAAGCGGTGTTACGGGCGGAACAAAAGTTTTATCAGGACATGTAAAAATTAAAATTACCGCAAACCCGGGTGAAACATTCTTAGACCAAATGATAAAAATGGTCGAGGGTGCTAAAAGACAGAAAACGCCTAATGAAAAAGCTCTTGAAATCCTTTTAGTCGGGCTTACTGTTTTGTTCTTGGTTGTTGTTGTAACTTTAAAATTCTTTGCAGGATATATGGGAGTGGCAATCGCAATTCCTGTATTGATTGCACTTTTGGTATGTTTAATGCCGACTACAATCGGCGGTTTGCTACCTGCAATTGGAATTGCAGGTATGGACAGGCTTCTATCGCACAACGTAATTGCTATGAGCGGACGCGCTGTTGAAGCGTCAGGCGATGTAAACGTTGTTCTGCTTGATAAAACAGGTACAATTACTCTTGGTAACAGACTCGCAACGGAATTTATCCCTGCAAACGGAGTTGAGGAAAAAGAATTGGCGCATGCCGCTATGCTTTCGTCTTTAGCCGACGATACGCCGGAGGGCAGAAGTGTTGTTGTTTTAGCAAAAGAAAAATTACACGTAAGAGGTCGTGATATAAAAACGCCTGAAGGTGCAAAATTTATTGAATTCAGTGCCCAAACCCGTATGAGCGGTGTTGATTTAGGGCAAACTCAAATCCGAAAAGGGGCAGTTGATGCAATTGAAAAACTTACAAAATCTTTGGGACATGAATTTCCGCAGGAAGTTAGAATTGCGTTTGAAAAAGTTGCATCACAAGGCGGAACACCTCTTGTAGTTGCCGAAAACGGAAAAGTTTTGGGTGTAATTCGCTTAAAAGACGTTTTAAAACAAGGTATCAAAGAAAGACTTCATCAGCTTCATTTAATGGGAATTAAATCCGTTATGATTACGGGTGATAACCCAATGACAGCCGCCGCAATCGCAGCAGAAGCAGGAGTCAGCGATTTTATTGCCGAAGCCAAACCTGAAATGAAACTGGCAAAAATCAGAGATTACCAAAACAACGGTTATATGGTTGCAATGATAGGGGATGGCACAAACGATGCTCCGGCACTTGCTCAAGCTGACGTTGCAGTTGCAATGAATGCAGGAACTCAAGCCGCACGTGAGGCTTCAAATATGATTGATTTGGATTCTTCACCTACAAAATTACTTGACATTGTTGAAATCGGCAAACAAATCCTTATCACAAGAGGGGCTTTAACAACATTTAGTGTGGCAAATGACGTTTCAAAATACTTTGCGATAATTCCTGCACTATTTGTGGCGCAGTTCCCTGCATTAAAAATCCTTAACATAATGCAGCTTACAAGTCCACAAAGCGCAATACTTTCCGCTGTTATTTTCAACGCAATAATCATTCCTTGTTTAATTCCACTTTCCTTGAAAGGTGTGAAATACAAACAAACAACCGCCGAGGCTATGCTAAAGAAAAATATTTTCATTTACGGTTTCGGAGGATTATTATTGCCCTTTGTGGCAATTAAATTAATTGATATTTTAGTGGTATTATTACATTTGGCATAAAGTGAAATGTGAAAAAAGTAGGGCGGGATTGCTATCTCGCCGGAACAAAGGAAATAAACATGAAAAACATAATAATTTCAATAAAAACATTTATAGGATTCTCAATTCTTTTGGGACTTATTTATCCTCTGGCAATTACAGGAATTGCACAGGCTACAATGAAAGACAAGGCTAACGGAAGCTTGATAGTAAAAAATGGACAGGTGGTCGGTTCATCACTCATCGGACAAAAGTTTGACCGCCCAACATATTTTAACTCCAGACCTTCTGCGGTTGATTACAACGCTGCAGGTTCGGGTGCAAGCAATTTAGGACCGTCGAGTAAAAAATTAATTGCAAGAGTTAAAGAAACAATAAGCAAGGATAAACTAGGCGATAAAAATATTCCTGCTGATATGGTTTTGACCTCCGCAAGCGGACTCGACCCTCATATAAGCTTAGAAAATGCTCAACTTCAAATCCCAAGAATCGAAAAAATAAGAAATATCTCCGAATCCCAACTGAAAAAACTGATTGAAGAAAATACAGATCATGATTTTATCGGAATCTGGGGGCAAGAAGGCGTAAATGTGTTAAAATTAAATTTGGCATTAGATAGGTTATAGGGTTATAAGATTATGGGGTTATTGGTTAAGATTAATTCAAAAATTGAACAACATTGCAAAATTTATAAACCCATCAATCTATAAACCAATTGCCGTAAATCCATACATCCAGCCATCCATACATCAGAAAAGGTAATAAAAATGGTAGCTCCAATTAATTCAGATTATTCAAATAGAAAAGGTATTTACAAAGACCTATACAGAGAAATGGATTTCGATAACAAAAAGAAAGAATCCTCTCAAGTTAAAAGACAGCCTAAAGGCATCTATACAGAACTTTATAGGCAAATTAAATTTAAAAACAAAGAACGTGAAGACGAATACAGCAATTTGTATATTATAGCCTTAAGTAAACTGGTAAGAGATGTATTCTCCAGAGTTTCTTACTTTTTTTCATCAGCCACAGGTGAAATTAAAATGCTTATAATAGCTTGTATGGTTGCAAAAAAACCTATTAACAGTTATATTGAAAATAATTTAGAAACTTAGCATGACGTAATAGCGTAAGATTTAATACGAGGCAACATGACAGAAAACGACAATCGAAATCCCGAAGAATTTTTAAGAAGAATTCATGAAGAAGAAGAAGAAGAAGAAAATGAGGCTCAAAACGGCAATGGCAGTGGACAAAAACGAGGACATCTGAAAATCTTCCTCGGGTTTTGTGCAGGCGTCGGCAAAACTTACCACATGCTTGAAGAAACAAAGCTTGCTGTTAAAAATGGGATTAATACAGTCATTGGAGTTGTTGAAACCCACGGAAGAAAAGAAACCCAAGCACTTTTAGAAGGTTTGACAATCATCGCGCGAAAAAAAATTGAATATAACGGTATCAGCCTGGAAGAAATGGATATTGATAGCATCCTTGAATTAAAACCGGAATTGGTTATAGTGGATGAACTCGCTCATACAAATATTCCCGGCTCAAGGCACGAAAAACGTTATCAAGATGTTGAAGAACTTTTAAACGCAGGGATTAATGTTTTTTCGACTTTAAACATTCAACACGTTGAAAGTCAAGTTGATATTGTTCAGCAAATATCACATGTTAAAATTTACGAAACCGTACCTGACAGCATTTTAGAGCTTGCCGATGAAGTGGAACTCATTGATTTAACCTCTGAAAAACTTCTCGAAAGATTACATGAAGGTAAAGTCTATATCCCTGAAAAAGCAAAACAGGCAATGCAAAAGTTTTTTAGAAAAGGTAATTTGCTTGCCCTAAGAGAATTGGCACTAAGATATACAGCAAAGCGAGTTGATGAAGATGTACTTTCATATAAACAACGACATGAAATCAAAACCCCTTGGTCTGTTTGCACAAGGTTGCTGGTAGGGTTCAGCGCAAGCCCGACTTCAGAAAGACTGCTTAGGATAACTCACAGAATGGCGTCAGATATGGGTGCTGAATGGCACGCAGTTTATGTTCAATCAGCCCGCCAACAAATAGAAATCAGCGAAAAAGCGAGAAACCAGCTTGATAAAAACATCAGGCTTGCAGAAGAACTGGGAGCGAAAGTAGCTTCATTAAGCGGAAATGTCATTGCTGATGCAATCATTGATTATGCAAAAGAAAATAATGTTACTTTAGTTGTGGCAGGGCTTTCTCACCGTTCTAGAATCGATGAGATTTTTAAAGGTTCTGTCCTTAACGAATTAACAAAGAAAAGTGGACAAATTGATGTGCTGATAGTGGGTAATGATAATAAACCAAAGCCTTTTGATAAATATTTTAAAATTAACAAAGAAGATTATAAACCTTATTTAATAAGTTTTCTGATGGTTGCGGTTATCACTGCCTTTGGTTGGCATATTCGCTCTTGGTCCGAACCGCTGAATGTCGCAATGTGTCTTTTGCTTCCTGTTATTGCAAGTAGCATCTTCTGGGAAACAAGGGTTGGTTTATTTACAGCATTGATAGCGGTCGGAGCGTTTGATTTCTTCCTCATCCCGCCCTATTTAACTTTTAGAATCCATGATATTAAATATATGCCGAGCTTTTTTGTCTTTATAATTATTTCTTTGATAGTCAGTTTTCTTGCAAAAGGAATCAGGTGGCAAAGCGAAACGACAAGACATAGAGAAAGATTTTTGTCGGCTTTATATTCTTTCAGTAGGGAAATAATGGATGCAAGTAACCTTGAAGAAATTTTAGACAAGGCTTCAACGCATATATCACAAGCGTTTCAATCAGATGTAGTAATTCTTTTGCCTGATGAAAACCTTCAATTGCAGGTAGTTGAAAAACAAGGTGAGCTGAAATTTGATGAAAAAGAAAAAGCGGTTGCGCTTTGGGTTTATAAAAACGGATTAGTAGCAGGAAAAAACACACAAACCCTTGCATCTGCGAACTGGCATTACTTACCGCTAAAAGCAGAAGAAAGAACCTTTGGTGTTCTGGGATTTACTCCAACAAAACAAGAAGGTTTTTTATCATCCGAACAACAAAGATTGCTCGAATCCTTTGCAAACATCATTGCGATGTATTTGAAAAGAAAATAGATAGAATTTTTTGTCGTAGCCTTCGAACCCACACTGACAAAGCTTTGCTTTGTGTGGTTTCTCATCTTACTTAAAGTTTTAAAAGAGCCCTTGCTTTAGCAAGGGCTCTTTTAAAATCAGGATATTGTAGTTCCGACAGCAATATTCTCTTAAATTCCCTGCTATACCATTTTTTCTACTGCAATTTTTAAGTTATCAGATGCTTTGAATACAATTTAGCAGAAATTTATCAGGGAATAGCAGGGACTTTAATTTATCTAACCACCCCAAAATACGCTTGTAATGCCATTATAGCGCATATTTTTTAATTAGAATAACATAGACAGATTCCTCTAATTGCGGCACTACTTAATTGACTTAATAAATGTTGAATTTATTTTAACGCAAAGTTTGACAGAGTTTAGTTTAATTACAAATTCCATAATCTTAACAAGGAATTTGTAGGGAAAGCCTAATCAGTGCTCTGGCGTTGAAAACTTTACCATGCCCCAAACCTCTTGTGCCGAGAGCTATGTTCTTGAGATACCATTCTCTTTCCCAGCGGTTTCCGCTAACGGTTTTTTCTACGACTTTACTTTCTTTAACGGTTATAATAACAATCCCATTATTTATTTCTTGCGGTTCAAGGTAGGCATAGGAGGTTAAATACCCATGCTGTTGATAAAAACTGCTTATTTTAACCACTAAATCCATAACATCTTCAAGATAAATTTCTTTTCCGATAAAATCTTTTGTCAAAGGGGACAATTTTTTATCGGAATAAATTTTATTTCCTTTAAAGACGATTTTATTTAACTTAAATTTGGGATTGTAGGTCAGACTCCCTTTTACAAAATCTTTTTTTTGTTCGCTGTCATTTTGAACTTCCGGTACAGGTTTTTTGGATGTTGTTTCTATTCCATTTTTCTCTACTTGAAGCCCGTTAAATTGCATTATATTCTGCTTGTTGATTACTTCGGGGCTAGAGCCGTTTATATTTATGTCTTGAGCGGCAAAAGTTGTTAAATTACTCAACAATAAGCAAGAAACAATTAATGATAATTTTTTCATAACTTCTTTCAATTTTTTTAAATAGCATAATCTAAATGATACCATGAAAATACACTACGCTCAAAATTAAAACGTAACGCTTAAAGACCAAAAAGTGTTTTTTATATACTCGAAATAGAAAGTACAGATATTATGTAAGTCAAGCTATAATTCAAAATAGAAAAAATGAAGCCGGAACGATCTCAAAAATCCCAGCCGGCGAAATTGAAAAAATTGTTACCCAAGAAATAATAGATTTTGTATCAAATCCCAATAATATCCAACCACTTTTAAAGGAATCAAACATACACAAGCAAAAAGCGTTACTAAATAATATTGTCGGGAAAATTGATAATCAATTTATTAGAGCAATTTTAAGCAAAGTTGTTATTAACAAGGAAAAAGTTGAAATTACAATTTGCAAAAATCAACTATTAAAAGTTCTTGAGGCGGTTACGTATGGAATAGATTTTCCTGAAGAATTAAAAACTGAAACTAAAACACCGATTATTTTAACAAAAAATATCAAAATCACTGCAACATCAAAAAATGGAAGTGTTTTGATATTAACTGATTCTAATACCCCGCAGCCTGAAATAAATCCAACACTTATAAAAGCAATTGCAAAGAGTTACCTTTGGAATAGACAACTCTTATCGGGTGAGGTAAAAGACTTTAAAGGAATTCAGAAGCGAGAAGGGCATAAAGATTCAAGACATATTGTAAATATAATCAACCTTAGATTTCTTGCCCCTGATATTATTGAGTCGATTTTGAACGGAACTCAACGTCGGGATTTAAGCCTTCAAAAATTATTCAGCATAAAAACTTTGGATTGGTCTGAGCAGTTTAGAATCTTAGGTCTATAGTTTATCTTTACCCCGATTTGTAATTAAATTATTGATGTTGGGCTGGTAAGCCCAACCTACTTTTGCGAATTATTTTACACAAATCGGACTAGGTAAAAGCGAGAAAGAGAATTTATAAAAAATTTGGCAAAATAAACAGAGAATTTTAAATTTAAAAATTCTCTTTTCAGTTTGTATATGGCAAAGCCCCGCAGTTGGCGGGCTGTTTGCATTTAAAAAGTCCACCATTCTGAGAATGGTGGACTTAAAACAGGAGGATGTAGTCTGCGCAGCAAAAGGCTCTGAATATTTTCACTGTTAACAGGCAATTTACAGCGAAAAATTTAAATTTTAGCAGTTGTTATCCATTTTTACACAGCAAAATCAAACATTTTGACAATAATTCCCATAAAACTAACAGGGAATTAGCAGGGAAATTTAATTAGTATACCTAGTGCTTTTCACAATATTCGAAATAATTATCTCTTGTTTTGAAAAATGTTTTTGATAACGCTGTTAAATCACAACCCATTGAAAGTTCTCTGATTTCTTCAAGCTTTTTATAATAATTTTGTTTAAGATTGTTATTCTCCGGTGTATTTGCCAACAGCCTTTCAGGGGAACTCAATCGATTATATTTGTGAATGTTTTCTACTAAATCATCAAGCAAATCCGCTTTTTCCTGTGGTAAATTATTTATTATGAAATAAATAGGTCTTATTACAATTCTGCCCTTATTGTTTTTGCTTAATGCTTTAACTAGGTCTTTAAGCTCTTCTGTTTCAGGATTATTGTAAAAACTTTTTATCTCATAGATAAGAGAATTAAGTTCTAAAAGTTTTGCGGGGTTTTTTGGCGCTGAAACAATTTCCTGTTCTAATGCTTCGAATTGGTCTATTAATTCAAGCACTTTCAGATTATTTTCAACGGTTTTCTTTTCAGTTAAAACATTTTGTCCCGGAGTAATTCCTTGAGAATTAATACTATCAATTTTTTGATTTATTTTTTCAAGGCGATATTTACTTGCGTATTTCCTTGCTAATTTTTCCTCATACGAAACAAAATAACTTTCGAAGGAAATGTCATAAAGATTATAAGAATCATTATCCATTGCCAATATTCCTTCTTTTGTTTCCAGATTTCCTGAAAGAGAATTTTTTGCTAAATCTTTTTCTTTTTCCGTAAGAGGAGTTTGAAGATTTTTTTCTAAATCTTTAAGCTGATTAGATGTCAACTCACCGTATAATAAACTTTTTCTTGCAGCGAAGGCATTTATATAATCTGTAATCCTTTTTAAACATTCTTCTTCTGTTTTAGCAGGAGGAACACCTATTGTCTTTTTATAGTCGATTAAGTACGGCATTAAAGTATCTTTAGTTGAATTAACGCCTTCATCACTTAATTTCCACATATCCATAGCTGCAAGGCATTCACCTTTCTTTGAAATTGCATCTACCAATATTTTTCTTTCTTGTAGTGAAAGTTGTGGCGGGAGCATAGTTTTATTTTTATATGTTGTTTTTTCGTTAATTCCTTTTTGCTCTTCTCTTCCCTTAAATATAGGCTTATTTTCCCCTTTTAGCATTTTTTCAAGGACAATATTTGAAAATAATGTCGCCAAATCATCTTTTGAAAAATCTTTTACATAAGCTCTTCTTAAATTATGAAAAAGCCCATGGATAGATTCATGAACTATATGAGATTCATCTCCCCCGCAAAGATTAGCCTGTTGTCTGTTTGAATTTATTTCAATAATATTTTCATCAGGAAGAAAATGTGCAAATGTAGCTTTTTCTAATTTGGCCATTCTAATATCAGGAAGTCTGTTAATGATATTCTCGTAAGGAATCCCTGTTTCAGTAGCGTACATTTTTGCCCACTCTGCTTGAACTTTTTTGTATCGTATAACATCTGACTCGTTTAATTCTTTAGTAGAAACAGTAGGTTGAATCGCAACAGTGTTAACCGCAGGCGATAAATTAGTCTCATTACCTACTGAATTCGACACAACTTTTTGAGGATTTGGTTTTTGTGGCATTTCCGCAGAAATACCTTTAAAAGAAATGTTTTGAACTTTTAGCATTTTCCCTACCTTTACAAGAATTTAAAACCAAAACATAAAAAAAATTGCTATAAAAATGAAATAAATAACAATTTTTAAATATTTTGTTACAATAGGAATCTTAGAACTCCTAGTATTATTCTGCGAATTTTAGCAATTCTATCTTGTCACTAAAGCATATTTATTATTGACTTTAGTCGATAATATATGGGGTTTTATTATAATTTACACATATCAATTATTTGTTGTTGTTATTATTTTTGTTTTTCATCCAATATATTGCTCCTGCAATAGCCGCACCAACAGCAACTAAAATCCCAACTACTTTTAAAGTTTTTGGACCATTTGAAGCTTTTTCCACACCTTTTTTTATTACAGGTGGAATATCAGGTACCTCAAGAGGCTTAACTTCAGGAATTTTTACAGTTTCAGTTGTTGAACTTGTAGTTTTTGCCCCAGATTTTGGAATAGATGATTGTTCTTGAGGTTGTGATGATGAGACAGGACTACTTATATCTGGTAGTTCAAAAGGCTTAAAAAGTGTCAAATCCATCTCCAAATCACTTGTATTTGGCTTGGAAGACTTTGAGACATCTGCTTTAGTAACATCTATCTTTGGCTGAGGTTGTTCTGTCGTTTTTGCGGATGGAGCATGGGCAACTTTAGCAGGTTCAGGCTTAGTTGATTTTATTGATGGTTCAGACTTTGGAACAACAGTATTTGCTTCCGCAATTCTTTTTCCATAATCTTTAAAATATCCACGACTTTCTAAAAAAGCATTATAATTTTCAAGATCGGTTTTTAAGTTTTTTACTTCAATCCGGGTTGTTCTATGAGGCTCAATTGCTTCTGATGTCAACTTTGATTTATCTGTTGTACTAAAAACAATTGTTGCTCCAAAGTCTTTTGCACATCTATTCATATAATCTTTTAAGCTATCAATAGTTTCAAAAGAATTTTGACCTTTTGTAATCAATCTATCAAATCCTTCTACATGTATAAGAGTTCTACGTTTAGTTTGTTCAAATGTATTTTTTGATTTTTTTAATGCGCCGTCTAAATTATCCATTAAAGCATCATTATTGCTGTCAGATAAGTGAACAAAATTACAATCTGCTGTTTTCTTTAACCATTCGATTGGAAATATCTCGTCGCCATCTTTTTGTATTTCAAACATAAGACAATTAGGGATTTTCCCTATAGGGTTACCTTGTTTTTCTGAATTTATGTCAGTGCAAAAAACATCGTTAAGATTGACGAACAGATCCTTTGCTTTCTTTAATCCTTCCATTTCATCTTGAGTTTTTGACACAAACTTATCCATGCTAGACTCTTCAGGAGGCTTTGCACAAAAAGCAATATTTGGTTGCCGCTTGTATACAGTATTTATTCTTTGATTTAACACTACTTTCATTAATTTTACACCTTTCCACTCACATTAATAATAAAACAAAAGGACATTTTTTATTGCTGGTTCAGCAAGATTTTTTAATATTTATTTACAATATAGTATGTGTGATATATGCTTCTTCATCCGCTTGAAATTTCCGTATATTCTCCCAAGTAAGCGCGGGAATTGGAGGTTTAAATCCTATTTCGGGATTACCATACTCAATACAACTTAATACATCTTGTTGAGATATACCGGATTTACCTAACTTTGCACTATAGTGCACAATATTTTCAATTTGAGAAGGACTATAAATACCACCTCTTTCTTTACCTGTTTTCGTTAAAGAGCTAGCTAACAAATCATGATTTATACTACCCAATGTTTTACCATCAAGACAATGTTTAAATATTGCTGTTGTATCACTTTCAGTCGGTGGATTGAAAGCAATCCTGAAAGGAAAAACCTTTGCATCTTCTAAGCTAACTCCTAATTGAGATGGGTGATTTGTTTTTCCGATAATTGTACAGTGATAACGTTCTGAGCAAGTTTTTATAAATTTTTCAAATAGCTCAAGTATATTAGATTCTTTGCTAACCATTCCGGTTAATTGGTCAGTAGATATTATAGTTCTCGTTCTATCTTGTTTAAATTGATCTTCAGCCTTAATAGCCTCTTTTTCTAAATTTTCTATAAATTCATTTCTTGTTTTATCTGAAACTCTAAGTCCACAATCAATATTTTTTATAGTGCAGCCTGCCTCTTCTGCAATTGCCTTAATTAATGTGGTTTTGCCTGTTCCAGTTGGACCAAAAGTGAGTATACTGCCTGGAATATCTACTTTATTGCCGGCTTTTTCAAATTTTATTGGATTAACTAAAAATGCAGTTAATGCGGCTTTTATATCTTCATAACCTGCAATTTTTTCAAAACCAACCTGTGGTTCTCCGGCATTTAACATTTTTATTAATCTGTGTCTTTCAATTTCTTCTGCAATCATTTTAGCTCTAAATCTGATTACATCCGCACTTGGAGCTTTGCCAAACAAATCTTCAAATCCTGTCACAAGTAAACCTGAAAAAGAAATATTATTCTGATTATTTAAAGGTTTTGACATAACATTTAAATTTGAAGTTGTATTGTTTTTGTATCTTGAACCACTTTGACAATTACCTATTTGCATTATTTTCATTTATTGCCCCACTTTCTTTATTTTTTTATTGCATGAATTTTTTATATGCCCTATCAAATATTTCTTGTTTTTCCTTATCTATGGTTGGAATTGGAGGCTTGAAACCTCTTCCAGGATTTCCCACTTCAATACAGTCTAATATGTCTTGCTGGGATAGGTTGTTTTTTTGGAGCTTAGCACTAAAACCTACTATTTCTTCTATTTGTGAATTGCTATATTTTCCACCTCTTTTTTGTCCTGTAGTTATTAATTTATCTGCCAATAAGTCACAATCTATACTTCCCGTTACATTTTTAATATTTTTTACATAATGTTGAAATATTGCTTTAGTATTTTCTTTATTTGGAGGCTCAATAGCCATAATTACCGGCTTGACAATACCTGTATTTATCCCTAATTGTTCCATATGATTTGTAGCACCAAAAATTGTGCAGTGATATTTTTCAGAACAACTTGTAGCAAACTTATTAAATTTATCTAAAATATTTGAATCTTTGCTTACTACTTTGGTTAATTCATCAACAAATAAAATGGTTCTTGTGCCTTCGGTTTTAAATTTTTCTTCAGCGTTTTGTGCTTCTTTTTCAATACTTTCCATAAATTCGTTTCTACTTTTATCTGATATTCTGAGACCACAGTCAACTTTTTTTAAGACGCAACCTGTTTCTTCTGCTACAGCAAGAGATATAACAGTTTTGCCATTTCCAGTCGGACCAAAGAAAACTATTATATTGGGAACATGGGCTTGTTTTCCTTGTTTTTCTAAATCAATATTTCTAAAAAAGAATGTTTGCAAAATTTGTTTATCTTGATGATAGCCTGCAATTTTTTCAAAACCAACCTGTGGTTCTCCGGCATTTAACATTTTTATTAATCTGTGTCTTTCAATTTCTCTAGCCGGTTCAAGCTCCGCTAACTGCGCAGGAAGTGCATCAGCAAGGGCTTCATTTACCCTAACAGTACCTTTTAAGGTCGAAACTGAATGTTCAAGATTTAAAAGTTCCAATTCTTTTTGGTATAATAATTCATTACTTTTTTGTAAGTCTTCCTCTGTTATTATTATTCCTGGCTTAACACGTCCTATATTAGCTATACTGTCAAAAGACGAATGGGCTTCATCGACATTGGCACGACTTTTTCTAAATGAATTTCTTATGAAATTTTTAGTTCCGTCTATTAATTCTCTTGCCCCATTAATAACTCCTTTAGCCATTTTTGAACCATTTTCTCCTAAATTTACCCCTTTGAATGACATATTAGAATGATAGTTTATTTGATATGCTGAATAATTGTTATCCAGTGTAAAACTTTTTTGATATTGTTTTGAGTTATTTTTATTGTTATTTACTAAGTGTACTTGCATTATATATCCTTTCTGTTATATATTTCGGGCTTATTATTTTATTGGTTTATCTTACAGATCTAAAATTAGCAAAGATTCTTACAGCTACTCTTTGCGGCTGAATTGCTTCAGAAACCAGTTTTGAAGCATCTTTAGTCCTGAAAATTATTGTTGAGCCAAAATCTTTTGCACATCTACACATAATATCTTTTAAACTATCTATATTTTCAAAAGAATTTTGCCCCTTTGTAATCAATCCATCAAATCCTTCAACGTGGACTAGGGTTCTTTCTTTTGTTGAATCGAAGTGGGCTTTTGCTTTCTTCAATGTTTCATCTAAGTAATCCATTAGGGTATCATTATCACCACTAAATAGTCTTATAAACCTGCTTTCTGAATTTCTTCTCGTATAATCGACCAATTCTTTTGATACATCATCATACGGATCTTCTATCATTATTGCATTCGGCATTTTTTCTATGTGTGAGCCTTGTTTTTCCATGTTGACTTTGTCACAGAATTCGGTTCTTAGTTGATTATTCAAATCATTCAATTTAGTAGTATATTCCGTTTTTGCTAGAGCTGCCTCATTCCTTCTGTCAGCTTCTTTAGCTTCTCTAGCTAATCTTCTTCTAGTAGCATCAAGTTCATCTTGCCTTGTTTCATTGGCTTTGAGTTGGTCTTCGTTTTTAATGTGTTGGATTAAAGTGGTTACTCTATCAACATGCCTTGTCGCTCCTTCAGGTGCTCCTTTATGATTGTAAAATGCTATACCTAATTCCGTAATCCCCCAAGTTATCAAGGCATACGCTGGTCTTAGCACTCCTGGCATAATTTCTTCTACACCTTTCATATTTTCACCTCTTAATCTTGCTACAGTAATCTTATGCAATTTTTGTTTCCATTCAGTTCCGACTTCATGCATATATTTCTTCGCATCAGTAATTTCATCATCAGAATATTCTATACCGTTATAAGTTATACCTTTAAAAGAAATTGCAGATGGGGATCTCTCAGAAGCTTGATTAGGGCTGTTACTTTGACTCAAGTAGCCAATCTTGCTTTTATGTTCTAAGTTTTGCCTAATTAAACTTTTTGTTTGTGAATTTGATACTGGTAAAATCATTTTCTTCTCCTTTTTCTTTTCCATTATTATTTGTCTTTTTATCTTGCAGATTTAATATTGACAATAATTCTCAAAACCCTTTGCGGCTGGACTGCCTCAGAAACCAATTTGGACGCATCTTTTGTTCTAAAGATTATTGTTGAACCGAAATCTTTAGCACATCTGCACATAATATCTTTTAAGCTGTCTATATTTTCAAAAGAATTTTGCCCTTTTGTGATTAATCTATCAAAATCTTTTACATATATAAGAGTTCTTTCTTTTGTTTTCTCAAAATTTCTTTTGGATTTTTGTAATGTTTCCCATAAATTATCTAATAAGGAATTCCTACTTTCATCATTTAAATCTACAAATTTACATTCGGAACTGTTTGCCGTTAATGCAACTAATTTTTTCGATATATCATCATACGGATCTTCTATCATTATGCAGTTTGGAATCCCATTATTATATAGCCCTTGTCTTTCCATTTTTACTTTTTCGCTAAACTCGGTTTTAATTTGATCGTTTAACTCGTTAGTGCCATGTGCATAAGATATTGAGTCTAATAGTGCAGTATGCTTTTTTGTTTCTTCTATGGCTTGTGTTTGTAGATTATTTCGTCTTGATTCTATAGCATTTTCTCTTGTTTGTTTATCTTTAACAATTTGATCTTCTCTTGCTTTAGCTTCTGCATTAGAATATGGGACTATAAAATAGTGAGTTGAAAATAAACTTCCTTTAAAAGATGTTTGGTATTTTGATTTTTCTAAAAATTGACAAGAATTTATTTTCTGCTCAATATAATCAACATTATTTTTTTTGTTATATAAAGTTTTTGTTTGTAAATTTGATACTGGTAAAATCATCTTATTGGTCTTTCCTTATACTACAGCTTTTATCTTACAGATTTGAAATTAGCTAAAACTCTTATCGCAACTCTATGAGGCTCAATTGCTTCAGAAACCAGTTTTGAAGCATCTTTTGTTCTAAAGATTATTGTTGAGCCAAAATCTTTTGCACATCTGCACATAATATCTTTTAAACTATCTATATTTTCGAAAGAGTTTTGTCCTCTTGTAATCAATCTATCAAATCCTTCAACGTGTACTAGAGTTCTTTCTTTTGTTGAACCAAAATGGGCTTTTGCTTTCTTTAATGTTTCATCTAAATTATCCATAAGAGTGTCATTATCACTGCTACCTAGCTTTATAAATCTACTTTCTGAATTTCTTCTTGTATAATCCACCAATTCTTTTGATACATCATCATACGAATCTTCTATCATTATTGCATTTGGCATTTTTTCTATATGTGAGCCTTGCTTCTCCATGTTTATTTTGTCGCATAATTCGGTTCTTAACTGATTTTGTTTTTCGCTTAGGTTATTCAAGTATTCCGTTTTTGCAAGAGCTGCATCATTTCTGCTTTCAGCTTCTCTTGCTTCTCTAGCTAATCTTCTTCTAGTTGCCGCAAGGTCAGCCTGTTTCGCTTCGTTAGCTGCAAGTTGCTTTCTATCTTTTTCTTCAAGAGCTAGGTCTTCTCTCAAGCGGTTTACTTCAGCTACATGTTTTTCAGCGGCATCCGTAAAAACATATTTAAAAAATCCATATCTATCACTTATATCAGAATGATGCGTTACGCCAGCAGCAGCGTCAGCAAATTCTTGATCTGTATAATACCTACCTTTGACCTCCCGACCCTTAAATGAAATGTCGGAATTTATACTACTAATATCTTTATTCATATAGTTATGTTGAACATTTTGTTTAAAATTCTTATTTTTTAAACTTTTTGTTTGTAAATTTGAAACTGGTAAAATCATGTATTCATACTCCTTATCGTCTAGTGCAGCTGTTTATATAAATTCTGTAAAGTTATTTTTTATCCAGCTCAAATAGGCTATTTGTACTTAGAATTTTTGGTGAAATTTTTATCAGTATAACTCTAAAAGCTTTCTATACAATAGAAATATCAAATATTTTAAGAAAAATTAAAATCGTATATAACACATATACAATTATTGTATAACGCTCCCCTAAGTTCTATTCAAAATTCCCATTCCAAAAATCCCTTAAGGCATTATTTAACGGACTTAATTTTAATTGTAATTTTTGAAAAGACGATAAATTATCCTGATAAGGAATTCCCGCAAATGGATTTTTTATAGGAGTTAAATTGCCTCGATCAATAGAATTGGCGATACGTCTTGATAAATCACAAGCTACAGCGTCCATAGGATCATTTAATGCATACTTACTAATTTTGGATACTTTAGCACCATACTTTTCTTGATACCGTGCAATTTGCTTAGAATCTTTAAGAGATTGTAACTTTTCTAATAATATTTCGCCATCATATAAATCTAAAAGCCTGTTTTCTTGAGCTGAATGAATAAATTCATGAAATGGAATGTCCAAGAAAAAATCAGTACTTGCAAATTTTTCCTTATAACGCCTATTAGAAATTGAATCTATATTTTCCCATCTGTGTAAATCATTTAAAAAAATAACTCTACTAGGAACAGTTTTACTAGAACCTTTTCTTAATTCAAATGGAGCCAAGTTACAAAAGCCATACATTTGTGGATTATCTACATTTAATTTTCTAAAATCTTCTACATAAATTTCTTTAGGTAGAGTGAGGTTCAAACCAAAACGTTGATTTAATTGTTGAAAGATATCTACTGTTTTATCACAACACCAAGCTAATATTTTATTCCCTTTAAAATCATTCGGAATTCCTTTTTGGGTTAATTTTCTTGATAATTCCATAACATCAGTCTTGTTAATTTCTTGCATAATTTTAGGCGTTAAACCAGCTTTAAAATTAACGTTACTTTGTTTTTGAATTCTTTGGTGATTATTGTTTATATGGGGGAATATTGCTTGCAATAGGAATTCTCTTATATTTTTTGACAGAATTTTTCTGATAGACTATGTAATTAACAATAAATTAATGAATGTATAATCAAAATGCTAATAGAGAATATTATTAGTTAATAATATTCTCTATTAGCCAAATAAAAAATTAAAATATATGCGTCCATATTTCATGGGCAATATGGTGTATCGTTTCTCCAATGCCGTGTTCATGCGCAGTGGTTACAGCCCCTTCTGCTACAGCACCGACAGCTTCATGTCCAGCAGCTGAAACACCTTCCTTTAGTGCTTCACCAGCTAAATCTTGAACATGAGGAACAATTAGATCACGAGCACCTGCAATAGTAGTATGAGTTACATCAACATGAGGCAATGGAATTGTAATTGTGACTCCAGTATCACCAATTTCATGGATCAAGTCTGATGCTGCAGCAATCAATGACTTTTTAACAACAGGAAGTTCTTTTGTAATTCTTTTTGCGGCTCCTATAGCTTCGCTTGCCAAGTTCCCCTTAAAAGAAATGTTTTTAGACTTGGAAAACGTATCCGTAGAATGATTAATGTTACCGCTCATATAGCTACTATTTCCTTGATAATTAGACCCACTCTTTTTGGAATTGCCTACTTTTAAATTTGATACTGCGTTGATCATAAATTAATACTCCTTTCGTATTTATCTGATTTTATGTAATACATTTATTAAAGATTTCTCGGTTAATTTTATAATGTTTGGAGATTTAGAATAAGATAGACTTTCTTTAGCTAAATTGCCAGAATCGAGTCCTTCCATTGTAACCCATGACACTGATTCTATTACTTTGCCTGAAACAGTAGATATTGCATGCCCAACTAAATCTGCTCCCATAATATTACTTACAATAGGAATACCAGCATTAGCAATAACTTCATCAACCCCTGTTATCCCAACTAAACCGCAACCAAGAGTATTCATAACTGTTTTTATTCCTGTTTTCATTACTTGAGCTTTATGTTGTATCCCAATAACGGCAGCTTTATTATTTAATGAAAGTTCTCTCTTTTGGTTAAATAACCCGCATACAAGTGCTGTATTTCTATTTAACTTATCCCCGGTGATATCTAACGATTTTATATAGCCTCTTCTAAGATTTTCATTATTTAAAGATGGCAAAGTTTCAACAAATGCATCATGTGCTTCATTGTATCCGTTTGCAATAGATTCGACATTGCCAAATATATGAGTATGAATTATATCATCAATATCATCAGTTAATTCCGTACAATATCTTTCTACTTTTCTTTTAAAAGTTCCCGCTATAACACTGCCCCATTGTGGAACTACACCTAAAACTGGTATTTTTGAATATTCGGGTGCCATTTTTTTAATTTCATTATATCTACCAAGTGAAATGCTTGAATA
>Ga0182027_10003372_pt1 | contig 25394 bp, 20 predicted proteins | sample 712E1DmetaG_FD_121300 | JGI IMG/M metagenome (GOLD analysis project Ga0182027, IMG submission 121300) | Permafrost microbial communities from Stordalen Mire, Sweden - 712E1D metaG (Illumina Assembly) | ecosystem: Environmental > Terrestrial > Soil > Wetlands > Permafrost | place: Sweden...
AGTGCCGCCGCTCAATTCGTCGCTCGCGCTCATGGCCACGCGCTACTTCGGGACCGAAGCGCTGTTCGTGACGCACGAGACCGACACCGGCCTGCGTATCTGCTACGATAACCCGCGCGAGGTCGGAGCCGATCGCATCGTCAACGGCGTCGCGGCCTTCGCGAAATATGGCGGGCCGTGCGTGGTGGTGGATCTGGGAACGGCGATTACCTTCGACGCCATCTCGGCCCACGCCGAGTATCTGGGCGGCATCATCTGCGCGGGCATCGGCATCACGGTCGAAGGGCTGTTCGCCAAAACCGCGCGCCTGCCGCTGGTGGATGTGCGCGAGCCCGAGAAGCTGATCGGCACCAACACCGTGGGCAGCATGCAGTCGGGCCTCTACTACGGCGCGATCGGCGTCATCGACGGTATTCTCGAGCGGCTCATCGCGGAGATGGGGCCGGACACGCGCCGCGTCGCTACGGGCGGCCAGGCGCACCTGGTCACACCGGGTTCGCGGTTCCTCAAGGACGTGGACGAGGATCTCACGCTCGAGGGCCTGCGCATCATCTGGGAACGGGTCGGCCGGCCGTGACGAGCGAAGACTGGGGCCAGAACTACTTCAACTATTTCACCGAAATCGAGGAGCATTTCCAGCGTGCGAGGGGCACGGGCCTCTTCCTGCTGTCGCCGCTCGATTGGGCGCTGGTCGAAAGCTGGAAGAACGCGGGGGTGCCGCTCGAGGCGGTGCTGCGCGGCATCGACGAGGCGTTCGAAAAGTGGCGCAGCCGGAAGTCGAAGATCCAGACCGTCAACTCGCTCGCGTATTGCGCCCAGGCGGTGCTGGAACAGGCGCAGCAGATGGCGGGCGGCGAGGCATCCTCGAAGGCTACGGTGGCGCCGCCGTTTCCTGCCGAGGATCTGCGCGCGTATCTCGAGCGGAATGCGGCGGCGGTGGAGGGCCGATTCCCGGAAGCGGCAGCGACGCTGCGGGGCCTGGCTGCCGAGGCCGAGGCACATCTCGGCAACCTGGAAGACCTGGAGCGCCGCCTCACGGTCCTCGAAGAGAAGATGATCGCGGGAGCGCGGGCCGCCCAGCCCGAAGACGATCTGCTCGCCGCCCGCCGAGAGTTCGACCTGCAACTGCGCCCCTACCGCGGCAAGATGTCGGCCGCGCAGATCGCCCTGCTCGAGCGCCAGTTCCTGGACCGCCGCCTGCTCGAGGCCTCCGGCCTTCCGCGGCTCAGTCTGTTCTATCTTCGGTAGGGGCGCTCGCAGCCGGTGTATACTCGACCGTGGTTGCTATGTCTCTCACAAAACGTCTGCTGCCGCTCGCGCTCCTCTGCGCCTTCCTGGCCAACGCCCAGGACAACATCCGGACCGTCACCATCCTGCACTCCAACGACATTCACGCGCGCCTCAGCCCCTTGGAGAATGGCAACGGCGGCTTCGCGTATCTCGCCTCCGTGATCCGGCACGAGCGCGAAAACTGCACCGGCTGCCTGCTCCTGAGCGCCGGCGATGTGGTGCAGGGCAGTCCCGTTTCCACGCTCTTCAAGGGCCTGCCGGTCTTCGAGATCGCGAACCTGTTCGGCTTTGACGCCGGCACGCTCGGCAACCACGATTTCGACTACGGCTGGGAGCAGACGCGGAAGTTCATGGAGGTGGCCAACTACCCCATCGCATCTTCCAACATCGTGGACGGCGAGGGCCGTCTGTTCGCGCCACAGCCCTACGTGGTGCTGCTGGTGAATGGCGTTCGCGTGGCCGTGGTGGGCGCCATGACGGATACCCTGGACACGCTCACCAAGCCGCAGGCGCGCGGGCCGTGGCATACCACTTCGCTCGTGGAGGCGGTGCGCCGCTATGCCAACGAAGCGCGGGGCAGGGCGGACCTGACGGTCGTACTGGCCCACATCACCGACAACGAGGAGGCGGCGCTGCTCGCGCTCGGCCCCGCCGTCCCGGTGATCGTGAGCGGGCACGAGCATCAGGGCCTGCCGGAGGCGAAGGTGAAAGACGGTCGCATGGTGGTGCGCGTGAAGGCCTACGCCGAGGAGCTCGGTCGGCTCGAATTGCGGGTGAACGTGGAGCGGAAGTCGGTGGCCTCCTGGAGTTGGAAAAAAGTGGGAGTCGATTCGAAGTCGCTCGTCCCCGCGCCCGATGTCGCCGCGCAGGTGAAGCACTGGGAAGAGCAGGTCGCGCATCTGGTGGACCAGCCGCTGGCGATCGCCGAGCGCGAGTTCAGCCGGGCGGACGTGAAGCTCCTGATCGAGCGGGCCATGCGCGACCAGACCGGCTCCGATTTCGCGTTCATGAACGCCGGCGGCGTGCGGGACATCCTGCCGCAGGGTCAACTGCTGGTGCGGCACGTCTGGAACGTGATGCCGTTCGACAATGAGGTGGTGGTGGGCAAGTTCAAAGGCCGCGATCTTCCCAGCGTCGTGACCGCGGGCCGCACCGTGGAGCCGGACCGCGAATACACGCTGGCGGTCTCCGATTTCACGGCGGCGAATCAAAGCGCGCCCAGCCAGCTACACACCAGCGGCCTGGTTTTCGCGGCGTCAGGTCCCGAGATGCGCGAGATGATCGTGGATTGGATCAGGCGCCAGGGCGTGCTGCGGTAGTGCCGTCACACTTCCTCGCTCATGTCGCGAATCTCGAGCTTGAACTGCCAGCCCTCGTAGGTCATCAGCATGTGGCCGAATTGCTCCCAGGAGATTTCGCGGCCATCGACAATCAGCATCGGCACCTGGCCCTCCCAGGCTTCGTCCCACTGAATCGAGCCTCTGACGACATGGGGTTCCACGATCTGAAGGCCATACTCGCCGCTCTTGACGTGCTTGATTGCCAGCGCGCGCCGCATCTTCTGGAGGAGTTGTCCGAGCAGCGCCAGTAGGTCGTCTTCCGGCCCGCCGATGACCTGGAACTGATAGCCTGCCCGCTCTCCGTCGCGAAGCTCGAAGGCGTCGAGCGAAACCCCGGGCCCGAACAAGTTGGTGCAGAAATGGAAGACGTGCGTTGCGCCGCCGGAGTCGACCAGTTCGACGGGCTCGAAGCGGACGTGCTCAAAGCGGTCGAGGCCCTCGGCTTTGGCGACCTCCGCATTGCGGCAGCGGCTGCATAGCCGGCGGGGCTGCCGGTCGGTCGAAAGGCAGTTGACGATGTCGAAGCCGGGCACGCTCTGGCGGCACTGCTCACAACGGATCTTCTTCGCGCGTCTGGCCTTCATTCCAGTGAGGATAGCAGGAGTGGCGATTCACGGTGTCCATTTCCGCGCCGCGTCGTCCCAGGACCGGACACGGGATTCTGGGGAGGCGGTCGAAGCTGCCGCAATCCAGCGGGTTGCAGCTTGGCAGCCTGCGTGCTCCGACAACTTGGCTATGGGCACCCTGCTGCGCGACCTTCGCTACGGATTGCGGATGATGCTGGGGCACCCCGGCTTTACGCTGGTGGCGGTGGTGACCATGGCCATCGGGATCGCCTCCACCACCACCGTGTTCAGTTGGATGGATGGACTCCTGCTGCGGCCCCTGCGGGGCGTCGGCGAGCCCGAGCGCGTGGTGGCGCTCGAAACCGTCACGGCCTCGGGCGACCACCTGCTCACCTCCTATCCCGACTACCGCGACCTGCGCGACCACGCCACGCTACTCGATGGCCTGGCGACGGTGCTGCCGAGGCCCATAAATATCGGCGAGGGCGCGCGCGCCGAGCGCGTCTGGGCCGAACTGGTCTCCGGCAACTACTTCGACGTGCTGAGGGTGAAGCCGCTGCTGGGGCGCTTCTTCGAGGGCGCCGAGCGGGACGATGCTCCGGGCGGCAAGCCGGTGGCGGTGCTCAGCTATGGGCTGTGGAAGAGCCGTTTTCGCGGCGATCCCGCCATCCTGGGAAAGACCATCCGCATCAACCGCCTTCCTTACACCATCCTGGGCGTCGCGCCGGAAGATTTCAAAGGGGCGGAGACCGGTTTCAGCTTCGAGCTGTGGGCGCCGGCCATGATGTACGGGCAACTCAGCGCCGCCGGAGATTTCTACCTCGGGGACCGCAAGACGCGCATGTTCTTTGGCTTGGCGCGGCTCAAGCCGGGGGTCACCGTGGAGCAGGCGCGCGACCAGATTCAGTCGATTGCGCGGCGCATGGCGGAGGCGGACGCGGACACCAACACCGGGATCAGCGCTACGTTGCTGCCGATGTGGAAGTCGACCTTCAGCGCGCAGCACATGCTTCTGGCGCCGCTCGCAATCCTGATGGGGGTTTGCACGCTGGTGCTGCTGATTGCCTGCGCCAACGTGGCCAATCTTCTGCTGGCGCGCGCCACGGCGCGTGACCGCGAGTTCAGCATACGGCTGGCGCTGGGAGCGCCTCGCTCGCGCCTGATCCGCCAGCTTCTAACCGAGGCCCTGCTGCTGGCGGCGGCCGGCTCGCTGCTGGGGCTCATCTTCACGGCGTGGCTCACCGGTTCCCTGAGGTGGCTGCTGCCCACCTCGGCAACGCCGACGGTGCTCGACCCGACGCTGAACCTGGGTGTCTTCGTCTTCACCGAGGCGCTGGCGGTAGTGGTAGCGGTGCTTTCCGGCCTGGCTCCCGCACTGCACGCGGCCAGGACCAACGTGGATGAAGCGCTGAAGGAAGGCGGGCGCAGCGGAGCGGCCGGCGCGCGCTCCGAGAGGCTTCGCGGCACGCTGGTGGTGGCTGAGGTCTCTCTGGCGGTGGTTGCGCTGGTGGGCGCGGGCCTGTTCGTCAAGAGCTTCGAGACCGCGAAATCGATCAACCCGGGCTTCGACCCGCACAATGTCGTGATCGGGGCATTCCATCTCTCCACGGCGGGATACAACCAGGAGCAGTCGGTGTCCTTCTGCCGGCGGCTGCGTGCGGGGCTTGAAGCGACTCCGGGCGTCGAGGCCGTCAGTTTCGCCGACACCGTGCCGCTGGGATTCATCGGAGGCGCCTGGGAAGATCTGGAAATCGAGGGATACGTGCCCGGCCCGAGCGAGAACATGAAGATCGATCGCAACCTGGTCGCGCCGGGCTATTTCAGCCTGATGCGCATCCCCTTGCTCGAGGGCCGCGACTTCACGGATCACGACGACGACAAGTCGCTTCCGGTCATGGTCGTCAACCAGGAGTTCATACGCCGCTTCCTGCCCAACCAGAACGTCATCGGCCGCAAGGTGCGCGGCTGGGGCAAGTGGTTCACCGTGGTCGGGGTAGCCAGGGACAGCAAGTACCACACCATCGCGGAAGGCCAGCGACCGTACTTCTATATTCCCATTCGCCAGACCTACCGGCCCGAGTTTCCGCTAACCTTTCACGTGCGCACGGCGGTGGCCCCGGAGCAGGCGCTGGCGATCCTGCGGCGCCAGGCGCAGGCGATCGATCCCGCGGTGGCCCTGTTCGACGCCATGCCGCTCTCCGAGTATATCGGCCAGTCGCTGTTCGGCCAGAAAGTGGCTGCGAGCCTGCTCAGCGTGCTGGGCGCGGTGGCCTTGCTGCTGGCGTCGATCGGTCTTTACAGCGTAATGGCGTACTCAATCGGCCAGCGCACCCATGAGATCGGCATCCGCATGGCAGTGGGTGCCGAGCCGGGTCACGTTCTGCGGCTGGCTATCCGCCAGGGCATGACATACTCTCTGGCGGGTCTCGCGATCGGCGGGACGCTGGCGGCCGGCCTGGCGCGCCTGGGTTCCGCGGCGTTGATCGGCGTCAGCCCTCTCGACCCGCTGATCTATGCGAGCGTGGCGGTGTTTCTGGCGGCCCTGTCGCTGGTGGCGATTTGGATTCCGGCCTGGCGTGCCGCGCGCATCGATCCGATGCTGGCGCTGCGCGGGCAGTAACCACGAGGTCCGCTCCCTAACGGTCGCGGTTCGGAACCGATACCGAACCGCGCGCGTCAGCAAGCGGACGAAAGGGATCACCGCGAGGAGTTAGTCGCGGCTGCCCATCGAGTAGCCGATCCAGATGGTGCCCTGCGGGACGTAATTGCTACCGAACTGGTTGTTCAGCCCGGGCACGTAGTGGAAATCGAACTGCGGGCGGATGAAAATGTGCTCCTTGACGTAAATCGACACGCCCGCACCCACGTGGACCTGGAAGTGGCTCCAGTTCGCCAGGGGCTGGTTCTGACTGACGCAACTTGTGCCGATGCAACCTGTGGACGTTTCGATGAAGCTGGTCCTGGCGCCGCCGATTCCGCCCTGCACCTGGAAGGCGAAACGTTTTTCGCTCAGCGGCACGTAAATGCCGTTGATGTCATAAAACAACTGGCGGGACTGCGCGAAGGTCCCGTAGTCGGTTCTGGTGGGTTGGAAGTTGACCTCTCCTCCGAAGCCGTAGCGCTTGGTGAGCATAACATCCCCGGTGAAGCCCATAAACAACCCGTGCAGCGTCGGGAGGCAACTCGTCCCGGTTGCGCAGCCCCAGCCGGCCTCGTTCACGGGGTCGCTGTTGGCCGAGACATGGGCCGATCCGAGACCGATAGCGACGTCCGCCGCGGTTTGCCCACTGGCAAACGGGGCGCAGAGAGCTAGCAGGGAAACAGGGGCAAGGTAGCGCCAGAATGCTTTCACTTCAGGATCTCCTCTCTTGAGTGCAATGCGCCCACAAGTTACAACAGTGTGCGCCTTCAAATAGATACGACGTTCGTTTCATCCCAGAGGTTTCACCCCTTATGATACAAGGACGTGAATCTCTCCGGGGCCATGGACTCCACGCACCAGGATTTGCTCGATATCCGCCGTGCGGCTGGGTCCGGTAATGAGGACCATCGAGCTCGAGATCTCGCCCGGCCGCGGAACCAGGGAGAGCAACTCGTCGAGGCCGCTCAGGATCCGGGAGCGCGGGACCACGGCGATATGCACCGGCGGCAAAAGCGAGATCATGCGCGCCTCCTGCGGGGAGGACAGCATCACCAGGGTTCCGGTATCGGCCAGGGCGTAGTCGGCGCTGGTAATGCCGAAAGGAGCCGAGGCGCAGGCTTGCCGCAGCTCCTGGAGGTCGGTGAACCCGGTCTGGACCCCGGCCAGGTCCGCGATGCCGCACTCTCGCAAGACCGCTGCATTGGAGGCGACCGCGGGGCCGCTGCCAATCAGGGCTGCGACGTATGCCTGCGCATCGGCGGGCGAGCCCGCCAGGAACGTCTTGCCGGCCAGGGCGCAAACGGCGCGGAACAGCGACGCGATCCGGGCTTCGAGCGCCACCTCGGGAATCCGTATGCGCGCCGCGGGCGTCGCCTCCGGCTGGACGTCTCCGCCGCCGAGCGCCTCGCGCGCGCTTTTGAGGATCTCGTCTCGCGCCGTCATTCCGCCGCCTTTCGCCGTTCGCGCCACAACTGGCGGAAGCTCTTCCCCACCGGTGGCAGATCCCGCTGGCTGAGCCAGGCCCCCAGAGGACCGTGGTTCAGGAGTCCGGGGGCTTTCGAAAACCAATGCTCGCCGGGCAGCACCGCCGAGGCCATCAGGCCCGCCATTTCGTAAATCCTGGGGTGCCGCATCACCCAGGCCCAGGCGCGGAAGCCCAGCCGTTCCATCCGCCCTTGCCCGCGCTCGGCCTCGGCCGCGTGAACCTGCGTGCGTAGGGTCAGAAGGTGCTTCGGAATATCGATTTTGACCGGGCACACTTCGGCGCAGGCGCCGCACAGGCTCGAAGCGAAGGGCAGCCAGGGCTCATGCTCGACGCCCATGTATTGCGGCGTGATGATCGCGCCGATCGGCCCCGAGTAGACCCACGGATAGTTGTGCCCGCCGATCTTGCGATACACCGGGCAATGATTCAGGCAGGCTCCGCAGCGAATGCAGTACAGCGATTCGCGTTTCTCGCGGTCCGCCAGCAGCCGCGTGCGGCCGTTGTCGAGCAGCACGATGTAGAGCTCGTCGGGCCCGTCGATCTCGGCGGCGCGGCGCGGCCCGGTGAGGAACGAGGTGTAAACCGTCAGCGCCTGCCCGGTGCCGCTGCGTCCCAGCAGCTTGAGGAACACGGCCAGATCCTGCGCCCGCGGGATCAGTTTCTCGATCCCCGCGATGGCCACATGGATCTTGGGAGCCGTGGTAGTCAGGCGTATGTTGCCTTCGTTTTCGACGATGGTCACCGCGCCCGAATCCGCGATCAGGAAGTTGGCGCCCGAAATGCCGATGTCGGCGGCCAGGAATTTCTCGCGCAGCACGGAGCGCGCGATCGCCGTCTGCTTTTCGATTTCGATTTCGCGGGGGACGCCGAGCTTCGCGCTGAACAGGTCGGCCACGTCGTAGCGCGTCTTGTGCAGGGCCGGGGCCACGATGTGATACGGCCGCTCGCCGGCGAGCTGGATGATGTACTCGCCCAGGTCCGTCTCCACCGGTTCGAGATCGTGGTGGGCCAGCCGCTCGTTCAGGTCGATTTCCTCGCTGGTCATCGATTTCGATTTCACCAGCAGCCGGGCGTTCTTGCGTTTCGCCAGTTCCCACACGAAGTCCGAGGCCTCGGCGGCGTCGCGCGCCCACACCACCTGGGCGCCGTGGGCCTTCGCGTTGGACTCGAACTGCTCCAGGTAGAAACCGAGATTCTCGATGGTGTGCCGCTTGATCAGGTGGGCCTGCGTGCGCAGCTCTTCATATTCCGGAAGCGTGGCCAAGGCGGTGCGGCGATGGTCCGCCAAACGCGCCGTCGAGGAGTAGATGGCCGCCTGCAGCCGGGGATTCTCCAGGGTCTCGTGGATCTTCTGTTCGGGCGGTCCGGTCATCGTCCTCCCTCAGCGATGCGCGAGCACTTCGGCCAGGTGCAGCGTCTCGACCGCGAGGCCGGCCCGCGAGAGCGCGCCGCGCATCTGCATCAGGCAGCTCGCGTCGATGCCCACCACCGCTTCGGCCCCGCAGCGGACGATGGAATCGATCTTGGTGCGCGCCATTCCTCCGGATATCTCGGGGAATTTCACAGAGAACGTTCCGCCGAAGCCACAGCACTCTTCGGCCGTGTCCATCTCGCGCAGCGTCAAACCGCGCACGCGCGAGAGCAGCCTCCGCGGTCCTTCTTTGATGTGCAGGTCGCGCAGGCCATGGCAGCTATCGTGGAAGGCGACCACCTTGTCGAGCCGCGCGCCGACATCCTCCACCTTGGCGACTTCGGTGAGGAACTTCGAGAACTCCCACACGCGTCCCTCGAGGCGCTCGGACTCGCCGGCAAACAGCTCCTGGTAGTGGTGGCAGATCATCGACGCGCAGGAGCCCGAGGGCACCACGATTTGCTCGGCGTCGCGGAAGACCTTCAGGAAATGACGCGCCACTGAGCGCGCCTCGTCGCGATAGCCGGTGTTGAAGGCGGGCTGGCCGCAGCAGGTCTGGTCCTCGGGAAAATCGACCTCGTATCCCAGCCGCTCCAGCACCGTCGCCATGGCCATGCCGACCTGCGGAAAGAGCTGATCCACGATGCAGGTGACGAAGATCGAAACGCGCATGCACCCGAATTCTAGCAGTTCCCCGGGGCTAGAATGGAAGCAATGGGCTGGGCTCTTTTCCTCGCGCTCGCGGCAGCGTCCGTCGCGCCCTCATCCGTGCGCGGGAAGCTCGTTCAGCGCCCGGGGAAGCCGCCGGCCATCGAGACCGCGGGCCACGATCTGGTGGTGGCCGAAGGCGAGCCGGAAACGCTGGCGGTTCTGAACGACGCGCGGCTGGCGGGGCTCGACGTGGAGTTGGTGGGACGTTACGACGTGCAACGGAGCTTCCGCGTGGGGCCGTTCTACACTTCGACATCGATCATCGTGCACAAGGACGGCAAGCGATACAGCGTCACCTACTGGTGTCCGATCTGCTCCATCCGCGCCTACACACCCGGCAAGTGCGTGTGCTGCCAGCAGGAGACCAACCTGGACATGCAGGAGCTAAAGCAATAGCCACGCATGAAAAAGCAAAGATTCTGGCCACGAATGAACACGAATGGACACGAATGGGAAGGCAAACAGGCTTTAGCAAGGCGTTTTCCTATTCGTGTGCATTCGTGTCCATTCGTGGCTAAGCTTTGGCCTTTGTAGTTGCCTTGGCCTATTCTGGCGCACTCGTGGCGCCGAGCCACTGCATCATCGCATCGAGCGCGCGGCCGCGGTGGCTCACCGTGAGTTTGCGGTCGCCACTGACTTCGCCGAAGGAGCAGCCGAAGGGCGGGTAATAGAAGAGCGGGTCGTAGCCGAAACCATTGGGGCCGCGCGGTGCGTCCAGGATCAAGCCTTCCACAACGCCCCGAAACGTGTGCAGCAGGCGCCCCTTCTCAGCCAGAGCGATCACACAGACGAAGCGGCCAGTGCGCTGGGCGGCATTGCCGAGCCGCTCGAGCACCAGGCGGTTGTTGTCCTCATCCGTGGCGCCCGCTCCGGCAAAGCGCGCCGAAATCACTCCCGGGGCGCCGCCGAGCGCATCCACTTCAAGGCCGGAATCGTCGGCGAACAGCGGGCCCGGCGCGTGCGCGCTGTAGTAGAGCGCCTTCTCGATGGCGTTCTCTTCGAAGGTCTGGCCCGTCTCGGCCGGCGGCTCGATCGCAGCGAGGTCCGTCAGCGGAACGATGTCGAAGCGCCGTTCCGCGGCCAGGCGAAACTCGCGCAGCTTGCCAGGGTTGGTCGTCGCGCAGTACAGCGTCACCCGCCCAAGGCCTCCCGCTGAACCTTGACCAGACCAGCGGCGCCACGGCGCGCCAGCGCCAGCAACTCGCCGAGCTGAACGTCGTCGAAGGATTTCTGTTCCGCCGTGGCCTGGACTTCGACGAAGCGGCCCGCGCCGGTCATCACGACGTTCATATCGACCTCGGCGCGCGAGTCCTCTTCGTACGCCAGGTCGATCATCGGCTCTCCTGCGATGATTCCGACGCTCACGGCCGCCACCGAATCCCGGATCGGCGAAGACCGCAGGATGCCGAACTGCACCAGTTGCTGCACCGAGATCGAGAGGGCGACGAAGGCGCCGGTTATCGCCGCGGTGCGCGTGCCGCCGTCGGCCTGCAGGACGTCGCAATCGAGAATGATGGTGCGCTCGCCCAGCGCCGCCAGGTCCACCACCGAGCGCAGGGAGCGGCCGATGAGCCGTTGGATCTCCTGTGTGCGGCCGGACGGCCGCACGCTTTCGCGCGGCGACCGTGACACGGTGGCGCGTGGCAGCATGGCGTACTCCGCCGTCACCCATCCCTTGCCGCTCCCGCGCAGGAATTGCGGCACGGTCTGCTCGACCGATGCCGCGCACAGCACGCGCGTGCTCCCCACCTCGATCAACGCCGAGCCCTCCGCGGTGAGCAGGTATCCCGTCTGAATTTCCACCGGACGCATTTGGTCCAGCCTTCGGCCGTCAGCCCGCATGCCCCAGCGCTCCTTTCACCCAGCCATAGAACAGCAGAGCCAGCAAAGACATCAGCACAATCAGAAACAGGATGCAGGGGACCGCGCCGCGCTTGCGCTCGTTCGCCCCGCCCTTGCCTTTGCTCCCGGCCAGTTTGTACTTCGCCATTTATGAGTCCGCCTAAAATCTTCCCAGCTTCAAGTATGACGCCGCGCGGTGGAAGAACTCCTCGAGCGTCCGCAGGCTGGTTTCGGCCAGGTTGCGCAAGGTAATCGCAACTACCGGCCGCCCGCGTTCGGCCAGAGCAATCTGGGTCGCCAGGAACTGCGCGAGGTGGTAATCGGGCGCATACCGCGCCGCCGCCAGCGGTTCCTGAGACTCTGAGAGTAGCACGGTGGAGAGGCAACGGCCGTGGCCAGGAATCGTTTCCTGACAGGAATGGTTGACGGCCGGGCCTTCCTGGACGTCGGCGGGCAGGCTCAGACGCCTCTCGAAGAGGCTTTCGGCCGCGTGGTCGAGGATGCGCCGCACGGCGACGCCCGCGTGCGAGTAGCGGGTGTCTCCGAAAAACGTGAGGTCGCCATACTCGATGCGGCGGTCTGCCACCAGGCTCCGCAGAATGGCCGCGTAGAGCTGCGGAGCGTCCATTCCTTCCGATGCGAAGCCGGGGTCGAAGCGATCGTAGTGCAGCGTGAGGTCGCCGCGAAATGCGATTTGCCGCTTGGAGGCGGCCATGCGCTTCCAGGACGCGGTGTGCGCCGCGCCGCCGCTCTCCTGTGCTTCGGCGAATATGCGGCTTGCGATGGACGCCTGCAAATCGGCGCCGGGCCGCGCCGCCAGGTCCATCCCACGCAGCCAGGCCAGCCCAAACACCGCGTAGTGGACGAACTGCATGTAGCGGGACAGAAGCGCGCCCCGCGGCAAGGTCAGAACTGCGAGAGGATACCCCGACCGGCGCAGCAGGCCGATCTTCGCGGTATCCGGCCCGGCGACGCCGCCGACCCGCACGGCAACGAACACGCGGTCCTGCAGAGGGTCCTTCGGAGCGCGATAGTTGGCCAGGCGCGGCTTGGCGCATGAGATGATCTTCAGGCCGGGATCAGATTCCTCGAAGCTCAACCCGGTCCACAGCGCCGCGCCGGCCCAGGGCTTCGGGAGCAGCAGAGTAACCTTGTCGCGCCCCGCGGCGCCCTGCGCATGCAGAAAGGATGCCAGGCGCCACGCGGTGTAAGTGTCCTTCTCGCTCAGGCAGGCGTTGCGGATCCATGGACCCAGATCGGTGCGCGCCAGAGCCAGCGGGTAAAGACTGCCGCGCGCCAGCGGGCCGCCATGCCCTCCCGCCGCCGTGCCGTCCAGGGCGAGCGGAACCCGGCGGTATCCGCGCTCGCGCGCGAAGGCGTCGAGTACCGAGCCCTCCGCCGCCAGCGACAGGAAATGAGCGTGGCGCTCGATGCGATGCCGGTCATACAGGTTCGCCAGCTTCTCGAAGCTGACCACCGGCTCGTAGGAAGTGATTGCCGTCGCCGTGCCCACCACCAGCGTGCTGCGGAGGACCGCCGAGATGGAGAGCCCGCTGCGCCGCTCGACGTCGTCCAGAATCGCCTTCAGTTTGCCGGGATCGGCGGAATCGAGCACATAGCAGCGCGGGCCGCGCTTGAGCAGGCCGGCCGTCTGGAACAACCACGCTTCCGCCGCCGCCGTCCCAACCCCGGCCCACAGCACGAACCGCAGCGGCGCCTGGTGCGCGCTCTTGACCGCGGCGCGCAACTCGGCGGCCTCGGCGGTCACCTGGCCCGCCCACTCCGGATGCTTCTCCGCTTGCCGCGCGGCGCGGAACACGCCCCAGCCGTCGAGTTCCTCGAGCCTGCCCAGAACCTGCTCGTCGGCGAATTTTTGGAAGAAGGAATCGGAGGTTTCCGCCGGCGAGTCGTTGGCGAGCGTGAGCAGCACCTAATCGTTGTATCACAGAACTGCGCGGCCGGCCCGTGAGGAACTGGGATTGGATAAGCTGATGCCAGGACACCATCGCATGCGAGGCCATTTCACCAGGCGCGCGATTCTTCGGGACGTAGCCGCCCTTTGGGGCGCCGGGATGCTGCGCGGTCAGGACCAGCCCCGGTTTTCGACGGAGGTGAAGGTCGTAAACGTTCTGGCAACGGTGCGGGACAAGGCCGGGTCACTGGTGGGCAGTCTCGGCAAGGACGATTTTTCATTGGCGGAAGACGGCCGCCCGCAAACCATCCGCTATTTTGCGCGCGAGACCGACTTGCCCCTGACGCTGGGCCTGATGGTGGATACCAGCGGCAGCCAGCGCAAGGTGCTGGACGCCGAGCGTGGCGGCAGCATGCGCTTCCTCGATCGGGTAGTGCGGGAAAACAAAGACCAGGTGTTCCTGATGCAGTTCGACAGCACGGTCTATATTCGCCAGGCCCTCACCGGCTCGGTCGCAAGACTGGAGGACGCGCTGTCGTATGTGGATACCGAGAGCAAGAGCCAGTTGCGCATGCAGAATGGCGGCGGCACTCTGCTTTACGATGCTCTGGTGATGGCGAGCAATGAGGTGATGAAGCGGCTCACGGGCCGGAAGGCGTTGATCGTGCTCTCCGATGGCGTCGACGTCGGGAGCGACGCTTCGCTGAAGGACGCGGTGGAGGCCGCGGAGCGCGCCGACACCCTCATCTATTCCATGCTGTATTCCGACCCCGGCGCCTATGGACCTTTCGGAGGGGGCGACGGCAGGCGCGTCATGGAGCGCCTGGCGGAGGAAACCGGCGGCAGTTTCTCCGAGGTTTCAAAGAAACACACGCTGGATGAAATGTTCGATGTCTTGCAGGAGGAACTGCGCACGCAGTACAGCCTGGGGTACGTATCGGACCAGCCGGTCAGGGTCTCCGAGTTTCGCGCGGTACAACTGACGGTCAGGCCGAAAGGGCTGATCGTGCAGGCCCGGCATCGCTATTGGGCGCAGCGGTAGGCACGCTCAGCGCGCCATCGGCTTCACGGTGTCGGCGCCCAGGCGGAGGGCGAGTTCGATGAGCGCGTTCGAGAAGGTGCAGTCCGGCTCCAGGAACACGACGGGCATGCCGGCCACGCTGGCCTTGGCGCAGAGCTCGACGGCGGGCGGGATGACGCCGATGATGGGGCAGCTCAACTGGGCCGCGATTTCGGGCATGGGCGTAGGCGTGTAGGCCAGCGCCCGGGTGTCGACGATGGCGCCGGTGATCTGCTCGCTGATTCCCCAGGAATGCAGAACCGGCAGGAACAGCCGCGCCGCGTGGGCGCTCATGGCGTCGCGTTCCAGCACCATCGAGACAAAGGTGCATTGGCGGATGACGGCCTGGCACATGGGGAAGGCGAGCGAGGGCAGGTCGATCAGGGTGCATTCCGCCATTTGAGACGCGGCGCGAATCACCGCGGCCGCCGCCTGCGGATCGACGTCCCCGAACTCGTCGGGCTTCTGAGGACCGAACAGCACGCGCAGCCCGTGCGGGAAGGTGCACAACCGCTTGTCGAGCTCGGTCGGGTTGATTTTGCCTGGGGGCAGGGAAGCCAGGGACCTCAGGTTGGCGGCCGGAGCGTGCTTGAGCTGAAAAGAGAACAGGCCCAGGTCGGGCTTTAGCTCCACGGCGATGGTGCTTCTGCCCTGGCGGGCCAGCGCGGCGGCGATGTTGAGGACCAGCGTGGTAGTTCCGGCGCCGCCCTTGACGCCCATGAATCCCAGAATCTTCGCGCGTCCGCGTGCCAGGCTGGCATCCCTGGCCCGGCACCGGCAGCGCTCTACCGCATAGTGGACGCGGCGCACCAGCGCGGGCTCGGTGAATTCGCCTTTGACCAGACACTCATCGGCGCCTGCCTGGATGGCGCCCAGCGCCACTTCTTGATTCTCCCCGGATGTCAGCACGATCATGGCGGCGGGGCCCTGGCACTCCCGCACGCGGTTGAAGGCCCCCAACGGTTCGCCGTCCGGAAGGTCGAGGTCGAGCAAAATGGCATCAAAAGCGGTCGCCCGCAGGCTGACCAGGGCCGCCTCGAGCGAGTCGGCCAACTCGACCCGCATCGAAGGAGACTCGGCCGCCTGGAGCGTTTGCTGCACCAGCACCGAGATGTCCGGGCGGTCTTCGATCAGGAGAACGGCTAATTGGTCGGGCACGTGCGCGGCTCCTTCCTACTCACAATACAGGCCCTCGGGAGTATGCAGCATCATCAGAAAGAGCCCCAGGCGGCGGATCATCTCGGAGAACTGCTCGTAATCGACCGGCTTGGTGATGTAGGCATTGCACCCCAACTCGTAACACCGTTTGACCTCCGCGGAGTCGTCCGTGGTGGTCAGGACGATGACCGGGATGGACTGCGTGCGCGGGTTGGATTTCAAACGCTGGAGCACCTGGTAGCCGCTCAGCCCCGGCATGTTGAGATCGAGGATCACGACAATCCGCGGGCGCTCGGCTGCCTTGGCGGGGGCGAACAGATAGTCCAGGGTCTGCTGCCCGTCGGAGAGCTTGACAATCTCGGAGTCGATGTTCGAGCGGCGCAGGTTCTTCTCGATCAGGCAGGCGTGGCCAGGATCGTCCTCCACCAGCAGGATCACGGCTTTCGGTCTGTGCATAGGACTCCGTTCCGGGCGGCGGCCGCTACGGTTTGGCCGGGAGCACGAACCGGAAAGTCGTGCCCTCACCCAGCCGGGACTCGCATTCGATTCTACCGCCGAGCCGGTGCAGGAGTGCTCTCACGTACGCCAGCCCCATTCCCTCGCCGGGAACGTCCTGCGGGCCGGCCCGGCGGAAGGGCGCGAATACCTTATCCATATCCTCTTCGGCGATGCCGCGGCCATTGTCGCGCACCTCGAAGAGCACGCCTTCGGCCGTTTCCGCCGCCGATACTTCGACCCGTCCCGGCCGCCGCGGGTCCAGGTACTTGACGGCATTGTCGAGCAGGTTGCCGAAGATCTGCTCGACGGCGGTGCGGTCGCTCACAATCGACCGGAGAGCGCCGATCTTCATCTCGACCTTGCGGCTCTCGATCTGGTGGGCCAGCGCGCGCAGAGTCTCTTCGAGCAATTCGCCGGTGTCGAGCTCTTCCATGTGGAACTCGCGGTAGCCCACGCGCGAGAGGCGCAGCAGGGCGCTGATGAGGTGATCCATGCGGGCCACCGAACTCTCAATGAATCCCAGCGCCTCCGGGATCGCCTCATCCAGGGCCTGTGCCGCGGCGATGCGCTCCGTTTCTCCGAGATGGGGCGGCAGGGAATCCAGGGGCTTCCGCAGCGCCTCGACCGAGCGCCGGAGTTCGGCGGCAAAGCCGCGGAGGCTTATCAGGGGAGCCCGCAAATCGTGCGAGACGATGTAAGTGAAGCGCTTCAGCTCTTCGTTGGTGGTGGCCAGTTGGGCGCTGTAACGGCGCAGTTTCTCTTCGGCCAGCTTGCGATCGGTGATGTCTTCGTAGGCGCCCAGCAGGCCGATGACGTCGCCGCGGGGGCCGTAGAGAGGGGTCTTGCTGGTGCGCAGCCAGCGGTGGGTTCCATCGGCGCCGACCTGCGGCTCTTCATAGGCAGTCTTGGCCTGGCCACTCTCCATGACCTGGAGGTCGTCGCCATGGTAGGCGTCCGCACTGGCGCGCCAGTCCAGGTCATAGTCGGTCTTACCCACGATGGCCTGGGGCGCGGGAATGCCGGCATCGCCCGCGCAAGCCAGGTTGCAGCCCAGGTAGCGTCCTTCGCGGTCCTTCCAGAACACGCGCTCGGGAATGTGGTCCAGGACCAGTTGCAGCATCTGGCGCGATTCGCGCAGGTCCGCGGTCTGCAAGCGCACGCGACGCCGTAAGACGAAGATCCAGACCAGCGCCAGCAGCGCGACCGCGCACGCCAGGCCCAGGACCCGCAACGCGCGCGAGGGCGTCCACCACGGCGCGGGCTCGAGCATGACGATGTCGGCCGGAGAACGCAGCACGATGGTGAACGACCGCGGCAGCACGGTCTGCTGCGCCTCGTAGGTGTCTACGGAAGCGATCCCGGTGACCCGCAGGAGGCTGTCCTTCTGGAGCGGCGGCAACTGCTGCTGGTCGAGGCGGGCCTCGAACAGACGGTCCCCTGCCTGCAGCACCAGCGACTGGTTGCCCTTGCCGGGCGCCTGCTCTACCAGCACCGCGTCGATCCTTACCAGTTCGGCGTCGTAGCCCTCGTCCAGGATGTCGGTAGCGGTTACCGGAATGGGATCGCGCGGCGCCGCCCGGCCCAGCTTGGTGATCTCGGCGTCGCGCAGCACGGGATTGAACAGCCCCGGGACGGCAGCAGGCAGGCCAATCACTTCCACCCAATCGCCGGCCTCCAGGGATATGGGCGCATGATTCTGAACCAGCACCCCGCCGCTGGCATCGCTGACGTAGGTGGGACCGCCAGGATGGGAGAGCGTCACGGTCCCGCGAATCCGGCAGCGCTCGCCGAAGCGGGAAGAGAAGGAGAACTGCAGAAGCTGCTCGATGGCGCGCAGGGGCGGCGCCTGGGGCGTGCCGTTGCCTTCGGAGAGAATCTGGGCGGCGTCGGGCACGAACAGGTGCATCCCCAGAATCTGGCGCTTGAAATTAAACATGGATCCGCAAACGCCCTGGATCCGGATGTGGGAGTCCAAGAGCGAATCGGGTAACTTTCCGGAGCCGAAGATATAAGCCGTGAAGTGGTGGACGCCCCAGTTGATGCCGAGGGTGCGCAGCCCGTGTTCCCAGCCAAGGGAGTGGACGACGCCCTGAGCCTCCACCCACGTGCTGTCGGCTACGCCGGTGAAGAGTTGCTCATTGTCGATCCGCGCCGGCTTGGGAAGCGGCTGACGGCCGATGGCGCGGATGCCGGTTACGACAACAACCGGCGCGAAATTGCCGGGGCGGCTGCCTCCTTCGACCTCCACCAGATCGCCGGCGCGTACTGCAGGCTGGGCATCCCGCCGGAAGACCAGGTAGATGCCGCCCGTCGAGTCCTGCGCGAAGGTGTTGCCGGCCACCGGATTGTGGTAAGTGACGACGGCGCGGAGGCGGATGGGGTAACCCAGCCTGGCTTGATCCTCCGAAAGAAGCTTCACCTGGGCGACCGTGGTCAAGACGGGCAAGGACGATGCCGCGGGCCGTTTGCGGCTCCAATCGGGAATGGTGGCTTCGGCGAGAACGGGGGCCCCGCGATCGTCGCCGACAAAGCCCAAAACGCACACCGGCCCATCCGGCGCGATGTCTTCGGACCGGGCAGGCTGCAGCGGCACCGCTCCGGTGGAATCGCGGAGCACCAGCCGGTCTCCCTCGAGAGCGACCGAGCCGCGCAGGCGGATGCGGTGCTCCGGCGGGCGGCCGGAGCCTGCCGCGAGGACCGAACTGGCGGTCCGAAGCGGGACGTCCAGCCCAACCGGGGCCGGTTTCACCACCGCGACCTCCCCCATGGCCCGGGCCCACATCTTGACGCCGACCGGCGCGCCGGTGGCATCGAAGCTGGTGGCGAGCACGCCCCGCACGCGGATGATTGCATCCGGCAGGGAGCGGTAATCCGCAAACGACAAGTCTCTCACGCCCACCCTTACGTCGCGGCCGAGGGTGCGAACCATAAGCTCCACCCTGCCGGCGTGATCGATGGCGGCGGATCTGACCAGGCCCTCGATCTCGATGTAGCGATACTGGAGCGTTCCTGAAACCAGGTCGCGCTCGGCTGGCCGCACCGGCGCCGGCATTGAGCTGGCCCGGCCACCCATGACCAGGCTCCTGCAGGTCACCGCCGGAGAAAGCCCGCCGCCGGCAACGATGCCGGTGAGTTCGACGGTGCGCCCGGGTTCGAGGGGAAGGTTTGCCAGGGGCGCGCCTTCGACGCGGACGGCGCCGGTAGAGTCCTGCATAACCAAGAGCAGGACGGCCGTGTCGGAGAACGTGATGGTGCCCCGCAGATGAACCGGCGTCTGTGCGGCTACCGCTTCCGGGCTGAGCGCGCGTATCTGTCCAACGGTGGTAAGCGGAGAGTTCGGAGCGCCGGATGACGAGCGTGAGCAGCCGCTCGCAGCTATCCACGTCATCGCCAGGCAGACCGCCAGCGCGGGAATATCCAACGCGATGCGAATAAAGGCGTTACGCTCGGTCATTTCCCTGTTCCGGGCCAGATGTTTAGGATACACCTGCCCGCGCGACTTTCCAAGAATATGACCTCAAAAGGTGCAAAGATCCTGGCATCGGGTTGTTTGTTCTCCGAATTATTTGGCGCTGCGCCGTCTCGCGGAGTATCGGCCAATGAGACCGCTATCACGCTGTACATAAAGAATTTGTCTTCGTTAGAGACCTTGTTTTTCGACGTGAGTAGGGGCTCGGCCGGATTAACCCTGATGTGGGTTAGCGGTGGAATTATTGGGGTGATTCGCAATGGGACTAACTGCCCGTCGATCCGCGCAGCACCGGGCGGGGCGCTAAAATGAACGATTCAAGCCGGCCGGGGTCCGGCGCTGCATGTTCTCGGCAATTCGCGCTCTCCTCATTCTCGACCCGCTGATTCTCCTGGCAACCGCGTTTATGGGAACGGTATCGATGCTGGTCTCCTTGTTCGATTCGAGCGGCCGCACGCAGCACCGCGTGGCCAGGGGCTGGGCGCGCATGCTGCTGGCGATCGCGGGCGCGCGGATACGGGTGGAGGGCCTCGAGCGGATCGCTCCCGGCGGCAGCTACGTACTGGTAGCGAACCACCTCAGTTTCATGGATATTCCGGTGATTCTGGCGTACATGCCCGTGGAGATCCGTTTCCTGGCAAAAAGGAGCCTGTTCAGCGCTCCCTTCATCGGGTATCACTTGCGCCGAGCGGGGCACCTTCCGGTGGAGCGGGAAGACGTGAGGGCTTCCCTGAAGACGATGGGCGAGGCGGCCCAAATGGTTCGGGATCGCGGAATTTCAGTGCTGATTTTCCCGGAAGGCGGCCGCTCGCCGCAAGAGATGCGCGAATTCCGGGAGGGGGCAGCCTACATTGCTATCAAGGCTGGCGCGCCAGTCGTGCCGATAGGATTGGACGGCACGCGCCAAATCCTGCCGATGGGTTCGCTGCACATGAAACCGGGCGAGGTGGTGGTGCGGATTGGCGAGCCGATTCCGGCTGCGGGGCTGAAGATCCACAACCGGCACGAGCTTACCGAACAACTCCAGCAGCGCGTGACGGAACTGGTGGGGACGGCGTACCGCTCCTGATACAATAAGACCCTATGGTCGAGTGGTGGATGGTTGGAATCCTCGTGCTGCTGCTGGTGCTCAGCCGCTTTGGCGGCGGCTGAAGCAACTCCCAATCCGGCCGTGGGCCGGGCAGTTGCAAGTAACGGCCGGGGTTTTGGCCGGCTCCTATGCCTGGACGGTGGCGGGGGCCGGGATGTGCTCGCCACGCAGGCGGGCCTGTAGGCGCTCCAGGTAGAGGTAGATCACCGGGGTGATGTACAGCGTCAGGAGCTGCGAGACCATCAGGCCGCCCACGACGGCCAGGCCCAGCGGCTGGCGCGCATCGCCGCCCTCGCCGTAACCGAGCGCGATGGGCAGCGTGCCGAGCAGAGCCGACATGGTGGTCATCATGATGGGCCGGAAACGTAGGGTGCAGCCCTGGTAGATCGCATCGAACGGCTGCTTGCCGTCCACCCGCTGGGCTTCCAGGGCGAAGTCGATCATCATGATGGCGTTCTTTTTCACCACGCCCAACAGCATGATGAGGCCGACGAAGGCGAACAGGTCCAGCTCCCTGTGGAACAGCTTCAGGGTGAGCAGGGCGCCGAAGACGGCCGAGGGCAGCCCGGAGAGGATCGTGATGGGGTGGATGAAGCTCTCGTACAAGACTCCCAGCACGATGTAGATCACCAGAACGGCCACGATCAGCAGCACGGTCAGCCCTTGGAACGACCGCTGGAACTCCTTCACCGTGCCCTGGAAGTTGGCGGTGATGGTGGCCGGCATGCGCAGCTCGCGAATGGCGTCGTCCACGTGCGAGGCGGCCTCACCCAGCGAGAAGCCGGGCTGAAGGTTGAACGAAACGTTGACCGCGGGAAGCTGGCCGAAGTGGTTCACGGTGAGCGGCCCTACGGTGGGAGTGAAGCCGACCACCTCGTCCATTGGGATCAGCGAGCCCTGGGAAGAGCGGATGTACAGCTTCGATAACGCCTCCGGGCTGCGCTGGTACTGGGGTGCGACCTCCATGAGTACCGCGTACTCGTTGGCAGGAGTGAAGATCGTCGAGACCTGCCGGTTGCCGTAAGCGCTGTAAAGCGCGTCCTGAATCTGCTCGGGGGTGACTCCCAGCGAGAGCGCCCGGTCGCGGTTGATGGTGGCCATCACCTGCGGGCTGGCGATCTGCAGGTCGGAGTTGACGTCCACAAACCCGGGCAGCGTGCGCATCTTGGCCACTAGGCGCGGCACCCACGGATAAATCTCATGCAGATTCACGCTTTGGAGCGTCATCTGGTAGGCGCTGATGGAGTTCTGGCCGCTCACCGTAATGGGCGGCGGATTCTGCATGAAGGTCATCAGGCCGGGAACCGTGGCCACCTTCGGCCGCAATTCCGCAATGGTCTCATCGACGGAGAGCGCGCGCTGATTGCGCGGCTTCAGGCGCACGAAGAAAAAGCCCTGGTTGCCGTCGCCGACGAACGAGCCTCCGTCCTCGATGTTCGGGTCCGCCATGACGATGTCCGTCACCGCCATGTGGTGCTTGGCCATGGATTCGAACGAGATGTCCTGCCCGGCGAGCGTCACGCCGAACATGAAATTGCTGTCCTGGCTGGGGATAAAGCCGGTGGGCATGATGAGGAACAGGTACACCGTCCCCACCAGCATGGCGATCGCAGCCATCAGGGTGATGAACTGGTGGCGGAGCACGCCACGCAGGGTGACGTCGTAGGCGTGCGCCAGGCCATTGAATCCCCTTTCGAGACCGTGATAGAGCAGCCCATGGCGCGCATCGCGGCTGACGCCCAGGAAGCGGCTGCCGAGCATGGGCGTGAGGCTCAGCGAGACAAAGCCGGAGATCAGAATGGCGACCGTGATGGTGACCGAGAACTCGTGCAGCAGCCGGCCCACGATTCCGCCCATGAACAGCACCGGAATGAAGACCGCCACCAGCGAGATGGTCATGGAAAGAATGGTGAAGCCGATCTCGCGGGAGGCCAGCAGCGCCGCTTCCATGCGCGATTTGCCCATCTCCATGTAGCGCACGATGTTCTCGAGCATGACGATGGCATCGTCGACCACGAAGCCCACCGAGAGCGTCAGGGCCATCAGCGACAGGTTGTTGAGGCTATAGCCGAGCAGGTACATGGCGGCGAAGGTGCCGACGATCGAGAGCGGCACCGCCGCGCCAGGGATCAACGTGGCCGACAGGTTCCTGAGGAACAGGAAGATGACCATGATCACCAGGCAGATGGTCAGGATCAGGGTGAACTCCACGTCGTGGATCGAGCCGCGTATCGATTCCGAGGCGTCGAAGGCGATGTCCAGTTTCACCGCGGGGGGAATCTCGTGGCGGAACTGGGGCAGGAGCGCCTTGATGTTATCCACCACCTCCACGGTGTTGGTGCCGGGCTGGCGCTGGATGGCCAGAATTACACCGCGCGCGCCGCCGAACCAGGCATACGTCTTGTTGTTCTCCACGCTATCGAGGACATTGCCGAGCTGCTCGAGGCGCACCGGCGTGCCGTTACGCCAGGCCACCACCATGGGGCGGTAGGCGGCGGCGTCCATCAACTGCCCGCTCGATTGCACCGTGAAGGCCTGCTTGTGGCCGTAGAGTTTTCCGGTGGGCAGGTTGACGTTGCTCTTCCCGATGGCGCTCTGAACCTCGTCGATGCCGACGTTACGGGCCGCCAAGGCATCGGGATCGAGCTGGACCCGCACGGCGTATTTCTGGCTGCCGTAAACGATCACGCGCGAAACGCCGCTGACCATCGAGATGCGCTGCGAGAGCATGGTCTCGGCATACTCATCCACGGTGTAGAGGGGCAGCGTGCTCGAACTCAGCGTGAGGTACAGCACGGGCTGCTCGGCCGGATTCGCCTTCTGATAGGAGGGTGGACGCGGCATGTTGGGCGGCAGGCGTCCGCCGGCGCTGGCGATGGCGGCCTGTATGTCCTGGGCGGCGGCGTCGATGTTGCGGTCGAGGGTGAACTGCACCGTGATGTCGGTACCGCCCTGCGCGTTGGTGGAGCTCATCTGCTGTACGCCGGCGATGGTGGAGAACTGGCGCTCGAGCGGTGTGGCGACCGAGGACGCCATGGTCTCGGGGCTGGCGCCGGGCAGGGACGCGCTGACCTCTATGGTGGGGTAGTCCACGCTCGGAAGCGCGGCGACGGGCAGCGCCCGGAAGCCCACGATTCCGAACAGCAGAATCGCGAACGTGATCAGCGCCGTCATGACCGGCCGTTCAATGAAGATGCGGGAGAGATTCATAACAGGCTAGAGCTCCCGGGAGTCGATCTTGCTGGCGGGGACGGCCTTGATACGGGCGCCGGGGAAGAGGCGGAGTTGGCCGTCGGTGACCACCGTTTCTCCGGGCGCGACCCCTTTTTCGAGGACGATTTTGCCGCCGATGGTGCGGCCCGCCGAAACCACCCGCGGCTCGACCGTCTGGTCCTTCTTCACCACGTAAACGAACTGCCCCTGCTGGCCGGCTTGCACCGCCTCGGCGGGGACCACGGTGGCCGAGCGCGAATCCAGGCGCAGCACGGCGTCCACGAACTGGCCCGGCCACAGCAGGCGGTCGCCATTGGCGAAAACGGCTTTGAGCTTGATGGAGCCGGTGGTGGCGTCGACGGCGTTGTCAATCACGGCCAGCGTCCCCTGCACCTTCTTGCTGGGGTCGTCCTTGAGGTATACCTCGACCGACAGCTTCGCGCCGGCGCTGCGCGCCCGGACCTCGCCCAGGTACTGCTCGGGAACGCCGAAGGAGACGAAGATCGGCTCGATCTGGTTGATCACCACCAGCGTAGTGTCTCCATTGGCCTTGACGTAGTTGCCGGCCTGGACCAGCAGGTTGCCGGCGCGTCCGGTGATGGGCGAGTGAATGTCGCAGTACGCGAGGTCGAGTTGGGCACGCTCAACCGCCGCGCGATCGCTTTCGAGCGAGGCGCGGGCGCTCTCGACGGCGGCCTGGTCGGCGTGTACCGACTCCCCTTGCGCATCGAAGGTAGTGCGGACCTGGTCGTATTGGTTGCGGGCGGCGATGCCCTGCTTGAAGAGATCCTCGTAGCGCTTGGCATCCGCGCCGGCGGTCTTCAGTTGGGCTTCGTCGCGGCCGAGATTGGCCTGGGCCTGCAGGACTAGGGCCTGATCTTTGGACACGGCCGCCTGGGCCTGACGCAGAGCTTGCTGGTAGGGGCGCGGATCGATCTGGAGGAGCAGGGCTCCCTGCTGAATGAGGCCGCCTTCGGTAAAGCGGACGCCGACCAGGTCGCCGGCGACCTGGGACTTGACCTGCACGTTGCGGAAAGGCTCGACGGTGCCGACCGCGCGGACCTCGACCGGAAGCACCTCGGTAGCCGCCGCGATCACGCTCACCGGCACCGCGGGCATGCTTCCGGGACCGGCCATCTGCTGTGCGGGCTTATCGGCGGCGCACCCCGCCAGCATCACGGCCATCAGAACCACCAAAGCGAAGCGCACCATACCTCCTTGACCCCTACCTCCCGGAGAAGAATTGACTTAGGAGGTTCATTTTCCAGTTTAGCCCGTTCTCAGGCCTGCTTTTTCGTTGTGTAAAGTTTTGTCAAATATGAGACAGAACCGTACCTACCCGGGTTGCGATCCCTTCCAATGTATACAGACGGAGGTCCCTGGAAGTTCCATGAGAATGCGCAACGCAATGATTACCGCGGCCCTGAGCGGTCCGTTGGTTCTGCTCGCGGGCGAAGCCTGGCGAGACAAAGACCCTTCCCAGTGGAGCAGTGAGGAAGTCAACCAGGTGCTGACCAATTCACCCTGGGCCAAGCAGGTGACCGCCAGCCAGAACACCGACCGGTCCGAAGGAAGCGGCCGTGGCGGCGGCATGGGCGGTGGTGGCGGAATGGGTGGTGGCGGTGGAATGGGCGGTGGCGGCGGGAGGGGCGGCGGCGGATGGGGCGGTGGCGGTGGCAGGGGCGGCGGGGGGGGGGTGGGCGGCGG
>Ga0182027_10003373_pt1 | contig 25389 bp, 19 predicted proteins | sample 712E1DmetaG_FD_121300 | JGI IMG/M metagenome (GOLD analysis project Ga0182027, IMG submission 121300) | Permafrost microbial communities from Stordalen Mire, Sweden - 712E1D metaG (Illumina Assembly) | ecosystem: Environmental > Terrestrial > Soil > Wetlands > Permafrost | place: Sweden...
ATAGGAGATTGCATAAAAAGTGTCTTTGTCATTTCGACCGCAGGGAGAAATCTTTCTTTTTGTTCAGATTTCTCAGTCGCTTTGCTCCTTCGAAATGACAAAAATGACTTTTCGTACAGCTTCTAAGATTTTTTATGCACGGGATAGAGGCGTCGCCCATACCTGTATAACGCGAGTTACTGAACTGAAAAAAGAGAACCACCCGGAGGGTCTTCGACAGGCGCGCTGAATGCGCCGCTCAGCGAATTTGTTGAATATGTCATTCCCGTCCAAAGGATCCTCCGGACATGCTTTAGGCGGGAATCCATGTTTCTTCGTCATCCTGAGGGTAACCCGAAGACGTTGTCTTTGTCCTTTAGGAAAATGACAAAAGTGCAAAATGTCATTCTGAACGGAGCGAAGCGCAGTGAAGAATCCATTTTCCATCAAAGAATGGATTCTTCGCACCGGCAAAAAACGCCGGGCTCAGAATGACAATGCCCAACGACTGGAGATGCCTGTCATTAGTAGCGAGCGGAGCGTTTTTTGCGAAGCGAGTCGAAGGATTCCATCATTCAGCACTTCGACTCATCCCGTGCCAACGGCATCCCTTCGGGACAAAAAACGCGGGATTCGCTCAGTGTGACGAGATTATGATGACGCTGAGTACTTACAAATTCTTTTTAGATGTACTTTGTGATTTTCTCGACGAGGTTTTTCTTCGGGACTGAACCGACGATCTGTTCCACCACCTTGCCGCCTTTGAACACGAGCAGCGTAGGGATGCTGCGGATCTGATATTGCATGGCAACAGTCTGATTGGCATCTACGTCCAACTTCCCCACCTTCAATTTACCCTCATACTCGCCGGCAATTTCTTCAACCACCGGGGCGATGACTTTGCAGGGTCCGCACCAGGTTGCCCAGAAATCAACCAGCACGGGAATGTTTGAATCGACAACTTCACCTTTGAACGTCGCATCTGTGAATTGGATTACTTTCATCGTTTCTCCTTAAAAATAATGTTGGTAACTGCTCAGTGTATTTTCAACGATGTCATTCCCGTCCAAAGGATCCTCCGGACATGCTTTTGGTCGAAGACTCTTCGAGCGGGAATCCATGTCTTCCTCTGGATGCCCGATAAAGACGTTCGGGTATGACAGCAAGCACGCTGAGCAATTACAAATTTTGATAGTTTAAAAATGTTCGGAGCCGCGGCCAGATTGCTGCCATTGTCTTATGCAAACTTCACGGCATTCGGTCCGAGCAGCGCAGAGACTCCGTTCATAAACTCAGTACTGAGCTGGACAGAATAATTCCGGGCCAATAATACCTGCTCTTCCGGAAAATCACTCCCTTTAACGTTGAAGTAGGACTGGCAGTTCCCTTTGTGCTTCTTCATCAATTCCTTCAGCTCTGCAATAATATTGTCGTTCACTTCATCGGCATTGACCAGCAGAAATGCCCTCTTTGCATATTTTTCACGCACCGATTCCATCGGAATGATTTCCGTCGCGATAATTTTTAAGACATCCCCGCTGATTTCGCCATTCCCTTCCACCATCACCATCGCTTCCGGCTGGATCAGGTCTTTGCAGTCCTTGTAGATGCTGGAGAAGACTACACACTCGCACTTGCCGGTAAAATCCTCGATGGAGATGAACGCCATCTCCTTGTTTTTCTTGTCGATTTTTTTCTTAATCGAGGTTATAATGCCGCAGGCACGCACCGTTCCGTTCTTCATGCCGCCCGCTTCGCCCAAGCGCACGGAGGCGAATGCATTTATCTCCTGCTCGAACCGCAGCAGCGGATGCCCCGAGACGTAGAAACCCAAAACACTTTTTTCGCGTTCAAGTTTTTCAGATTCCTGCCACATCGGTACAGTGATGTCGGGCGGTGCGGAAAATTCATCCGGATTTTTGGCGCCACCTTCGAAAAGGCTTGACTGCCCTTGTTCCTCCATCTCCTGCGATTTCTGCGCTGCAGATATGGTCGGCTCCACCAGACGAAGCATCTTCGCCCGGTTCTTGTTGATGGAGTCAAAGGCGCCCGCGGCTATAAGGCTCTCGATGGTCTTCTTATTCGCAACGCGTAAGTCGACACGCTTACAGAAATCAAAGAGAGACTGGAAGCGTCCTCCCTGTTCGCGTGCTCTCATGATCGCTTCGACCGCAGTGGCGCCGACATTCTTGATTGCCGCCATGCCGAAGCGAATGCCGTGCGGCGTCACGATAAAACCGGTTTCGCTCTCGTTGACGTCCGGCGGCAGCACTTCGATGTTCATTTTCCGGCAATCGTCGATCAGCAGTACGATCTTGTCTGTATCTCCGATTTCGGAGGTCATCGTCGCTGCCATATACTCGGCCGGAAAATGAGCCTTGAGATATGCCGTTTGATACGCAACGACGGAATATGCGACGGAATGCGATTTGTTGAAACCGTACTGCGCAAACTTCTCGATCAAATCGAATATTTCTTCAGCGAGCTTGGGCGCAATGTTGTTTGCCTTCTTCGCCCCTTCAACAAACGGCTGCTTCAGTGCGGCCATGCCCGCTTTGTCCTTCTTCCCCATAGCACGGCGCATGATATCCGCTTGCGCGAGGGAATACCCGGCAACTTCACTGGCGATACGCATCACCTGTTCCTGGTAGACAATGATGCCGTATGTTTCCTTCAGTGTCTCTTCCAGTTTCGGATGGAGGTATTCGATCTTCTGCTGTCCATGTTTTCGCTTAATGAACGTGTCGATGTTTTCCATCGGGCCGGGACGATAGAGCGCGTTCATCGCAACGAGATCACTGATGCAAGTCGGCCGCAGTTTCCGCAGCGAATCCTGCATACCGGAACTTTCAAACTGGAACACAGCCACTGTCTGGCCCTTGCCGAAGAGTTCGAAGGTCGCTCGGTCATCTTCCGGCAGATGGTCCAAGTCGATGTCTATGCTGTAATTCTTCTTGATCATCAGCAGGGCATTTTCAATCACCGTCAGCGTGCGCAATCCAAGGAAGTCCATCTTAAGCAGGCCGGCTTCCTCCAGATCCTTCATCGTAAACTGCGTCATCAAATCGGTTGACGGCAGTTTGTACATCGGCACAAAATCACTGATCGCACCCGGCGCAATCACCACGCCCGCAGCGTGCATCGATGAGTTGCGGTTCAATCCTTCCAGCACCAGCGACACATCAATGAGCATGCGCAGCTTTGGATCCGAACTCTCGTGCAGCGCTTTCACGGCATCGATTTTTTCAATTGCCTCTGCGATCGGCATCACTTTGCCCTGGCTGATCGGGATTTGCTTTGTCACCGGCTCGATGGTGGACAGCGGAACGCCGAGCACGCGGGCAACATCCTTCAGCACTGCGCGCGACGATAGCGTGCCGAAGGTGATAATCTGCGAGACCGACTCTGCTCCGTACTTGTTCCGCACATACTCGATTACCTTCTCGCGCTTTGCATCGGAGAAATCGACGTCAATATCGGGCATGGACACGCGGTCAGGATTCAGAAAGCGTTCGAAGAGCAAGTCGTACTTGAGCGGGTCAACATTGGTGATCCCCAGTGCGTACGACACGATGCTTCCCGCCGCACTGCCGCGTCCCGGACCGACCATCACGCCCATCTTGCGCGCAGCATCAATGAAATCAGCCACAATCAGGAAATATCCGGCATACCCCATATTGCGGATCACACGCAGTTCATGTTCCGTCCGTTCTTTGATGACCGTTGTCATTTCCGGATAGCGGGTGCGGATTCCCTCCCAGGAAAGTTTGTCCAGATAATCATCGAGCGTCGACACACCTGCATCCGGCGGAATCGGGAACTTCGGCATCTTGTTATCGCGCAGTTTCAATTCGAGATTGCACTTGTCGGCGATCTCGAGTGTGCTGGCGATTGCCTGCGGCCATTTCTTAAAGAGCTCGATCATCTGCTCCGCGCTCTTGAAGTAGATTTGGTCTGTTCCGTAGCGGAGGCGCGAATAATCGGGGGTATTGGTGCTGCTCGCTTCCGGAATAAAGAGCATGATATTGTGCGCGATGGCGTGTTCCGGCTTAATGTAATGCACGTCGTTCGTCGCGACAAGCTTAATCTTCAGTTCCTCCGCAAGCTGCGGCATCATGGCGAGGACGTTTTTCTCATCTTCGTAGTTATGATCTTGAATCTCGAGATAGAAATCGTCGCCGAACATTTCCCCGTACATCCTTGCAACATCACGCGCCTCGTCATAATTATTATTGACGAGATGCGACGCCACCACACCGCCGGCACAGGCTGAAAGAGCGATCAGTCCTTCCTTATAGCGGCCGAGCAGTTCGAAATCGATGCGCGGCTTGTAGTAGAATCCTTCGGTGAAACCCAATGTCGTCAGTTTAATCAGATTCCGGTAACCGATTTCATTCTTGCAGAGCAGTACAAGATGGTGATAAACACCACGTCCCTTCTTCCCTTCCGCATGGAGCGTGTCCACATTTTGCATCGGCCCCTTATCAAACCGGCTCCCCTTGGTTACAATGTAGACTTCCGATCCGATGATCGGCTTGATATTCTTCTTCTTCGCCTTCTTGTAGAATTCCATCGCCCCGCACATGACGCCGTGATCCGTCAGCGCGACGGCCGGCATCTTGTTGGCAACGGCGGCATTAAGCAGCGAATCGACAGTCGAAGCGCCGTCCAGCAAACTGTAGTGCGTATGATTGTGGAGATGGATGAATTGAGCCATAGATCACTGATCGCAGATTATGAAGATTACGCTGATTACGCAGAAACGCTGATCGCAGATTATGAAGATTACGCTGATGACGCAGAAAAAAAATCTGCGCAATCCATTAATCTGCGGAATCTGCGATCCAGGCGGAAACTTCGTCGACAATCGCATCGGCGGCAACAGTCCACCGTTTCCCTGTGGCTCGTTCTTTTAGTTCGATCTGGCCATTCTTTAGATTCTTATCGCCGACGATCACTTGCAGCGGCATGCCGAGCAGGTCAGCGTCTTTGAATTTGAATCCGGGCGTTACCGTCGTACGATCATCAAACAGGACCGATAATCCCTTGGCGCGCAGTGCATCATAGAGTTCTTGAGACTTATTCACAACGGACTCAATATTGCCGTTCACGCAGATAAGATGCAAATCATACGGTGCAAGAGATTTTTGCCAGATGATTCCCGCATCGTCATGGTGCTGCTCAATATGACATGCAACGATGCGTTCCACACCGATACCGTAGCTTCCCATAATGATCGGCTGTTCTGCGCCCTGTTCGTCGAGGAAGTTCGCCTTCATGCTCACGGAATACTTTGTTCCCAGTTTGAAGATATGTCCGACTTCGATTCCTTTGACGATGCGCAGCGGTTTGCCGCAGTGTGCACAGGCTTCGCCGCTGTCAACGATTCGCAGATCGTGATACGATTCTACTGCAACGTCGCGCTTGAAGTCGATATTGCCCACGTGATAATCATTCTTATTGGCACCGCTGTACAAACCGTTCGCGCTTTCGAGGCGTTTGTCTGCGATGATCTTCATTTTTGCTTTCAATCCAATCGGCCCGATCGAGCCGGCATCGGCGCCGGTCAGTGCCATCAATTCATCCGGATGCGCGGGACGCACATCGCCGCCCAGGACGCTTTGCAGCTTCGCTTCATTCAATTGATCGTTGCCGAGCATGAAGATCAACACCGGCGTCTCTCCGCAGAAATAGACGAGAGACTTTGCACACTGACTTGTCTTGATATTGAGGAACTGAGACAGTTCATCGATGCTTTTAATGTTCGGAGTATGGATCTCTTCAACCGGCTTGGACGGTTCGGTGCGCGGCGCCGGATCCAGTGCAGAAGCAGCAACTTCCACGTTTGCAGCGTAACCGCAGCCATCGCACAATGCAACCGTGTCTTCACCGGCGTTCGATTCCACCATAAACTCCTGCGAGCCGCTTCCGCCCATCGCACCGCTCGATGCACCGACAATGAAAAATTTCAATCCGCACCGCGTGTAGATTTTTTTGTATGCTTCCGCGTGCGCGTTGTAACTCACGTCGAGCCCTTCCCACGTCGCATCCAAACTGTAGGCATCTTTCATAGTAAACTGCCTGCCGCGCAGCACACCGGATTTCGGACGCGGTTCGTTGCGGAATTTCGTTTGAATCTGGTACCAAATCTGCGGCATCTCTTTGTACGATTTCACATGATTGCGCGCAATCGACGTAATAATTTCTTCGTGCGTCGGCGCGAGCACCAGTCCACGATTCTTTATATGAAACATGATATCGCCGAACGCTTTTACACGATCGGTCTCTTCCCAGAGTTCCACAGGATTAAGAGCCGGCAGATGAAATTCCTGGCCGCCGATCGCATCCATTTCCTGACGGATGATTTCCATGGTTTTTTTCATCACGGCATAGCCGAGCGGCAGGAAGGAATAAATTCCGGCGCCGAGCGGACGCATAAGTCCGGCGCGAAGCATGAGCTGGTGGCTGGCAATGACTGCATCGGCAGGTACTTCTTTCACCGTGGGGAAAAATCCTTTGGAAAAACGCATGGGGATCCTGATCGTTGATATAGTAATTCACAGATGCGTGAGGCACGCTGAGTTTGAATCCGGCATATCGCTCAAACGCTGGAATCCGGACAGCCTGCGGGATCTGTGCTAGAATAACTGTGGAAGATACAAAAGTTGGGAGCGTGAATCAATATCGCGTGGAATGGGCCAATGAAGTGAATGTGCAAATGCGGAGTGCATAACAATGCGGCTTCCACCTCCCTGAATGCTCTTCGAGGAACAAGAAACAGATTAGAGTTTCCCGTGTGAACGCCGATAATATACACAGGAGGTCAGAATGCCCTCCAGCGATAACTATAGAAGATAAGGAGCAACACGATGAGCAATCCAGTGAGTAGCACTACCAGCACCGCACCGAGTTCCGTACTCAGCATTGCAAGCACTGTCAACACTGCAGCGAGTTCCGGGATCGGCAGTTCAAGCACTGCCGGCACCCCGGCGAGTTCCCTGCTCAGCAATTCAAGCGCGAAAGTCTACGACAAGCGGGATTTGAACAAGGATGGAAAAGTCACCGAAATCGAAAGGATGCGATATGACGTGACCCATCCTCCGGAAAAGAAAAAACCGGTTGAGAAAAAGAACCCGATCCAAAGCGTTCAAACCTACAACCAGTATGCCAAGAGTGTAATCAAGCCAACCGGCGGAACATTAGATGCTTTTAAATAAGCCTCTCTGCGGTTCTGACGATGACCGGATTCTTGATTATATGCCACTACCGAGGTCTTTTTACTACAGACCTTGATATCCTGAATCGGATCAAGCATCCCTCGCATCTTGGTCGATCGGCTAATTGTTCTTGATCTACATTCCTTCTGAAAGATGCCGATAGTCAGTAGTTATGACAAAATCATCTTCCACAATATGAAGGGATGGTGAATGATGGCATTATCGGTCATTCAACACGCCGGCACTGTATAATAATTCCAGTTCTTCGGGCTTCTGTCTCATTCTCCGCCTTGCACAGCCATAACGCCGAAGGCGTGGCATTGTTTTCCACGATGTTGTTTCACCCCTTTATCTCGCTCCCAAGTTCCACCAGCGGCTCTTTCGAGGAGTGAGATGTCGTTGTAACGCGGAGCGCTGCGTCTATTAAGCCGTTCGACAGCCACTAGCGCCGGGCAGAGCTCGACGTTACGCTTACCGAGCGGTGGTCCCTGCTATACCGCTCTGGCGAGCGGCGGTCCATTCATAATTCGTAATTCATAATTCATAATTGCTTTTCCAGAGCCACGGAGTGGCGACATCTTTTTCCACTCGTTCCCAAACACCCGCCCACCAGTCTTTATGGCGGAGAGTTTGGGAACGAGATTGAACAGGCAGAAATCCATTGTTATTTGTTCGTTATCGGGACAAAAACCGTCATTTTTGACTTTCTATTCTATTGGCATTACATTTACATCAAGACAACATTTCCACATTTAGTATTTAAGCAAACCATTTTGGAAAAAATTGGTTACATAGAAATCCGAATCAGCGGGTCGAAGGGAAACATTCCCTTGACACCAGATAATTATGACATTCGGGAAATCATTGGGATTCTCGAGTCTGCTGAAAGACTTTTGTTCCCAGGCGATAAAAGAGAACGCCCTATTGTCAGTTACAAGATTGAAGAAGGTTCTGTGCGCCATATATTCAAGACGACAATTCAATACATCGTCGGTTTTAACGCAGTTCTTGGCATGTTAACGCAAGGCCAAAACATTGATCTTTTAGACGCTCCAACGGCACGCGCATTTGAGGAGTTTCAACAAACTGCACAGAAGAAGAATTATACTTTCACCATCTCGACATCTCTTGAAAACACCTCACATCTCAACATAGATAGAACTACGCGATTTATCCGAAATGAGGCCGTATGGGCTGAGGCAGAATTTTATTTCTATGGCAAGGTAACTAATGCCGGTGGTAAAGATAAGGCAAATATCCATATCGTGACAGAAGAACTTGGCACCGTGCGCATTGAGACTCCTATTTCATTTCTCGAAAAAAAAGAAGAGAATCTTCTTTACCGATCATTCGGCATACGTGCAACCGGCAGACAGCATTCCGAGACGGGTGAAATCGACACGGCAACTATTAAGTTCGTAGAACTCATCGATTACAATCCGAAGTACGATGAGATTTATCTTCAAACCTTACGCACGAGAGCAAAGAATACCTGGAAAGGCATAGACACAGAAAACTGGCTTAGAGATCTCAGGGGCGGCTACGATTCCTAAAAGCGTTCTCCTTGATACAAGTTTTTCCCTTCGATTTCTCAACGACTCAGATCCTCTTTTTGCCAATATAGAGATGTATCTTTCTTCCGACACAGAAAGCTACAAAGTATTTCAACTCCTTAAGCAACACACGACCCCAAGATTTCAGTTCATCGATCTCAATATTCCCTGCACTGAAACATTTGGAATTCTTGGTTTACAATAGTCGTTTTTCTATCTCGTTCCCAAGTCCTTTGGACGGGTGTTGGAAACGAGAGCAGTTATCAACTACACAGATAATCAAAACATATTAGTTTGAGATCTTCTCGTCTGAGTTGTTTAATTGAGCCTGACGATGGGGACTGTTGCGATCCATAAGTCTCTACAAGACTATCAATCCCCTGAACTAGAATCCCAATATCGCGGGTTTCTTGATACTTCTGGTGCATATTTTTCAATTCTTTCACCTGCACCCCCGATAATGGCTGGTTGATGTACTTTATGGCATCCACTACTTTTCTGCGTTGAATCGTCGGCGAGTTCATATGCCCCTGCAATAGCGTCGCCACAGTCTGTTGGATCGGATCTATCGTTTTGGGCGTGACCGCAAGAGCTTGAATCTTTTCCTGTGTATCTATGATGCTGTTAATGACTCTTTCCTGAATTTCAAAGACATCACAGTCACCGATGACTCTAGGAGTGTCTTTGCTGCAGGCGATTAAGTTTGTAATCAAGAAGCGATTATCGATAATTTCGCGGGTATTAACATCGTAGTACTTCCAGAAGTGATATGGGTTCATCTCCCCTTTTACGGTTGCTTTGAAGTAGAAAAACACACCGCTAGCTCTTGGCTTTGAAAGTCCGGAATGTATGCCATCAGGTAGTTGTTCAAGCATCTCCCGACCGCCTGAATTCAAGAGGCTCCGCAATTGTTGAAGCAAGAATTCGTTACTCATCAACTCGGTGAACTCTTCTTCCTCCTCGAAAACCGTTCCGTCTTCGTTCTCAATCCTGTGCAAGGTATTGAAATTCCTGGGATGAACTGCTTCCCCCAAGATACTGGCATCTAAGAATCCAGCGTTGTCGATGGCAGAGATCTTTTTACTCAAGCTCTCAACAAGACCTAGCAACTTCTCCAGGCCGGCGTCGGGAAACATGTTATACACCCAGAGCACGGAAAACTCCGTGCCTATGCGGTCAATTCGGCCAGCACGCTGGACCATACGGGTGGGATTCCAATGTAGATCATAGTTGAGAAGATGACCACAATCCTGAAGATTCTGGCCTTCAGAAAGCACGTCCGTCGAAATAAGGATGTCAATTTCTTCTTCTGATCCTGCAAGCTCATGACGAACATTTGCTTTAGGTGCAAAACCCTGAATGATCTTGGTCCGCTCATCTACCTTGGTTCCACTATCCATCCTGCGTATTGTGGGATTCCCCATGGCATTTCTAAATTCAATTCCTTTATCAGTGCCGAGCTCATTGTAGAGGTATCGAGCAGTGTCTTTGTAGTATGTAAAGACAATGACCTTCTTTCCCTTGAGCTCAGAGGAGAGCATATCCTTCAAGCGGTCCAGTTTTGCATCGTTCTCCGGACGAATATCTTTGATTTGGTGCCAAATCTCAGTAAGCGCCTCAATATCATGTTGAAGTGCTTCATGAAGCTTTCGCAAATCATATCCGGTGGTATCAACTACTTCAAGTTGCTCGAGGACAGTTTTCGCCTCTTCTATTTCATCAAGCTTATCTGCCAGAGAAGTTGGCGTTCCATCATCTTCTTCGTCTTCGGTGGAAATATATCGCAAGGCCTTTTGAAAATCATTGCTTTTGAGAAGCTTCCCTCCCAGTAGAATGGACTCAAATGTTTTTTGGAACTGGAGCGCCCTCCTGATGCTGATGCGAAATGCTTCAATGCTTGACTCAAATCGCTTGAGATACCTGCTTTTAAATATTCCGATGAGTGCTTGTTCGCGACCCTCTTCAAATTCGTCAATTTTGTCTTTTTTGTATGACTCGAGACTATATGGAGCCAACTTCAGAGAATCCACTCCGGCAACGATTTGCTCGTAGATGCCCTGATAAGTCTCTTCGAGATTGTATTTTACCGTTTTGAGTTTTCGTTCCGGGAAGGAGATCTTTTTTCCCTTAATGGTGGCGTCCGGATAAGCTTTCCTGATAAAAGGACGCGTCCTTCGTATGACGAACTCTTCGAGAAGATTGAACAACGACACAAGCCCGCTTCCATTGCGCGATTCGCGTCGTGCATTCAGGAAGTAGCGATAAATATCACCAATGCCTGCGGAAGAGAAATACGAACGATCACCCTGTGTGACAAGACTTATCTGATTATAGAGGTCAAAGAGGTCATTATTGATTGGTGTAGCAGTGAGAAGAATTATTTTCTTGCGCTGGCCGTCTCTCCCTCTTCCGGAATTCAGGGATATAATTCTCTCAAGATTTTCATATCGTTGGGCGGTTTTGTTGCGGAAGTTGTGGGATTCGTCGATCACGAGCACATCGGCGTCGCCATATTCATTGGCGTCAAAATCTTTTTGCCCCAGCTCTTCCTGGGAAAGTATCGTTGCGGCAATCGTTGCCTCTTTTAACTCCCCTTTCCACATATCTCGAAGTGAAGCCGGGCAGACAACCAATGCTTTCATTCTCATGTGATAGGCGTAATCCTCAAGGAGTTTTTTGCCTATCCATGTTTTGCCCAGTCCAACAGAATCGGCGATCATTACACCGTCATATCGCGACAGGATTTTCCTGGCCTTTTTTACCGCATCATCCTGAAATTCCGAAAGTTCAACCGCCGATCGCGTTGCTGAGGCTTCCATTACATTGAGATCGTCTTTGAAGTATTCAAACAACGCTTTCATGTAGATTTCGTAAGGCGTGTACTCCTTCTTTCCAAATTTGGAGGCATCTAATATCTCAATAAGCTGCCCTTTAAAGTTCTTCGCTTCGCCCCATTCGTGATCGTACCATTCTACAAGTTGTCTGATCGCTCGGGCGCCTACCTCGCTTTTCAGCAGTTGCTTGTTCTTTTCGCTGATTTGTGAACTTGATTTTTCATCTGCGAGGAATGAGACCATCTTTCTCGCGTCTCCGTCTGCCCCTTCACCCGGCTCAAGAAGAACGCGATGGCAAAGATTTAACTCCCGATTGCTTGTCAATCCTGGATAGGTGAAATTGCTCGATCCTACGATACCCACTAGAGGCTGGAAGCGTTCAAACAGGAAACCCTGTCCTTTTGGTGTATCACCATAGAGTAGATAGCACTTCGCATGCAGAAAACCCTCAACAACAAGCCTGACTTCAACCTCTTGTTTTCGCAGAAAACGAATAAGATCCTCAACAAGCTGAACTGTTATTTTGTCATAGTCTGCATTGGCAAGATCGCGGGTCAACCACTGCGGCAGCGTCCCCTCAGATGGACGCAATCCAATTTCGGAACCATCCTTCGGTTCAAGTCCAAGAAGCAATCTAAAGCTGCCAAGATTGCCAAGCCCGTCACGCAGCAATTCAAATCCTTTTATGGAGAAGAATGCACTGGCAATATCCAGCGATCTATGTGCATAAGATAGAAGAAGTTCGTTAAGAACGTCCCCAAGCTTGTGAGATTGATTGTCTATGACGTATGGGATTTTCATAAGTGAAGAGCTTTCGTGAGTAGGTCAAGGGACACATCCCAGGCTTCGGAAAAAGAACATTTGAGGTCGGCAGGAACAAGATATTCCAAATTGTTTTTCCAGTTCGATTCGTATTCGTCCCGGGATCCACCGAGACGATCAAGATCCTTGGAGGTTGGGTGTATCCCTTTCACCTTGCATTTCTCGGGATAGGCTTCAAAAACACGGTGCATCTTGACACTGGTTTTGTTCAGGCTCCACAAATCATAAAGATCTCTTGCGACTGCATACTTTCTCTGTCCCGAAAGCGCCCGGAGTTTCTCAGTTACCATTTCTTCGAGAGCATAGGCCGGTATGTTCGCTGCCGGCAATTGTCCTGCATCAGAGTATGAGTGATGTACTCCAAGCGTTACAGTGGGGAAGAGCAACGACTCACCACGATTTGCATGAACACGAATTGCCCGCGGTGATCCTCGTGGTCGCCAAACACCTTCGTAGTACACCTTTGCTTCAAACGACTCCAAGCCGTAGTCATCTTCAATCACATCCACAGCAGTTGAACGAAGGTCCATCTTGATACCGGCTTCAGCTTGTGTCATCGCTTTTGCCAGATCCAGGAGTTCGCCAAGGGCATGAGGTTGGATACTTTCCGTCAGCGTGAAATCCAGGTCCTCAGAGAAGCGATAGTGAGTAAAGTGACACTTCGCCAGACACGTACCCCCTTTGAACACCCACGAATGTTTAACCTCCGGTACTCCGCTAAGGAAATGGAGAAAGCATCCAAGTGCGTAGTCGTGCTCAACAACATCCTGGCTGACCCCGAGTGCAGCCGAGGCGCGCTGTATCTCCGATGGTGCTATCATCCAATTCTCACGTTTACGCGTACGCGCCAACGGGTGGAGATCTTACCGGTCTTCAACTTCAACGGCTGTAGCGGCACCACACCCGCATTCAACTTGCTCTGCCAAGAGGATAAGACTTTCTTCGCTTCACCGGATAGTTCTGGAACAAGTGTTTCGTAGAGGTACCCAAGCCGCTTCGATACTGCACCGTTCGGGAAGCGAGTGACGTACTCGTTGAGCTTTTGCCACGAGATTTCGCCGGCGCTTGCCTTTATCGCCTTGGCAAGTTCTTCGATAGTGCCGGCGCGCTCAACATCGTCGGCACAGTCAACAAGTGTTTTTTCTCTGTCCGATATTAGGACGGATTTCCCTTTGTACCATTCCTTGACGTATCCATAGAATTTGGTCTTCGGAACGGTGACAAATTGATACTGCACACCAAAGACAATTCTCCCGGTTGCCTTCTTTCGACTTGTTGTTTGGATGTAGATTATCCGGGGGATTTGTTCAGTCCAGTTCCAATGCCGGATGGCTGCCCAATAGCCAATAGCTGCCGGCTGAACGAGTGCAGAAGCGACCAAGTACGGCTCTTCAGACCAGGTGCGATCTGCCCCTGCTTCGAGTGGGATGACCAAGTACTTCCCTCTCTCCAGACGGGCGACCCACCCGCGCTTCTCAAGCTGATGCAGTTTCTTTTTTGCCATCTCCCTTGATCCCCAAAACTGAACAGCCCGTTCGATCGTGAATTGACCTCCATCAGTGGACACAGAGGAGAGGAATTCCGCTTCTTTAGGACCTAATTCTGTTATAGTTTTTTGCACCATAATACCCTTTCAAAGGTCACTTCGGTGTATAAAAATATAACATTGAATGAGTAAATGCAACGGACAAGACAAAACGACAGAAAGTGAGGGGAACAAAATTCGTAACTTTCCGATCCATTCTGAAGAAATTCATCCTGTGTTTTTTCATAATTACTCAGCAAAAGAAAACCGCTCCGAAGGATGCTTCGCAGAAGGCGCTAAGGACACAAAGAATGAATGATTTGCTTTTTACAGACCATTCACCATGCGTTTGATTCCTTTCTTCATCAAGACGACATTCCAATTGAGAAGGAACCCCAAGTGCAGATTTCTCAACCTCATATACGTCAGAAGTTGCGCTTCATGCAGCGGCAACATCTGTGCGACAGCCTTGTTTTCAATCGCCACCATATCTTCGACAAGTGTGTCAATCCTATAGCCGGCGTTAATGCTTTCGCCATCGTAAATGATCGGGACGATTACCTCTGTATCTACTCTGAGTCCCCGTTTTCGCAGTTCATGCGCGTGGCATTTTTGATAAGCTGATTCCAACAAACCGGGGCCGAGAGCTTTATGTACTTTGATGGCCGTATCAACAATAATTGTTGCAACTTCTTCAATATTCTTTGTTTGTTCCATGACTCCGTTCTCTTTCCTTCGCGCCCGAAGTTTATCCCGCTGTCTTTTGGGCGGGACGCCTTCTGCGAAGCATCCTTCGGAGCGGTTTGTTCTCCAGTGGATTCACTACCCCAAAGACCAACCGACTACATTTTAGTGATGATCTTTCCCCTCTACGATTCTTATTTCCTCCTCCGTCAATCCATATAACCTATATACAATTTGATCTATCAAGTTATCGGTGCGCTCCAATGTGGATCTAATCGGAAGCAATGTTTCCAAGCTGTGCTCGAACTCAACCCGCAATTTTGAAGCGAAGGTTGGATTACTTGTCGAAATTCCAAGACGGCTCTTGTTTTTGAAAAGGATATCTTCGAGTTCGTCATACGAGAGAGGGTTCTCCTGTTTTTGGTAGTCTCCCAAGTAGTTCAGAAGATGAGTTCTGCCCGAAAGAACCTGCAACCCTTTTATTCCCTCCTTCGAAGGAATGATCCTCAGTTCCTTCTCAAGCCAACCAAGAAAGTGCTTCATCTCTGCATGCTTTTCTTTGTTCAGCCGGATCATTTCCTCGGCGAGATAGGCAAGCAGATCGTGGACGACATCGGATTGTTCTTCTGCACCGGTTGCTCTTTCCCCAAAGGCGAGAAAATTGCCTTCAGTATCTTTTGGCAAAAGTTCCTTCACGAATTCGAGCAATGACGAAAAGTCTGATTGAAGAGAACCTTCTTGATCCCGGTACATTTTGGTCCCTCGATCAACCAGTTCCTTTCGTTTCTTTTCCATTGTGGAAAAATGAATACTGCGGATGCTTGACCTCTCCAAAAATGCACTTGAATATGCAGAATAACCACCCTGTTTTGGTGGAGCTATTTTTCGCAGTTGAAATTCTACAAGTTTCGAGTTTAACAGTGCCAATAGATAGCATAGGTCCGTCGAGGATGAGTCGACCGCGAATACTCTTGCCACAGAAAATGCATAGCCAGCATCATCAAGACAAAAACTATTTCTTTGTACTTCTCCTGGGGTAAGGATCTTGGGCTTTTTGAAAAGCGATAATGTGCCAAACCTGGTAAGTTGATACCAGGATTTATTCTCAGAAAATTCCTTTCTAGAGTCTTTTCTTGACTCTAGCCGGGTCTTTGATTTTTTGAGATAATTGTAAACATTAGGATAATTGGTCTTAAACTCCTCTTCCGAAATTAGTACCGTTTCACCATCAACTTCTCTATATGGATATATCACTTTTTTTGTGGCTGAATTCAAATAGTATCGATCTGGTTCGGTTCCACTCACTATCGGCAGAAGTACACCTGATTCTAGCTTCAGCGCTTTTTCTTGCTCCGGATAAATCATCAAGACTTCATCAAGACCCGTGAAAAGTCCGGTTCTTGCTTCTCCTATTTGCCCTAAATTCTGGGAGCACCTTGATATTCTATTGAATATTCCTGAATCAGATTCACTGTTAAACAACCAGGGATCACCGCCCAGCGAGATCTTTGAGTATGTTTTCGGTTCTGCTTCTGCGAGAACAAATTGTATTTTGTCTTGCCGTTGCTTCAGCTCTAAGGAAAAAATGTCCAAATAGCGGATAATTGCAGATTTTTGATTACATACCAAAAATATGGCAACATACGTCAGAGCGTCTTCAAAAACAGGAAGATCCTTGAAATCAATTATTGTGGGTGTCGATGTATCCAACAGGAAGGATCTAAGTTTTTGACCATATTCGCCAGTCATGAATTGACTTGACAGAATCAAGCCTGAGAGCCCTTCTCCTCTAGACAGCACAATCGATTTTTCTAGAAACAAGGTCGCCACATCGACTCTTCGGAATGCTGCCCGATAGTTGCACTTGAAATAATCGGTCTCTGCGTAGCCAAGCAATTGGACTCTAACATAAGGGGGATTTCCTATAACTGCGTCAAATCCACCAATGTCTTTTTTCTTTCCTTTATCAAAGAAGACCTCAGGGAACTCTAACTCCCAATGGAAAAAGCGCTTACCTGTCGCTGAGTTGCGAGCATTGGATAAAAGCCGGGCTACGTCAATAGTCTCAATATAAGTCCCTGTTTTTTTCGTTCCGGATCCCGAATCAATTGCCTTGTTCACCCGCAACTTCAAGACCTGTTTTTCCCAATGAGCATTTATCTGAGGGAATTGGCTCGTCCGAAATAATTGCCGCACATCCTCATTGCCAAAATATTGGCTTACCCAAAGGTCGAGAACTTCTTTGAATGGTCCGAGAATGTGGGAAGCGTCCATGAAGGAACGCTGGCTCTCTTTTACCTGGTCCGCTGTCACGTCGGAGAGCTCACCCACGTGAATCATAGCCTCCGTTGCCTGAAGCAGGCCTGCAAACTGTCCTCCAAAAAGATCTTTCTCCAGCTCATTTCTTACATCATCTATTGAAGCCCCGACTAGCGAATTACCACACTTGAGGTGGTGGTCGAGGAACGAAAGCGGTGCACCCAGCGTAAAGCAATTGAGCCAAAGCGAAACCTTGGCCAGTTCAACCGCCATCGGGTTTATATCTACACCGTAAATCGCACGCTTCAGGACGTGACGCTTTATGAGGTTGACATCGGTAAGCCGATTTGAATCGATATTGACGCCTTGCTTTTCCATCTCAACAAGGATGGAGCTTCTTGTGTCTTTGAGCATTTTCATCACCGGATTCCAAGGGAAGCCGTTGAGAAAATCAATCAATCGGTCGCTGATGAAATCTGCTGCCTCCACAAGAAAATGTCCTGAGCCCATCGCGGCATCGAGCACCTTAATGTCGAAGAGATCATGCACGAGCTTCACAAACTCTCCACGAGTAACGACCAATTCCGGATCGGTGGGTTTCATCTTCTGCGCAATGAACGCTTCTTTTCGTTTCACTGCTTCCCGGTATGCTTGCTGCGCCTTGCGGAATTCCGGCGCAAGAGAATCGCACTTCTCTTTGAGCACAGGTCCGACAGTATTCTCAACAATATATTTTACAATATAGTCGGGAGTGTAATACGAGCCGGTTGCTTTTCGTTCACGTTTGTCATTCTCAAGATAGAGCGTGCCTTTGGGAATAATGCGTTCTGACTTTGCACCATTGATTCGGCCTTTTAAGATCTTGAGCTTTTCTTTTACCGCTTGATCGTACGGAACAACTTCCTCCGTCTTTTTGCCTTTTACCACAGCCATCTTAACGTCGGCGATACGAAGCTTAAACTCAAGAAGCCCTTCATAAATCGATCCGAGCTGCCTTACACCAAGAGACTTATAGTCGATAGGAACTGATTTGAACGTCTTGTCGTCTTCATCCCTTGCAAGAAGATCGAGCCCCAGGGCCAATTGCCGATCGGGAACTTTGGCGCTGAGCAAAAAACGAGCAAGCTTTGCATCTTCACTATCGTCTTCCGGTGATGGCTTGGAGAGGAACAGTCCGCCGTTATACATCGGCACGTTGATTGACGCGTCGCCCTGATCGACGATGCCAAAAAGTTCAAGCAGCCGGTCATAAAGCACCGTACTCGTTGGCGAATACTGCTTCGTAAGTTTGTTTTCAACTTCTTCTTCTATTTGTCCACCTGCCTCTGCAATTTCCTGTTTCAAGCGTGTGAGGCTCTTTTGAAAATAGCCTCTGACCTCTTTCACCGGGAAAAGGTCGCGGGATTCCGCATAGAGCAGGAAGAGAAATCTATAGAGAAGTGTGAGCGTCCCCTGGAAAATTTCGTCCAACTTTTCCTGGCTGAGATCGACATCCTTGCGATCTCTTTTCTTAACAAAATCTACAAATCCTTCGGCAAAGTGGATAAAGACTTCCTCAAAGACGCGATCTTTCAGGCGCTCACCGAGTCGCTTGGCGTATTCCTCGCTTCCTTTAAGCAGTAAGTCCAGGAACGTCGTTGTCTTCTCCTCCCCCACTGAACTCTCTTTGCTCGGCTCAAACGCATCGCTGCGGAAAAAAAACAAAAAGTATTTGAACGATTCACTCAGATCAAACGTCGATGGCGAAGCGAGCTGCGAGGGAGCCGCGAGTATCTCTTCCAGATCAATCTCGTAGTAGCTTGCCGCGATCGATGAAGTTTTGGCATTGAACAAGCGCCAGAGCTTTCCATTTGTGACAATCGCCCACGGAGTTTTTCCATCTTTCAATGCAGAAACGACAGCCGCACTGGGATTCTCTTCCGGAGTGTCCTGATCACGCTGGTCGTCTTTTCCGTCGAGTGAACGCCCCCAGGGATAACAGAGACATAAAGCGGTGGGCGTGTTACCAGATTTCCCATAGAGCAAGTAATCCGGTCTCGGTGAATCATCCTTAGAATCCTTCACTTTTTTGAATGTGAAGCCTAAGATGACGAACAACTTCTCAAAAAGTCCGATACGAAGCTCAGATTCGCTTCTTCCATTCCAAAGATGTGCCGCGTCAGCCATTACCTCATGGATTTTGAGATAGGATGGCCTGACATCTTCCTTCCATTCCGGTTGGTCGCGCAGTCGCTCCTGTAAATAGTAGTCTGCGAATAGAATGCGATTGTTAAAATGTTCTTCAGACCAATCGTAAATTGAATAGGCGGATTTGAGTTTATCATACTGATAGTATGGATCGCTTTCGGTGTATGTGAACCTTCTAAGAACACGTAGTTGGCGGCGTGTCGGCTTTCGTCTCTCAACCGTCAGGACCCGGGGTTTGACTGAAACGTGCTTCTCCCCAATGCTCGTTGCGGCTTCAGTCAGAGGAATTGATCTCTCAACGAGAACAAAATCGATCCGCTCGTAATCGTTCGTCAAAACAAGAAGATACTCACCCTGCTTGTTTCGGAAAGAACGAACTAAGGCATTCGTCAGCACCACGGTCACCGAAGCCAGCTCAAATAAAAACACGTGGAGCAAGCCGTCCTGTGAGGCAATCTGTTCGATATGCTTAATCTCTCGAACGACAGATTCCGTACCAATGCCAAGGTTCGCAGCAGATTGTGCTATCCTTGTCTCAGTGTTATAGCCCAATGCCGCGAAGAATTGAACTACCGCATCACGACTGGCGAGGGACTGGATGTCTTCAGATTTGAGATCGAGATCAATTGTCATAAGGATTTTGTCATTGCTACAAGATTAAGTTCGCTATGAGAGAAGATGCGCAGCCAAAAGCTCTTTCAGCCGGCAATCGCGTTCATTTCCGTTTCCAACGTCGCATCCCGAAGGAATCCCTTCGGATTGGGAACACAATATCGGCAATTCTGTTGCAATTAAATAAACACAATTTGTTTCCGCTTCGCAAATGTGGTATCGGGGCAGTATCGGGGCATTGATTACATGCCTTCGCTGATTTGAAAACAAAAAACCACTTAACAGCACCCATTGGTGTTGTAAGTGGTCGGTTCTATTCTGCAAGTATTCAAATAATTTCCCCAATCATACAAGCGATTGTGTGCAGCCCATGTTGCCAGAGAATGTAGACAGAATTTGGGCTACATTCAACAAATTGCCAAGAAATCAAACAGAAATCAAAGAGCTGTTCCCCCCGCGCTCGCTTTGTTCCAAGCCGCGTTAGCGGCGACATCTTTGTAGACCGATCCCACCCAAGATTGAGAAGAGCCACGTAATGGCGGCATCTATTTATCATGGTTCCAGTTTCGTCCCAAAATCAAGATTTCGCCCCTATCCAAAGGATCCCGTTGGGACGGGGCTTTTTAATTTGGGTGATTCTCTCGTTCCCAAACTCCGGACGCGACAGCGATGGAACGGTCGGGCGACCGTTCCTACAAATGCACCAAAAAATAAAGACATTAAGGGGCGAGATCAAAATGCAAAGGAGAGACTCCTATAACCCCACCATTTATGGTGGGGTCTTCACCAAGCACGATAAGACCGGCTTCAGCCATGATGCGACACGACTGGGGATCATCCAATCATGGCTAAAGCCAAAGGTAAAACTTGCGGCTGAACCCCAACCTGAAGGTTGGGGTTATAGAGTCTGCCATGTTACGAAAAGCCACATCCATAACCCCACCATTTATGGTGGGGTCTTCACCAAGCACGATAAGACCGGCTTCAGCCATGATGCGACACGACTGGGGATCATCCAATCATGGCTAAAGCCAAAGGTAAAACTTGCGGCTGCGGAATCCCAACCTGAAGGTTGGGGTTATAAAGTCTGCCATGTTACGAAAAGCCACATCCATAACCCCACCATTTATGGTGGGGTCTCCGGCAAGCACAACAAGACCGGCTTCAGCCATGATGCGACACGGCAGGGGACCATCCAATCATGGCTAAAGCCAAAGGTAAAACTTGCGGCTGCGGAACCCCAAAGCTGAAGGTTGGGGTTATCTCGCCTTGCTATGCCCCCAAAACAATTCTCCCCCTTCCAGGGGGAGAAAAAAAGAGGGGGTTGTTTGTGGAAAGAATTCTACTTCCAAGGCAACAAAAACAAAACCGCAGGAGGCTCTACTCTCCCGCGGATCTTAACCTGCTTACAACCGCCCGTTATGGATTATGAGTTCTACAAGGAACTGCAACGCTCATGCAATCGCCGGGCAGGCTATACCGCTCTGGCGAGCGGCGGTCCATTCATAATTCGTAATTCATAATTACGGAGCAGCCGTCGCCTCAACGGGTGTCCGGTGCCGAATGCCGAGATCCTTCACTATCCGGGCGGAGAAGTATTTGTTATAGAGCTCCGTTTCTGTTGGACGGAGGAGCTCCATGTAGCGGTCGAGTTCTTCGCGCAACAATTCATCCGTCTTGTTGAAAAGGTCATTCATCGTACCGCGTGCGCCTTTACGTTCCGTCACACTCACTTCCCGGGCACCGCTAGCGGCGGTGTATGTATCCACTTTTGCCTTCAAGTCGGCGATTTTTTCTGCGCTCAGGCCCAGCGGAGCGAGGGCTGGCGCATTCGCCGTTACCAAGTCTGCCATAGCGGTGGCGAAGGATGAGAGTTCCGTGTCGCGCATGTTGTGAAACTTCGCCCCGCCGATATTCGCCCGTCCCTGGATCTCCGTATTATTCTGCTTTCGTCCGAGCACGTAGAGCACCGCACAGGCGGGAAGAAGTGCCTTGATGAGCGCATCATGTGCGTCGTATTTGGCAGCCGCCTTTCCCACAGTGGCAATATCCACCTCCACCGATTTTGATTTTATTGCAGAGACGAGGGCAGCCAGTTCGCTCACGGTGTCCGCAATAGCCCCGACGGAATGTGTCTTTGCACTGTTCGTCTGGAGAAGAACCAGAAGTCCTTCGTACATCGTCAGCCGGTTTTCATGCTTTCTATTCATACAACCTCCTCTTGTTGTTTTTGTGAACAAATGAACGGTTTCCTAGTGAAACGCGCCCAAAAACACCGCTGCGTGCAATAATTCGGCTCCGTCCTGTTTCTCTCGTTCCCAAGCTCCCACTTTTTCGATTTGATTTTGAAAATCGCCACGTCGCTTCGCTCCTTGCGATGATAACCTAAGGACTTTTCACGGGTCTGTCCGCTTGTGACGAGATCTCCAAGCCATTCTATATCTGTGAACTGACATTTTGTCGCCGGATTGGTGCTTAGCATGCCGTTCATGGTGCTTCCCATCGCTGTCGCCGCGCTTCCCGCATACGTCATAATACTTCCCGCCCCTGTCGACTGACATCCCGTCTCTGTCAACTGACATCTTGTACATGTCACACTGCTTCCCGTCGTTGTCACGGCACTTTCCATCGCTGTCACAGAGCTTCCCGTCCCTGTCACCGAACTTCCCATCGATGTCACCGGACTTCCCGCCGATGCCAAGGTACTTCCCGCCTCCCTCACGGAGCTTCCCATCCATGTCAACTGACATTCTGTCCTTGTCGCGGTGCATCTGTTCGAGGTCACGGGTTATCTTTTTCATGTCACCGTCCATCTATTTCCTGTCACGGTCCATACTGCCGACGATACGGCGCATCTTTTCGGCGTCACGATCCATTGTGCCGGCGCGTGACAATGAAGCGGTCCTGCCGCTTTGCATCTTGCCTTTTGACTTTAGCCTTTTCACTTTTTTGAATCCCCTGTTGCGGTGTTGCACACTTCATCTATGTTCTGCAAACAGCCTTGTACAATTATGACGGTCACATCGGAAAGCCGTCAATCAACTTCTTATTAACGGAGACGGGTAAGATTTTGTTGCAGAGATTTTGGAGGGGCGTGGTTGGCAACAGTGCGCACAATCCTGGGACTCGCTCAATGACATTTTCTATAACTCGAGACTTCTGAAAAAGTCATTGCGAGGAGCGAAGCGACGAAACAATCTCTTCAAAACAAACGAAAACCAAGATTGCTTCGTCACTCCGTTCCTCGCAATGACAATTTCCTGACTTTTTCAACACCCTGTTAAATCCCAAGTTACTTCTTAACGCGGAGGCGCGAATGATATTTCTGCTTCCAGTGAAGCCTTTGCGTCTCCTACGACTTTGCGTTAAAAGTTTTTGCGCAGGGAATCCAGGCGCTGCCAATGTGTGCGTTAAGAATTGCTTGAGTCTAGCAGGCTGTTGAAAACGTCCCATTGTGCGTCATTGCGAGCCTCATTTTTTGAGGCGAAGCAATCTCAACTGCAGAATTTGAAGCGAAAAGCGCGATTGCTTCATCGCTTCGCTCCTCGCAATGACTCCCAAAATAGTTTTTCGGCAACCCACTAGCGGCGAGCAGAGCTCGGCGTTACGCTTACCGAGCGGTGGTCGGCATTTTGTACGTAAAAAATCCGCGGGAGTCTCTACCCTCCCGCGGATTTTTTGTTGTTTGGATTGGTTTCTTATGAACGGTGCCGCTCTGGCGAGCGGCGGTCCATTCCTCATTCATAATGCATAGTTCATAATTCGTAATTCGTAATTCACATACATGGAGATCTGCACCACGGTTTCTCTCTCTGCTACTTCAAGAGGGTGAACTTCTTCACATCGGTGAAGGCTCGCGCGCTTGCATCAGAAACTGGAGATGCAGTCAAACGACAAAAATATACACCGCTCGTCAATTGTGATCCGTCAAATGCATATTGATGGTTTCCGGCTGCGAGCGTGGCGTTCACCGGAGTTGCCACCTGCCTGCCCGCACAATCATACACAGTCAATGTCGTTCTTGAGTCAACTGTTAGTGAAAATGCAATTGTGGTACTCGGGTTGAAGGGATTGGGATAGTTCTGATGGAGCACACATTCCGTCGGTATTGCCGACTGCGTTTGAGTCACGGCATCGACACTGCCCGGGGTGAGTACACCGCCATTGACCAGAGAATACGTCAGGCCGCCAAGATACAGATTCGCGGTCAGGTCCGCATCATAATGCACATTGTGACCATTTCCAATGATATTGGTAATGGCGGTACCTAAAACGCCGCGAGGATCAATCAGTGCTGTCAGAATGGAATTCTCTGTCACAGTCCACACGCTACTCGAATCCAACGTCAGTGCGATCCGCTGCATGGATCCTTCGATGGTCGTATTTTCTTGCAGCGTGGCTGTCACCGTGCTGGTCGCGTCTGCGAATAGATTTCCGACCAGCGATTCCCCGCTCGCAGCAAATGCTGCAGTACTCTTGCTGTCGACGTTCACGATGCATCCGGAGCTTGCAGTAATTTTCGCACTGCCGGTCGCCATCAAAATTGCCGCAGCAGCATTGCCCGTTGTGCCCGTCACATAGAAAGCATCGCCGCCAGCGGCAGTGAGAGAACCGCCATTGATCGTGACGAGTGCGGTGCCGGTCATTGGTGCAGTCTTCCAGATCTTAATCCCACTCTGTGCACCGGTAAGCGCAGTGTTTGTCAAGAGTATTGAATTTCCGCCATCAATGACGCCGCCACAGTCTCCCAAAGATGTCACTGTCGCTCCGGAAACCGTAATCATCCCTGTGGAATAGATACCGGCAGAATGGCTGCCGGACGATGTCGCCGACGCACTGATTGTGCCGCCTCTCACAGTCACCGTCCCTCCACCAAAATCTGTTGCAATGGCCGAGGAACTTGCGCCTTTCGTTGTAACGTCAACATTGGTCAGAGAGATCGCACCGCCATAGGTCACGTCCACACCATGTGCGTTACCGCCTAACGCACTGATGGTCCCGTCGGACATGGAAATCGACGATCCGGTACCGCTCGCGAAAATTCCGTTGCCGCCGCTTGCGTTTGTTGTCACCGTGCCGCCGGAGATTGTCACCGTACCGGCAGATTTTGCCAATACACCGGCGTTGGTCCCGTATTGACTACTGTTATCGGTGCTCGAAGCGTCACCGGTCTTCGTGATCGTGCAATTCGTCAATGTGAGGTTGCCGGCATTGAGAACATAGACTGCAGATTGATCGGCAAGTGTCCCCGCATATGTCTGGCTTGTCTGGACCGCAGTCCCGCCGTTCAGCGTGTATGCCCCCGTTTGTGCTTGCACAGATGAAAGAGCTAGTACCGCCAACAGTATCAGCCCCAGCATAGAAACTGCCGCAGATTTCATTGTACCACCTCGTATCACTGATTGCGTTACGTTTGCGGATCTCATTGTTTCATTCCTTTCTTCAAAAGACTGTTGACGATCCTGACTTTCAAGTCGTGCACGATTCCACTTCCCGGCGGGAGAGAAAGATCGAATTTATTTCGATATAACTGATCTTACGCAAAACAACAATTTTCACCACCGAAACACAGAGTCACAGAGAAATAAGAAAGATTTTCTTCTCAATTCACTGAACTATTTAGTTCTCACTGAAAAAGTCGGTTTGCTATGAAACATTTATTGTCGTTGTACGTCTAAACGCATAACAAAAGCAAAGGTAAAACGTTTATGCGTGGA
>Ga0182027_10003374_pt1 | contig 25381 bp, 25 predicted proteins | sample 712E1DmetaG_FD_121300 | JGI IMG/M metagenome (GOLD analysis project Ga0182027, IMG submission 121300) | Permafrost microbial communities from Stordalen Mire, Sweden - 712E1D metaG (Illumina Assembly) | ecosystem: Environmental > Terrestrial > Soil > Wetlands > Permafrost | place: Sweden...
CGATTCCGTCAAGGAATGGTCCTTGACGGCCCAGTAAGTATAGTTATTTCCATTGAATGGTTGGTCATTGATTTAATGCATAAAGGCAAGTGCTTTTTGGGCCACTTAAGTTGATGGTATTGCTTCTAATTAAAGGGGATATTTCATAGAAAATATCTTTGAGGGATTATTACAATCCCAAAATAACCATACAGGCTTTAGCTGCGTTGATAAGCGGTTCAAAATAGACACCTAAGACAAGGACGGCTGCAACTAGTACAGAAACTAAAATTGTGTCGGTGTGATTTATTGAAATAGTTGGAATTTCTTTTTCGGGTTTAACTAAAAACATATGTTTTAAAATTCTGGCATAGTAGTAAAGAGAAACAACTGAGTTTAATAAAGCAATTACCGCAACTGCAACCATTTTAGCATCAATAAGCGCTATAAAAATATAGAGTTTTCCGATAAACCCTGCGGTTGGCGGTAATCCTGTCAAAGATATCAAAAAGATTGTGAATGAAACACAAAGAAACGGAGATGTATAACCAAGTCCGTCAAAATCACTAATTTCTTCCGAATTAATTTTATTTGATACAAGCATTATTATTAGAAAAGCACCTAAGTTTGTTATCATATATACGGCAAAGTAGATCAGTACCGCAAACAAACCCTGATTTGATAATACTACAATACCAAGTAATATATAACCTGCGTGCGCAATTGATGAATATGCCAGCATTCTTTTAAGATTATTTTGCCATATCGCGGAGAAATTTCCAAGTGTCATAGTCAAAATTGCAATTGCAATAAGTATTGGTTTCCAATTGAAAACAACCGATAGATTCCAGAAACCGGATGCATCTACTGAAGTAATAAAGGCTGTTTTAATAAAACGGATTAAAAGAGCGAATCCTGCTGCCTTGCTGGCTACAGATAAAAATGCAGTAATAGTAATTGGCGCTCCTTCGTAAACATCCGGAGTCCAAAAATGAAATGGGGCAGAAGATATTTTGTAGCCCATACCGGCAAAAATCAATATAACGGCAAATGAAATTGTAAATAAATCCATGTGAGGCATGTGAAACATCATATTGATGATATAAAGATTAGTGCTGCCTGTAAGTCCATAAATAAGAGAAATACCAAAAAGCATTAATCCGGACGAAACCGCTCCATATATCAAATATTTCAATGCAGCTTCACTGTTTCTGTCTCTTAATTTTGTGAATCCGGAAAGTACATATGAAGATAAGGACATTAATTCCATAGAAAGGTAAATTAATATCAAATCTGAAGCTGAAATCATAACAAACATGCCTAGTATCATTCCAAATATTAATGCATAATATTCACCGATTCTTTCAGTAATTTTTCTGATTTCCAATGAAGAGCCGGAAAAGAAAACTATCAGCAGGGATGAAATAAGAACAATCATCTTAAAATAGATACTAAACGAATCAACAGCCATCATACCGAAATTATTGAATGGAACTGTAGAAAGAGTAAAAGCGAATCCGCTTTTGCCGAACTGAGTCAAGGTAAAATAACCCGCAGTCAAAACCCCTATGCCCGCTATATAAGGAATGATCTTTTTATTTTTATGAAATATCAGATCTGCCAGAACCAATACAATCAATGAAACAGATATAGTTATTTCAGGAATTATTAAGCTTAACGAATGATATAGATTTGTATTTCCCATCATCAATATATTTATTGCGATTTAATAGTTAGTTCCTCAAATACCTTTTATTACAGGCAGCGGGAACAGAAAAAAATTATCTTCCTATAACAAATTTAACCAATACATTTACTGAAGAATTCATAATGTTAAGCATTCCGCTCGGATAAATACCCAGGAATATAATAATAGCTGCAAGTGGAATGAACATTAAATATTCTCTAGTGTCAAGATCTTTCATCGATGACCATTTTTCATTTAGAGGACCGAAAAAGATTCTTTGTAAAGTCCACAACATATAACCTGCTCCAAGAAGGATTCCGAGCGTTGAAATCAAAGATAAAGTTCTTATAACATTTGAACTGAATGATCCTAAAAATACGAATGCTTCTGATACAAATCCGCTCATACCAGGTAAACCGATAGCCGCGAAAAATGCAATTGTAACAAATCCCGTATAAATTGGAAGCTGTGATGCGAGTCCTCCAAAATCATTTATACCTCTCGTATGTGCACGGTCATAAATTACTCCTACAATAAGAAAGAGCATAGCTGTAATTGTGCCATGATTAAACATCTGAAATACTGCGCCATTGATGCCGATTGTTGTGAGTGAAGCCATTCCTAATAAAACATATCCCATATGAGAAATAGAAGAATAAGCAATCATCTTTTTAAAATCTTTTTGGGCTAATGCTACGAGAGCTCCATAGACAATATTTATCATACCGAATAAACCGATCCACCACATTAATTGGCGTGTAATATCAGGGAATACAGGATAACTAATTCTTAAAATTCCATATGTCCCCATCTTTAAAAGAACACCGGCTAGAATAACTGAGATTGGTGTAGGCGCTTCAACGTGAGCATCGGGAAGCCATGTATGGAAGGGGAACATTGGAATTTTAATTGCAAATCCCACAAACAATGCGATGTATGCTATTAATCTGAAATTTCCGGGGTTTAATGCTGATAAAATTCCATCTGCTGAATAATTTGCAGGATTCATAAGGGCGATTAAGCTAAAGGTATGAACTCTTGTACCATCGGTTAAAAGCTCAGTTGCGCTGAAATACAATCCAATCATAACGAGTAAAATAAAAATGCTTCCGAATAAAGTATAAATAAAGAATTTAATTGCCGCATATTCTTTTCTCGGTCCGCCCCAGATTCCAATCAGAAAATACATCGGGAGTAGCATTAATTCCCAGAAGATGTAAAAGAGAAAGAAATCCAAGGAAACAAAAACTCCCATCATTCCGGCGTCTAAAAGAAGAAAAAGCGCAAAGTAACCTTTAACGGATTTTTCAATTGTCCATGACGAAAGAGCAGCAATGAAAGATACAATTGATGTCAATAATATCATCGGCATACTCAAACCATCAAGACCGAGGAAATAATCGATTTTAACGTTTCCAAGCCATGAGATGCCGGCTATATTAATCCATCTGAATTTCTCAATGAACTGAAATGATTTTTCGTCGTAAACTCCTCCCGCGGTATAATTATAATGTGAAAGAAGAACAATAGCCAAAAGAACTTGAACTGCAGTGATTGCCAGAGCAAGATACTTAACTAATTTTGACTGTTCCTTTGGAAGGAATAATATTAAAATCATTCCAAGAATCGGGAGAAAAGTGATTAACGATAATATCGGAAATCCAATCATAATTGCTGACCCATATTTTATTTAGCTGTTAGCTTTTAGCAATTAGCTATTAGCATTTTTATTTACAATTTTATTTCAAACCAAACTTTAAAATGGTTTGAATACTAAAAGAAGAATGATGACTGCAAATACTACTAAAACAATGTATGTCTGAATCTTTCCTGTTTGTAATCTTCTAAATGATAATCCTAAAAATCCGCTAAAGAATGCAGAGAAATTTACAATTCCGTCAACAACATAAGTATCAAATAACCCGCTGAGTTTGGATATAAATTTTGTTACAGAAGCCGAACCATTTACTATCCCGTCAACAACAGTATTATCAAACCAGGAAAGTACTCTGCTTAGTCCCAATGTTCCTGCTACTGCTGTTTTGTCATAAGCTTCATCAAGAAACCATTTGTTCAAAGAGAACTTGTAAAGGCCTTTCAGATTTTCAGTAAGTTTATCGGTGTTGACTTTTTTCCATTGATAGAAAATAAATGCAAGCAATATTCCGAATCCCGCCATAGCAAGTGAAATAAATAATGCGGGATAATGCGCCCGGTGCATTGTTTCGGTATATTCAACTGAGTGAGTAATTTCACCTTTAACTTCTTTAATTGATTCTGCGCTGCTTGGTTTCATGAAATCAAATCTAGTGGCAATAGGGGTAACCTGCACAGGAGTTTTTATCCAATTCTTCATTAACCAGCCTTCAGCAGGTGCTATTGGATTTGGCGTATACCAAATGAAAATTGAAAGTATTGCTAGTACAACAAGCGGAGCTGCCATTACAAAAGGTGATTCATGGGCATGCTCAAATTTATGAGGATCTCTCGCTTCTCCGTGAAAAGTTAAAATTACTATACGGAACATATAAAATGCTGTCATCGCGGCAACAAGAAATGCTGTCACCGGAATAAACCAATAACCCGTTAGTTTTCCAAAAGCTAGCGTACCTGCAAGTATTCCATCTTTACTTAAAAATCCCGAGGTCAAAGGGATTCCGGATATTGCAAGAGTAGAAATTAAAAAAGTATAATAAGTAAAAGGCATTTTCTTTCTCAGACCGCCCATATTTCGTATATCCTGTTCATGATGCATCGAATGAATAACCGATCCCGAGCCTAAAAACAAACATGCTTTAAAGAAAGCATGTGTAACAAGATGGAAAAACGCGAATACATAGGCGCCGACACCAAGAGACATAATCATATAACCAAGCTGCGAAACAGTTGAATACGCAAGGACTTTTTTTATATCGTTTTGAGTCAAAGCAATTGTCGCAGCTATAAAAGATGTAAGAGTACCGATAATCGCAATTACAAGCATTGCATCGGCAGTGAGCATTACAAAAATTCTTGTAACAAGATAAACTCCTGCGGCAACCATCGTTGCAGCATGAATTAAAGCACTGACAGGAGTCGGACCTTCCATAGCATCCGGAAGCCAAACGTGTAGAGGGAATTGTGCTGATTTGCCGACAGCGCCCATAAAAAGTAAAATACCCGCAACAGTTAAAACAATATTGCTGTTGAAAGGTATATTGCCGGCAGCCATCTGACGATAAATTACATCAAAAGTAAATGTTTTATAATGAGTAAATAAAATCATAATACCGGCAAACATACCGATATCACCAATGCGGTTTACAATAAAAGCTTTTTTAGCTGCGTCCGAAGCAGACTTCTTTTCGAACCAAAATCCTATTAGCAAATATGATGAGAGCCCGACTAATTCCCAGAATATATACATCATCAATAAATTGTGTGTAAGTACAATTCCAAGCATCGAAAAGGTAAAGATTCCAAGGTAGGCAAAGTATCGTGTATATCTTTTATCACCATTCATATATTCGATTGAGAATATATGAACCAGAAAACTTATAAGATTTACAACAATCAGCATTAATGCGGTTATGTTATCTATCTTTATTCCAAGTTCAATAGATAATGCTCCTTCCAAAGGTGCATTCCCGATTGAGATCCAATTGAATGAAGCTATAATATCCCTTGTATTGAAGAACGTGAGTTTTGCATAACAAACAATTATTGACAACAGAAGAGTTATTGAAATTATTGCTATTTCGAACAGATAAAGTTTAGGAATTTTTTTACCAAGAAGAACAACCGTTATAAATCCCAATAAAGGAAGAAATAAAATTGCTATGGATGTATTGATAATTAAACTTTGGCTCATATTTAGTCTTTTAATTTATCTATTTCATCAACATTGACTTCAGCGAAAGTTTTATAAATATTTAAAACGATCGCAAGACCAACTGCAGCTTCTGCGGCGGCAAGTATAATTACAAATAGAGCTATTATCTGGCCGCCTAAACCGAAATTTCCAAATTTAGAAAAGGCGACAAAATTAATATTGGCGGAATTAAGAACCAGCTCTATACCCATTAATATCATTACAGCATTCTTCCTTGTAACAATTGCATAAACTCCAAATGAAAAGAGAAATGCGCTTACTGTAAGAAAATGTATTAATCCAACGTGCGGCAATTATAACTCCTTAAATAATTATAAATGATAACTAAATTATTTATTCCTGCTCTCTTCTTGCGATAGAAGCAGCTCCAATAAGTGCTACCAATAATAAAATGCCCAACAGTTCGAAAATTAAAACATAATCATTTATTAATAATGTTCCGATATCTTTAGTGGTTGTAATAGGATTAACTGAAATTTGAAATCTCCATGGAGTCCACCACATAATAGACATTACCAACCCTAATAATATTCCTATCGCGATTGATGCCGGAACTAAATTAGTAGATCCTGTTTTAATATCAACATTCGTAATTTTATTAGTCAACATTACACCGAAGAGTAATAATATCATTATGCCGCCGACATATACTAGTATTTGTACAATTGCCAGGAAGTCCGCTGCAAGTAATACATATAAACCTGCTACCCCGCAAAAGGTAAACAGAAGAAAAAATGCCGCGTGGACAATGTTTCTTGTTGTAACGACAAAACCTGCTGATAAAACAACAATAAGTGCAAAAAGATAAAATATGATATCGTATAATGTCATCTTATGTACCCGATTGTTCCGGTGCTTCCGGTTTTGGTTTAACAACAGCGGCAGCAGCAGCTTTTTGGGCTTCTTTTTCTGCCTGGAATTTTTCGTAGTTGCTTTTTTTTACTTCGGCTTCCGATTCGTTTAAAGTATGAAATTTATACAGCAAATTCCCTCTTTCATATTCGGAAAATTCATAAACATTGGTCATATAAATACATTCGGTAGGGCAGGGGAAAACACATAATTGACAATAACAGCATTTGGCTATATCTATATTAAATTTTGTAACCCAAAGAGCTTTCTTTTTACCATTTGATGTTATTCCAAGATCTTCTCCGGGAATACTTTTAACTGTTTCAATTTCTATACATTCGACAGGACAAGCCCGTGCGCATTGGTCACAGCCAATACAATCATCCATATTCACAAAAAGTCTGTTTCTTACACGATCTGGCAATGAAACTTTTACATCAGGATATTGAATTGTTACTGCCGGAGTAAATAGATGTCTAAAGGTAATTTTCATTCCGACAAGTACTGTCCAGATTCCAAGCCATGAATTTTTAAAATATTGTTTCATTTATTTATTTCTTTTCAACAAAAATATTACAGTTTATAATAAAGATATTATCCCGATAATGATTAAATTAATAAAAGCATAAGGAATTAAATATTTCCAACAAACGGTCATCAATTGGTCAACACGCAATCTTGGAAGAGTCCATCTCAGCCACATCTGTACAAATACAAAAGTAATTCCTTTTGTTAAAAACCAAAATCCCTGCTCAAATGGAATAAGCCAATGAACACCGGTTAAATTTCCCAAATAGCCGATTGGAGATTGATATCCGCCGAAGAATAAAATTGATACTACTCCTGAAACCGCAAGCATATTTGCATATTCGGCGAGCATGAACATACCCCATTTCATTCCTGCATATTCAGTAAAATAACCTGCGACTAATTCAGATTCAGCTTCCGGGATATCAAATGGTGTTCTGTTAACTTCAGCAAGAGTACTTATATAAATAATAATAAAACCTACAATCATAAATGGAATCAAAAGGAATTTGGCCAAACCTAAATGCGGACCGCCTAAAATATTCCAATTCCAGAAATATGATGTTTGCATTTGACTCATTTTATCCAGACTCAATGTCCCTGTAAGCATTACAATCGAAAGAATTACTAGTGCTGTTGGAATTTCATAACTAACTATTTGAGCTACAGACCTCATTGCACCAAGCAATGAATATTTGTTATTGGATGACCAGCCTGCCATAAGAATTCCAGCAACTACCAGACTTGAAATTGCAATTATGAAAAATATTCCAACTTCAACTTCACTTCCTAATAATTTACTTGAAAACGGAATTGCTGCAAAAGCAGCAAAACTTCCTGCAAATACTAAAACAGGCGCTATATTAAAAAGACTTTTATCAACATTTTTTGCAGTTATATCTTCCTTTTGTATCATTTTTAGCATATCTGCAACCGTTTGAAGCCACCCATGCCAGCCTGTCCGCATCGGTCCTAATCTATCCTGCATATGTGCTGATACTTTTCGCTCAAGCCAGATTGCGAATAATGCATAAAGAAGAATAACTCCTAGCGGGATAGCAGCTACAATAAAACCGGCAATTATTCCATTGCTTATAAGGTTATAAAGGAATTGATACATTACCTATCCACTTCTCCTAAAACTATATCAATGCTTCCAAGGATCGCAATTACGTCAGCTACTAAATGACCTTTGCATAATTCTCCAAACACTTCGAGATTTACAAATGACGGGGCACGGACTTTAACCCTGAAAGGATTAGTGTTTCCATCGCTTATGATAAAATATCCCAATTCACCTCTCGGATTTTCAACCCGTCCGTAAACAGTACCTTTTGGCGGTTTAATCCTTTTGGGAATAGCAGACTGGACATTTCCATCCGGTATTTGATCAATTGCTTGTTCAATAATTCTTAAGCTTTGTTCCATTTCTAAAACGCGTACATAATATCTGTCCCAGCAGTCACCAACAGTTCCTACCAAACCTTGACCAACTGGAATATCATATTCAAATCTATCATAAATTGAGTAAGGATCTTCCCGGCGAAGGTCAAAAGCTAAGCCGCTTCCACGCAAACTTGGTCCTGTTATTCCATAACTAATTGCGGTATCAAGAGGCAAAACACCAACATTTGCTGTTCTTTCAATAAAGATTTGATTAAAAGATAGAAGATTATTCAATTCTTTAATCGTCGGACGGAAATAATTAATAAATTCTTTTGTCATTCTTTGAAAGTCAGGATGTATATCATGTGACAAACCACCGACCCACATATAATTGTATAGTAATCTTGCACCGCATGTCATTTCAAATAAAGTTAAAATCTTTTCACGGTCACGGAAGAGATATAAGAAAGGTGTAAATGCTCCGATATCAAGCCCATTAGTACCAAGAGCAACAAGATGGGATGCAATACGCTGCAATTCTGCCATTATTACACGGATATATTCAACCCGTTCCGGAATCTGAATACCAAGTAACTTTTCAACAGTTATAACATAGCCGAAATTATTTCCCATTGAAGCAAGATAATCCATTCTATCGGTATAGGGAATGATCTGATTATACAGCATCACTTCCGCATGTTTTTCAAAGCATCTGTGTAAATAACCTATATGAGGTTTAACATTAAGAATCAACTCGCCGTCAAGTTCAAGTTCAAGACGAAGCACACCATGGGTTGATGGGTGCTGCGGTCCCATATTAAGTATCATTGTATCTGTTTTTAGAGGCATTTCTTTAACTCAAAATTAATAGGGAACTTTCATTCCCTGATAAAACTCAGGATTTTTATAATCCTTTCTTAATGGATATCCTGCTTCCCAATCATAAGGCATCAAGATTCTTCTTAAATCAGGGTGATTAAGAAATATAATACCATACATATCAAAAGCTTCCCGTTCATGCCAATCAGCGCATTTCCAGACATTTTCTACCGATTCAACCTGAGGATTTTCTCGTGATGTTGATACTTTTAATGTTAATTTATGTTTTAAGGAAACGGAGTGGAGATGGTAATAAACGCTAAGCGTTCCGCCAGTTATAAGATCAGTTCCATCAGCATCTTTTAATTTTGTTCCATTAGCATCATCAACGCCTGAGAGACACATCAGGCTGTCAAATTTTAATTCTTCGTTGTCCCTTAAATATTTCCCGATATTCTGTATTTGCAGCGGAGAAACAGATATTATAGCTTCGACAGGTAATGTATTTCCAAATTCAATAATCGCATCGCCGAATTGAATTTTTAACAACTCGAATATTTCTTCAGGTTTCTTCATGCTGATTTTTTTCTCAATGATTCATTACGAATTTTTTCTTGAAGTTTTAACAATCCTTCAAGTAAAGCTTCAGGTCTTGGCGGGCATCCCGGAACATATACATCGACTGGTATAACTCTGTCTATTCCTTTTAATACATGATAACCATGTTCCCAATAGGGACCGCCGCAATTGGAGCAGCTGCCCATTGAAATAATATATTTTGGATCAGGCATCTGTTCGTAAAGTCTTTTAATGCGAGTTGCCATTTTCAGAGTTACGGTACCGGATATTATAATAGCATCTGCTTGTCGGGGGGTATTACGGGGAATAACACCAAAACGGTCAAAATCATAGTGAGATGCTGAAGTAGCCATCATCTCAATAGCGCAGCACGCAAGTCCAAATCCTAATTGCCAAATAGAGGACAGGCGCGCCCAATTCATTAAATCATCAACTTTTGCAATTACTATATTGCCGTCAGAAAACTCTTTATCTAATAAACCCATCTATTAATCTTTTTTAATGACTTTAAGTAGTTCGACTAAAATTGGAGGTTTAGGTTGTGGCCGTGACCATTCTAAATCACCTTTACGCCATTCATATGCCATACCTAATCCAAGCACTAATAAAAATATAATACCTACGGCGAATCCATATAATCCGTTTTCTCTATAGCTTAATGCCCAGGGAAATAATAATATTACCTCAACATCAAAAATTAAAAAAATCAATGCGACTACATAAAATCGAATATTAAACTTAACCCAGGGCGATCCTTCCGGATTTTCACCGCATTCATATGTTTTTAATTTCTCTGTCGTTGGTCTATTTGGTCGAATAAGTTTGGCTACAAATAATGTAATTACTACAAAAATAATAGCGAGAAGTATAAAGATTAGAATTTTCCCGAATTCAGTAAGCATGACTCTGCAAAAAAGTTGTCGTGAAAATACCACAACAATATATTTATGTCAAGAAATCGTTTAGAGAAAAGTATTAATATTTGCCCTAATAATTTATTTTTTAAGTAAATTTAAATATCCGAAGAAGAATATTAGAGATGATTATTAAAAAAATATTATTATTAACAGTCATAACGTTAATTACAACTTGCATAATAAATTATGCACAGGCTCCCAACGCAAATTGGATTCCGGTTATTGAATTACCAAATCAATCGATATTTATTGATACTTCAACTGTAAAATCTGTAGAAAATCAAATTTCAGTATTAAGTTTAACAATATATAAAAAACCGGAATTAATTGCGGCAATCGGAAAGGAAGCTTCAAATATTAAATCCCAAATTTTATTCAATGTACCATTACGAAAATATACTATAATTGGCACTCTTTATTATGATAAAAATCTTAAAATACTTGGTGAAATATCCGTACCAGGATTTGTAACAAATAGTCAGGTTTTCTCCGAATCTGTTGATAGTAATGTTGTAATGGCATCAATAATGGATAAAACATTATCGGTGTTGAACAAAAAAGAAACGTCTTCTTTAATAGAAAAAAAATCAAAGCCTGATTTAATGATTAATAAAAGTCTCATTCTAAATGATCAAAAAGAACCTGTAAAAACAAACTATAATGTAATTGAATCCAAAACTCCAATCATAAAAACTCCGGTAACTAATAATCAAAACGATAACACAAAGAAACAACTATATCAAATTCCATTGAGAAAAGATCAAATAGTAAAAAAAGATAACTCAATTAAAATTATATCTGATTCTGCAGCGAAAAAGGGAGTATCAAAAATCCCCCAAACTGAAAAAAAGATCTTAGAATCTAAACCAGTTACAATTCCAAATGTTAAAGAACCAAAAATAGAGAAAAGTTATAATGATCAAAATGAATCAAATCCTAAGAGCACAATTTTTACTGACGGAACTAAATATTCTTTTCAAGTGTCTTCCTGGAAATACAAGTCCAAAGCAGAAACCGAAGTTCAAAAATTGAAAAACCAGCATCATAATGCTTTTATTTCAGAAGGAGATGTTAAAGGTACCACCTGGTATCGTGTAAGGATAGGTTTTTTTAACTCACTTGAAGAAACAGAAGCATATATGAAGAAACTGAAATAGCATTTCAACTGTATAACTCACCAATCATTTTATACGAAAGGAAGTTATGAAAACGTTAATTGAACTTTTAAGTTCGAAATTAATCGTATTTCTTTTTACTGTTATTTTTATTTCCAATTATTCTGATATAAATATCATAGCTCAACAAATAAGCACGGACAAATCGAAAGGTAATACTATGAATGATTCAGGTAAGAAAACAGATAAAGAATGGAAAGAAACTTTAACTCCTGATCAATACAGAGTATTAAGAGAAAAAGGAACTGAGAGACCATTCACGGGGAAATATTGGAATTATGATGAAAAAGGAGTTTATAGATGCGCGGCATGCGGTCAAATTCTTTTTAAATCTGATACAAAATTCGATGCCGGATGCGGTTGGCCGAGTTTTTCCGATATAGTTAATAGTAAAAATGTTATATTAAAAGATGACTATAGCCTTGGCATGCATAGAACTGAAGTTATCTGCAGTAATTGCGGAGGACATCTTGGGCATGTGTTTGATGATGGACCAAAACCGACTGGTAAAAGATATTGTATAAATTCTGCAGCACTCCAATTTGAGAAAAAAGATAATAAATAAATATTAATTCAAGGATTAATTTGAAGCATATCATATTATTAATAATATTAGTTTTATATTCTGCTGTAATTGGACAGGAGAGAAATAATTTATTTGAATCATTAATCGCGACAGAATATGCTTTTTCAGCAAGTGCACGTGATATCGGTACGCATGATGCGTTTTTAGCTTATATAGCCGAAGATGGTATTCTTTTTAGACCTAATCCTGTTAACGGCAAAGATTTTTTATTAGACTCAGGATCATCTCCGGGTAATCTGAATTGGTATCCAACGTATGCTTCCATATCAAAGAAAGGTGATCTTGGATTTACTACAGGTCCCTGGGAATTTTCAATAAAAGATAATGATTCAAACAAATCTTTATATGGTAATTATTGTACTGTCTGGGAAAGAAATACTGACGGTGATTGGCTATTTATAATTGATTTCGGGAATCAGAATGAAAAACCTAAGATATTGCCGGCCCGACTTAAATCATCTCTTAATTATTCTGCAATACCTTTAAAAAATTTAGTAAATAAAAAAGAAGATCCTACCGCATTATTTGAATTAGATAAACAATTAAAATCTGACACTTATAAGAAATATTTAAATTCAGATTCCAGACTTCTTTTGGATGGATTGCTGCCTGTTCTAGGAGCTGATAATATTTCCGAATATATTTCCCGCAATAAAAAATTCTGCTGTTTTATTCCAACCGGAGGAAGAATTTCCATATCTAAGGATTTCGGTTTCACTTATGGGATATATGATAATTCAGATCCTAAAAATAATATTAAAGAACAATTTAATTATTTGCATATATGGAAAAAGGAGGGTAAACAATGGATAATCCTTGCTGATATATCAAAAAAAATAACTAAATGAAATTCCTAATCAGTTCTTTCATGATTAATATCAATGCAGGGCATCAATACTTTTGTTATTAAACCTTATTAACATTGAAATACCAAGTGTAGCCAGCCCTAATAATAATCCAATCCATATTCCAACAGCGCCAAGTTTAAAATAAAAACCTAATAAAGCAGCAATTGGAATTCCAATAATCCAATAAGCCCCGAATGAAATTATCATTGGAATTTTTGTATCGGATAGTCCGCGCAAAACACTTATTCCCGATGATTGCAGACCGTCGAAAATTTGGAATAAAGCAGCTACTATTAACAGTTTTGAAGCAAGTTCAATAACTTCCTTTTCTTTTATATAAAAAAGCGGTAAATAATTCCTAGACAAAATAATAATTATTCCAAAACATAACATTGTAAAGGCTGCTAAACCTATAGCTGTAAATCCGGACTTTCTAACTTCAGAGATATTTCGATTTCCAAATGCAGTTCCAACACGTATAGTCCCGGCGAAAGAAATCCCTAGAATAACCATATATGTAATTGATGCGACATTTATAGCGATCTGATGAGATGCCAATTGAGTCTTTCCTATCCAGCCGATCATTACTGCGGCAAATGTAAATGAAGAAATCTCTAAAAAATACTGAAGACCGCTGGGTATTCCGATTCTCAATAATTTTTTTATTAATGAATAATCAATTGGATTAAAATTCAATTTAGGTCTATAAACAGCGACTTTTTTATATTGTAGAACAAAAACTATAAGCGCCAGAGCCATAGTCCATCTTGTAAATGCAGTTGCAACACCTGCTCCGAATAGTCCATAAGCATGAAAGCCAAGATTGCCGTAAATGAATATCCAGTTTAGAAATGCGTGTGAAATGTTTGCCAATATAGCAATTACCATTGGCGGATTTGGCAAAGAAAGTCCTTCAAGAAATTGTCTGTAACATTGAAAAAGAATAAATGGAATAATCGATAAAGAAAGTATCCTTAAATAAGGAATTGCTAGAACAACCACTTCTTTAGGCTGATTAAGAAAGGGAATTAAGAACGAAATTGAATAAGTAGCGATTACAAGAAATACCGAAAAAAATATATTAACAATTAAAGAATGATTTAATGTTTTCCCGCATTCTGAAAAATTACCTGCCCCTTTTGCCATTGCAATAAGTGGTGTGGAAGCCATTGTTAAACCGAGTCCCAATACCAGTACCAGAAAAAATATCCCATTTACAAGTGATGCTGCGGCTAGTGATGCAGAACCTACCTTACCTACCATTGCACTATCGATTACTCCGAGCATTATATGCCCTAGCTGTCCCGCTGAAATAGGTAAAGCAAGTTTTAATGTTTCTTTTATATGAGTTCGTAAATCCAAAAAAACCTTCTATAATAAATCTTGATATAATATATGATTTAATACTATTCTTAAAATTAGTAAATAGTTCATTAAACATATTATTGAATAAGGTAATGAATATTAATTTGTAAAAGAAGCATTTAACTTAAAGCTGTCAGGTTAGTTTGTCCGGAAGAAAAGGATCAGGTGAATATTACCTTGGCTGTCAAGGACCATTCCTTGACAGTTACAGATTTCTTCCGTCAAGGAGTGGTCCTTGACGGCCATGGTTGAGAGTTTCCGGAAAAGTAATATCCAAACATATTTTATATTTGGATTTAACTATCTGCTGTAAAAACTCATGCCAACTAGATGAAAGATCAATTAATTAATGGTTCAAGATAAAAACTACTTTTATTGGATGCTAACTCAACAGAATTGTGATTTAATCTAAATTATCTTGTAAAGAAATAAATAGTCCGTCACTTTTATTTTCAGTAATTTTACATAATGAAAATTATTCAGTAACAATTTATAGACTAACAGTAGAGGAATAAAATGGGAAATTTAGGATTCGGCGAGTTACTGATTATCTTTGTAATTGTACTTATTCTTTTCGGTGGGAAAAAGATACCGGATGTTGCAAAAAGTATCGGTGAAGGTATACGTTCATTTAAGAAAGCAATAAACGAAGATGATCCTAAGGATCAAAAAAAATAGCAGTTTATTTTCGCTAAATAAAATCTTTACTCTGCATTGATGAAATGACCCTTCATTTGTATTTTTACATGGCAATATTATTGTATCGTAATATTTTATGAATTATCAACTAAATAAATCCGGAGAACAGCATGACAGATAAAACAACGGCAAAAAAATATGAATTTAAAGCGGAAGTTAAAAAGCTGTTGGATATTCTTGTTCATTCACTTTATACCAGCAGAGAAATATTCTTAAGAGAATTGATATCCAATGCTTCAGATGCACTGGATAAACTTCGCTTTGAATCTACCCGCGGCACAGACATTGAGAATAAAGACCTGTCTCTCGAAATTAAAATTGAATTTGACGAGAAGAAGAAAACATTAGTTATTTCCGATACAGGAATTGGAATGAGCCATGATGAATTGATCTCGAATATCGGTACAATCGCTAAATCAGGTACTGAAGAATTCCTGAAATTAGTAGCTGAAGCTAAGGCCGATGCAAGTAATATAATTGGAAAATTTGGAGTTGGATTTTATTCGGTATTTATGGTCGCCGATAAAGTAATTATAAAAACGAAATCATTCAGAAAAGATGAACCGGCTGTAGAATGGGAATCAGATGGCGCGGGAGATTATGAAATATCCGATCTGGATGAAAAAATATCACGCGGGACTTCAGTTGAAATCTTTCTTAAGGAAGATGCCGGTGAATTTCTTCAAAAGTGGCGCCTTGAAAATATTATTAAAAAACATTCTAATTTTATAACATTTCCTATTTATGTCGGAACTGATAAAATTAATACAGTCAATGCAATCTGGCGTGAACCAAAATCCTCAATAACAAAAGAACAGTATAACGAATTTTATAAATTTTTAAGCTATGATACCGAAGAACCTATGGATACAATCCATAAGTCTTTTGATGCGCCGATTCAATTTACCGCTTTGCTTTTTATTGCTAAAAAGACAAGTGAAATGTTTTGGATGGATAGGGAAAACTATGGTTTGGATTTGTACGTCCACCGGGTTCTTATTCAACATAAAAACAAAGAACTTTTACCTGAATACTTAGGCTTTGTAAAAGGTGTGGTTGATTCTGAAGATTTGCCTCTTAATATTTCCCGCGAAACATTACAGGAAAACGTTGTCTTTAATAAAATTGCTTCCAGTGTTACAAATAATATTTTGAATTATCTTGCCGATAAAGCAAAAAATGACCCTGAGAATTATTCAATATTCTGGAAAGAACATGGGAAGATTTTTAAGCTTGGATATAATGATTTTACTAATCGCGAAAAGTATATCGAACTGGTTAGATTCAATTCTTCGTTTTGCAAAGATAAAAACGAATTAACTGCATTTTCCGATTATGTATCCAGAATGATAGAAGGACAAAAGGAAATTTATTACCAAAGCGGAACTAACCGTGAATCTGTTGAACTTGATCCGCATTTGGAGATCTTTAAAAGCAGAGGATTGGAAGTACTCTATTTATTTGACCCGGTTGATGAATTTGTAATCTCCGCAGTTCATAAATACAAGGATTTTGATATCAAATCCGTAGACAGTGTTGATCTCAAAAAGCTGAAAGATTTTAAGGAAATTGAAGATAAGAATAAAAAGGTTGAAGAATTAAACAAGGACGATGCGAAACATTTCAGCAGCCTTCTCTCAAAAATGAAATCTATTCTCGGAGAAAGAGTTGAAGATGTTGTTGAATCAAAAAGATTAGTCGATAGTCCAGCTTGTCTTATTTCGAAAGACGACAGCATATCATCAACAATGCAGAAGATTATGAGAATGGCTAATAATGATATGGCTCCTCAAAAAAAGATATTTGAAGTAAATCCAAATCATAAATTAATCAGGAATTTGCTAAAGGTCTTTAAAGTCGAATCAAATAACGAGTTTATCTCCGGTGTAACTGAACAGTTATTTGAAACTGCCCTTCTTCAGGAAGGTAATCTAACCGATCCTCATCTTTTAGTAAAACATATTAATGAGTCACTTGAACAATCAAGCGACTGGTATCTGGTTGTTAAAAAAATAGATTAGAACATCTATTAAAATCGAAGTTATTAAGTCCCGCTTGGCGGGACTTTTTTTTATAAATAGGTTAGAAATATTTGTAATAAAATAAATTTGTTAGGTATATTTGCGGTATAGCTAAATAATATTAGGTCATTCTTACTTAATAACATACCTGATGACTATTTCGAAATGAAAATAAAGGAGGTTTATTGCAGAAATTACGCTATCTACCATTCGTGATTTTATTCATAATTGCGATATTAGGAGCCTTTTTAAATTATAATTATTCGCATATCAGCGGTGGACCCGTTAATTCCGGCGACACTGCCTGGATGTTGACTGCAACCGGATTAGTCTTATTAATGACTCCCGGGCTATCATATTTCTATGGGGGAATGGTTGGACAAAAAAATATTATCTCAACAATGCTGCAGAGTTTTATTGCAATGGGTGTAATTAGTATTGTATGGGTAGTAGTTGGATTTAGTTTGGCATTTGGAGATTCTATTGGCGGTATCATCGGAAATCCGATGACTTATTTTATGATGCGTGGTGTTGGAGGTGAAACACATCCTCTTCTTGCTCCTACATTCCCATTGTTATTATTTGCTTTTTTCCAGCTCAAGTTCGCGATCATTACTCCGGCTCTCATTACAGGTTCATTTGCTGAAAGAGTCCGGTTTTCATCTTACATTGTATTTATTATATTATTCAGTTTATTGATATATACTCCGCTCGCGCATATGACATGGCATCCCGACGGTATATTAAGAAAAATGGGTGTGCTTGATTTTGCTGGCGGAACGGTTGTACATATGTCGGCAGGATTTGCAGCATTAGCAGGCGCTCTTAGTCTTGGCAGGAGACATGCGCATATTGCTAAAGAACGTCATATACCGGCAAATATTCCTTATGTCTTACTAGGTACCGGTTTATTATGGTTCGGATGGTTTGGATTTAATGCCGGATCGGCAATGGCTGCTAATGGACTTGCTGCTCTTGCATTTGCTACGACAAATACTGCTTCTGCAGCAGCGGCAATGTCATGGGTATTCTTTGACGTTTTAATGGGTAGGAAAGCTTCCGCGATGAGCGCTTGTATTGGTGCGGTTGTCGGACTTGTAGCTATAACACCTGCGGCAGGTTATGTTTCCGTTGGTGCCAGTATTTTTATCGGCGCTGTAGCAGCTTTAATTAGTAATATTGCTGTTTCATGGAAAGGCAAAACAACACTTGATGATACACTTGATGTATTTCCGTGTCATGGTCTGGGTGGAATTGTTGGAATGATAATGACCGCGATATTCGCTAAAGATGTAGGATTGATTCATGGTAAAACGGAAACATTTTTAGCTCATATGGCTGCATTAGTTATTGTTAGCGTATTTACATTCGGCGGTTCCTATTTACTTTACATGCTTACAGATAGAATATTGCCGATGCGCGTAACCAAACAGGAAGAAATTGACGGACTCGATATCAGCCAGCATGGTGAAAGCATCCGTTCAAGAATGCCTTCATGGGATTAATAATAGAAAATAAAAAGATATCAGAGTAGTAAAATCCCGCTTTAGCGGGATTTTTTTTCTACAGAATTGAACTACAAATTCAATTAATATTTATTTACCTTATTATTGATACACTTAGAAACTCAGTTTTGCTGTAATGCATGGTGAGATATTTGTATTATTTCTACAGAGTATTTAAAATTATTAATTAATTTAAAGATAGTTGATCCTTTTCAACCCCTTTATACAACATTATTTATGCGTGCGATGCTAATGCGATGACAATGCGATATGGATGCGTTGCCCATACGTTGGCCAACGATAGATCATCGCACGCATAACACATAATCAACGAATTCACAACATATTGATCATAATGGTTGCAATACGGGCATTAAATTGATTACTTCCTGAAATTTTACAATTACGCGTTTTTTTTCAATTCAAATGTTTGAAACGATTTAAGAAATGGAATAAGAAAAGTGATTATTTTGGTTTTTTTTGTGGTACTTAAATAAATCAAAACTTAAATTCATAATTAAAATCAACAGAGAAAGGCAAAAATGAATAGCTCAATTAATAATGATTCAAATTCCGGATTCAAGCGCGAACTGAGTTTATTCGATTCAACAATGATTGTAATCGGGTCAATGATCGGTTCGGGAATTTTTATTGTTAGCGCAGATATGTCGCGTATTCTTGGTTCAAGCGGATTGCTTCTGCTTACCTGGTTAATTACAGGTATAATTACTTTAATCGGCGCTTTATGCTATGGCGAATTAGCAGCTATGATGCCCCACGCAGGAGGTCAATATGTCTATCTACGTGAAGCATATAATCCTTTAACCGGATTCTTATACGGCTGGACTCTTTTCCTTGTTATACAAACCGGAACTATTGCTGCTGTTGCTGTTGCATTCGCGAAATTCGCTGCAGTACTTATACCGTCATTGGGGACGAAGAATTATTTATTTTCAATATTAGGTCTAAAAATTTCAGCGGGACAATTACTCGCGATATTTATAATTCTGTTCCTTACTTTTGTTAATCTTCGAGGACTTAAAAATGTCAAGATCATTCAGGGAATATTTACAGTGGCAAAAGTTGTAGCTCTCGCCGGATTAATATTTCTGGGAATTTTCATTGCGTCAAATTCGAATGCCATTTCAGCTAATTTTTCTCATATGTGGGATGGCAAATGGCTTCATCTTGCAGCGGGAAAAATTGATTGGATTGAATCATTATCCGGATTTTCTATTTTAATTGCTATTGGAGTTTCAATGGTAGGTTCTTTATTCGCGAGTGTTGCCTGGGAGAATATTACATTTACTGCCGGTGAAATTAAAAATCCCAAACGAAATCTACCCATGAGTTTGATTCTTGGTACAATGATCGTTACAATTATTTATTTGCTTGCTAATTTGTCATACTTGTTTGTTCTTCCATTAAGCGGGACGCCTAACGGCGCAAATGTAACTTCTCTCGGAATTCAATTTGCGGCTGAAGACAGGGTTGCTACCGCTGCTTCACAATTAATATTCGGTCAACCTGCGGCGGTAATAATGGCTGTATTAATTATGGTTTCTACATTCGGATGCAATAACGGTTTGATATTAGCCGGTGCGCGTGTTTATTATGCAATGGCTAAAGATAAATTGTTTTTCAAAATAACGGGTACGTTAAATAAAAAATCAGTTCCTGCCGCAGCGCTGATATTTCAGGCAGTGTGGGCAAGTTTACTTTGTCTTTCAGGGACTTACGGACAGCTGCTTGATTATGTTGTTTTTGCAGTATTACTGTTTTATATATTAACAGTTGGCGGAGTATTTATTTTACGTTTTAGAAATCCTGAAGCAGAACGTCCATATAAGACTTTTGGATATCCTTTCCTGCCAATTTTATATATCATATTGGCTTCAATAATATGCGTGATTTTACTTTTGTACAAACCGGAATTCACCTGGCCCGGATTGATAATTGTTTTACTTGGCATTCCTGTTTATTACGGATGGATTTATTTCCAGAAGAAATTGTAGCACAGATTACTAATCTGTGCTACCGGTTAATTGGTACCGGGATTTGGATTTGCACTTTTACAGGTCTGCCGTTTTGTCGACCTGCTTTGAACCGGGTTCTAAATACCGCATTCATTGCCGCTTCATCACAGCCGTTTCCGATTCCTTTAGTTAATAATGTTTTTCTCACTGTGCCATTTTCATCAACAAATGCTAAAACAAATACTGTCCCTTCAATCCCTTTTTGTTTTAATGCTGCGGTATAATTAATTTTAGATTCTATTGCCTGAATACCACCGAATGGTTCAGGCATTTCATCAACAGCAACGTAATATGTTTCATCTACCGGTTTTGGTACTGCAGGAATTGGAATACCTAATGAACCTCCGGTACCTGTGCCTCCGGTACCTGTACCTCCGGAACCGTTTCCACCTTTACCAATTCCATTTGGAGAACCTGCTGTACCAACTGCATGATTGACCAATACTTGGTTTACAATTTTCTGTTCTTTAGATTTTTCTTTTGTAGGAATAATATCTTCTTCGGATTTCTTTTCGGTATTTAGTTTATCTTCTTTTTCTTCGGGAGTCACAGCCGGTAAACCTCTGCCGGGAGAACCGCCTGATCCTTCAAAGCTGAATTCGATAAGGTTAGGTGATTCAGGGTTATAATTCATTGCTGCTATGTAAAAGAAGATTACAGCAAGAATATGCAGGAGAACGGAAATGAATATTGGAATATTTCTTTTGACTATTGATAACATTATGATATTAGTAAGTCATTTCCGTTTTATAATCCGCCGGTGGCGGTTTTAGATCTTTCTACTGTAAAGCAGGCATAAAAATGTTTTCAAGTACCTTACCGCTTACTGCATTGAATTCCTTTTATGGATTTGTACTTTCAATTCGGGTTGTAGCAATCAGCATTTTAACAGCACCTGCTTTTTTCACCTGATCAAGAAGCGCGACAAAAGCTCCATGGCGAACATTTTTATCTGCTTTCAGAATAACGTCTCTTGTTCCTCTTTTAGTAAATTCCTGCTGAAGCTGCCATGCCAATTCCTGAGGTGCTACAATTTTATTATTAATAGATACTTCGTTTTTTTCATCCATATATACTTCCACGCCTTTATTGATATCTGTTTCGGCGCTTGTCGATTGAGGAAGTTTTACTTTGAATGAACCGGTAATAAGAAACGGACTTGTAATCATAAAGATGATTAACAGTACAAGTACAACATCCGTAAAAGGAGTAATATTGATTTCTGAAAATTCTTTTTCGTCTAATTTATATCTTCGCATTTTATTACCTATGTGAATTTTTAACTGCGCGAACTATGTTATGTATTGCTTCATCGAAAGTCGGCATACTTAAGCGAAGTTTTTTCGCGAAATAATTATAGAACAGTACAGCAGGCACGGCAACAAACAAACCGGCTGCAGTGGCAATTAATGCTTCGGCTATTCCGCTCATTACATGTGTATAGTTGGAAGTATCCGTTAATGACAAAGCCGTAAAAGATTTTATAATCCCAACTACTGTACCGAATAACCCAATGAATGGGGAAATACTGCCTAATGTAGCGAGTATTCCAAGACCGTTTTCAAGTTTGGAAATTTCCTTATCCAGTTTATTAAAAGCAGATTCAAGCAATTCTTCCTTTGGCAGTTGAGGATTTTCAATAACATATTTGAAAACGTTTGACATAGGTGTAGTGACTTTGAAAAAGAATGAATTAACTTTATAAGTTTTGCAGGCGTATACCGCATCCTTTGGATTCCTATCTAAAAGATTAAGCACTTTTTCCGATAAGTCATCTATATACTTTGATTTAATTCCATTGAACTGGATAAACTTTTCAATAACAACTTTAAGAGAAAGAATTGAACAGATAAGAAGAACGAAAATTGTGAAGCCGCCTTTCATTAACAATGCGAGCAAATTGTCATCAAACATGATATAACTCCATTAATATATAATGTGGAAAAATTACGAATCCGCCGAAAGCTGGTATAGGCACTGCTTCCCGCGGGATAAAATAAGACTGTATTATAAATAAATCACTACTTGCTTCGTGGAGGTTCATTTCTTTTGTTACTTAATTTATGTCTGGTAAATTCAATTATAGCCGGTAAAAGAGATATTAAGATTATAACCAATATTACAATAGAAAAGTTATTTTTTATTACCGGCAGATTTCCGAATAAAAAGCCGCCGTACGTAAATATAGCTACCCATAAAATTCCACCTGCAATATCATTTATTAAAAACCTTATATAAAACATTTTTCCTAATCCGGCTACGAAAGGAGAAAATGTTCTGATAATCGGGAAAAACCTTGCAAGTATTACAGTCTTACCGCCATGCTTTTCATAAAATAAATGTGTCTTATCCAGATATTGTTTTTTCAAAAACCTGCTATTCCGAGCGAATAATTTTGTTCCGAGTTTTCTGCCTATCCAATAATTAACATTATCTCCGATTATTGCTGCAGAAGCTAATATTAAAAATAAAATATGAACATTAAACGAACCCCTTGCTGCGAATGTTCCAGCGGCAAATAATAAAGAATCTCCGGGCAGGAAAGGAGTAAATACAAATCCGGTCTCAGCAAATATTACTGAAAAAAGAATAAAGTAAGTTAGTCTGCCGTACTGAAGAATAATTTCATTGAGATGTTTATCGATATGTAATATAAAATCAATAAGAAAGTGAATTAAATTCATGTTTGATTCCGAATATGAAAATGAATGAATATGTTCTAAATGTTTTCAAGGAAACTCAAATCTTTGCCGTAAGTCTCTTTTAATTTATAAGAAGCAAATACAGCCAGCAAGACCGATATTATTCCAACTATTAATGCCGAATGAATCATTCCAAATACGGGTCTTAGCATTAAAAAAGCAAATGTAATCGGGACTACCGAACCTCTGATAAAATTTGGAACCGTAGTCGTAACAGTAGATCTTAAATTCGTTCCGAATTGTTCAGAAGCAGTTGTAACAAAAACTGCCCAGTATCCTATTGAAATTCCAAGAGCTACGCATAATCCGTAAAACATATTTTTAGACAAACCCGAACTAAAAAGATAAACAAAAATAAACACTGTAGTTAACGCAATAAATATCATTACGACTTTTTTTCTGCTTTTCATGAACTGACTTAAAAATCCGCTTGCGAAATCACCGAATATCAGACCTGTATATGTAAATAAAATTGAATTGCCTGCATTAATGGGTTCTTTCACACCCAAGACTTTTCCGAATTCAGGAGAAAATGATATAAGAATACCTACTACATACCAGATCGGCAATCCAATCATAATGCAGTACAAATATCTCAAAAATCTGTCCCTTGAAGTAAACAGCTTAAGGAATTTGCCTCTTCTCACGTTAGAAGAAGTTAGTGCTTTATACATCCCAGATTCAAACATCCGTAATCTTAATAAAAGTAGAATCAGTCCAAGTGCACCGCCAATTATGTATGCAATATGCCAATTAAATTCTTCTCCAATAAGAGCGGCGAATATTGCACCCGATACACCTACAGTTGCGACTATTGCGGTTCCATACCCGCGTGTTTCTTTTGTCATAACTTCACTTACAAGAGTCACTGCCGCCCCTAGTTCACCGGCTAATCCGATTCCCGCAACAAAACGTAAAATCGCATAAACACCGACGTCAGTTACAAAGGCATTTAAAAGATTGGCAATAGAATATAGGAATATTGAACCGAATAGTACCGACAATCTCCCTTTTTTATCACCCCAGATTCCGAATATAATTCCTCCAATGAGCATGCCGGCCATTTGCATGTTTAGAATTAATACACCGACTTTTAAAAGAGCGTCTCCTCTTACGCCAAGTTCCGTCAAACTCGGTACACGTACAATCCCGAATAAAATGAGATCATATATATCAACAAAATAACCGAGAGATGATACAATTACAGTTGTGTTAAGAAGACTCTTTAGAATTGATTCATTTTTTGAATTCAAATGCATCTCCTTTTTATCTGTTTGTGTGCCGGAAATTCAGACTCTGAAACTAAGATTTCCCGGATTAAATACAAAAAGAATAATAAGCAGAAAAAATATACTGTTAGTCAAATTAATTTTTTTATATAAAGATTAATAGTCAAATAAATATTAGTGGTATATGCATAAGTGCAAGAATTCCATACTTTTGAATTGTTTTGTAACGGGCTGAAGGTACAAGATAACCAAAATAAATTCCTTTTATTATTGTATTACTCATCATCGAGATTATAATTGCCGAAGTAATAAGATGAAATTCAATGTTAACATTGTGAATAATTGATAAGATAAAAGGATCTATATCTGTTAATCCGACAATTGCCGAAAGAGTCATTAATCCGTTAGTGCCGGCATAGTTTTTTACGATTTGAGTTATTATTGAAAGTACTACAAAAAGTAAAGCAAATAAAAATGCCGGTTTTAATTCAAAAGGATTTTTTAATTCATTTAGATCAGGTTTACCGGATTTAATATTTTCTACCTTCTTTTTATTAAATAATGAAATTCCAAATCCAACCAGGAAAAGAAGCAGGA
>Ga0182027_10003376_pt1 | contig 25374 bp, 25 predicted proteins | sample 712E1DmetaG_FD_121300 | JGI IMG/M metagenome (GOLD analysis project Ga0182027, IMG submission 121300) | Permafrost microbial communities from Stordalen Mire, Sweden - 712E1D metaG (Illumina Assembly) | ecosystem: Environmental > Terrestrial > Soil > Wetlands > Permafrost | place: Sweden...
CGTGGGCGTCGGAGTCGGGGTTGGCGTGGGCGTCGGAGTCGGGGTTGGCGTGGGCGTCGGAGTCGGGGTTGGGGCCGGACCGGATGAAACCACGTAGTCGACGGTCGAGCCTCTCTGGACCGCGATCCCGGCACGTGGGTTCGAGCTCACGATCTGGCCCGCTGGAATCGTCGGGTCGTTCTGGACGCTGCGAACGCCGGCCTGAAGCCCTGCCGTCTGAAGGGCGTTGAGGGCATCGTTCTCGGTCATGCCGACGAGGTTGGGCACGGTCACGGTGGCCTGCCCGTTGAGGACGACGACCGTAATCGTGTCGCCCTGGTGCATCTGGGTGCCGGCAGCCGGGTTCTGCTGCACGACGGTGTTGTCGGGCTGGGTGGTGTCGTTGGCCTGGAACGTTACCGTGATGTTCAGGCCGACACGCTGAGCGTCCGCCTGTGCTTGCGTGTAGGACTCGCTTATGAGGTTGGGCGCATAGACGGGCGCCGACGCGCTCTTGCTGAAGAGCAGGACGACGATCACGCCGATTATGACGATGACCAGGATCCCGAGCATTCCGGCAATCCAGACCCATGGGCTGGCCCCAGCCGGTTCGGGCTCCGGCTCGGCTGATTCTGGGCGACGAACCGGCCGACGCAGACGCTCCGGCTCGGGGGAGTATCCGTGTTTGGTCTCGCCATCGAGGTCGAACTCGTCGACGAGGTCGGCTCCCGTCGCATAGGCGTCCGGCGAGTAGGCCATGCGACCCGCTCGCCCGGCCGGCGGTGCAACCGCCGCGTCGGGGCCGCTCGCGGCGGCGCCGGCCGCGACTGTTCCGGCATTGGCTCCGGCACCCGCGCCTGCATCACCCGAACCGGCCGTGTCGGCTCCGACGGCGCCAGCCGCCACGGCTGGCGCGGTTACTGTGCCCGCCTCGGCCACGGCCCCGGCTACTTCCGTCGGGCCGCCTTCTAGAAACTCCTCAATTGCGTCGGCCATCGACGCGGCAGACGCGTAGCGCGCCCCCGGGCCGCTCGAAAGCGCCCGAGTGGCAACCTCGTCGAGGGCCGTGGGGACGGCCGGACTGACGGCTGACGGCCGTGGTGGAGGGCCGGCCCGACGTGCAGCCGCCAGCGCCTCGGCCGATTCCCCGGTCCACGGCGCACGGCCCGTCAGCATCTCGTAGAAGACGGAGCCGAGAGCCACAACGTCCGAGGCCTCGGACGGAACGGCGCGTGTCGTCGCCGTCGGGTCGCCGACGCGATGCTTGATGTTCGCGGAAGCGGTATCGGTGACAGCGGCTGCGGCTCGGGCGATACCGAAGTCCGTGACTTTGATGTGACCGTCGCGAGTGACCATGACGTTCCCCGGTCGGAGATCGCCGTGGAACAGGCCGCGCTGATGGGCGGCCTGCAGTGCCCTCGCCAGCTCGACCGCGGCACGAGCGGCGCGTCGCGGTGGAACCGGTCCGTTGCGCTCGAGCAGGGTCGCCAGGTCGGCCCCGTCGACGTACTCGGTCACCAAGAAGGTGCCGGTCTCATCAGTGCCAAAGCCGTAGACCGCAGCGATGTTCTCGTCGTCAAGACTGGCTGCAACGCGGGACTGCCAGCGGAAGTCGGACATGAAGTCGACGTCCTCCGCGTACTGCGGCTTCAGGAGCTTGAGAGCGACATCTCGGTTCGCCTGGACATCGCGCGCCCGATAGGCCGTATCGAAGCTGCCTTCGCCCAGCAGCTCCATGAGCCGGTAGCGGCCCCCGACCATTTGTCCGATCTCGGCCACGAGTGATCCTCTTAGCGCCGGCGCGGAAACGCCCCTTGATACATCTTGCCCCTCGCCCGCCGTGCCCTCATCAATCCACCGCGGCTCAGCTCAGGTCGAGCGTCTGCAAGTACTGTCGGAACTGGCCTCCGATGTCCTCTCTCTGGAGCGCCAGCTCTACAGACGCTTTAAGCCAGCCCATCGTGGTCCCGGCATCGTATCTCACCCCGTCGAAAGCGTAGCCGAAGACGTCCTGCTCCTGCATCAGGGCCTCGATCGCGTCCGTGAGCTGGATCTCACCGCCGGCTCCACGGGGCGTCTGCTCCAGCTTTTCGAAGATCTTCGGGGTCAGGACGTATCGGCCGATGATGGCCAGGTTCGATGGCGCTGCCTCGGGGGCGGGCTTCTCGACGAGGCCCGACAGCTTGTAGAGCCTCGGGTCGTCCGGCCCCGCGAGCTCGCCGGCTATGACGCCGTATCGACCGGTCTCTTCGCGCGGCACTTCCATGACCGCCACGACCGATGAATGGGTCTGCTCGTAGGCGTGGATCAGCTGCCCGATGCAGGGCCGCTCCCCGATGACCACGTCGTCGGAGAGGATGACGGCGAAAGGCTCGTGACCCACCAGCTCCTTGGCCACCAGCACGGCGTGGCCCAGGCCCAGCTGTTCCTTCTGGCGCACGTACGAGATCTGGGCCAGATCTGAGATGGCTCTGATCTGGCGGAGTTTGTCGATCTCGCCTCGCGACTCCAGGAGCTGCTCCAACTCGAGGTTCAGATCGAAGTGATCCTCGATCGCCCGCTTCTGGCTGCTGGTGACGATGATGACCTGCTCGACGCCGGCCTCGACCGCCTCCTCGACAGCGTACTGGATGACCGGTTTGTCAACGAGCGGGAGCATCTCCTTCGGTTGCGCCTTGGTCGCCGGAAGGAACCTGGTGCCCCAGCCCGCGGCCGGAAAGACCGCCTTGCGTACTCGCATTTGCCCTCAGCTTCGGTCGGCGGCGTAAGCGGCCGGGTCGACGAACTCGTGGTTGTCGCGATGGATGCCGTCGCACAACCCGAGTCGACGCGGGTCGGTCGGCAACCAGACAGGCCTCATGATCTGGCGGACTTGTGAGCGTCGGCAGAAGAGCATGCCCCGACCGGCCATCCAGGCCAGCACGTGGCTCGAGTCGGAGTGGAACTCGAACGGGCCGGGGTTGATGGCGGCGGATTCGGTCCAGAGGACCGGTGCCTCGGGGGCCACGATGTCGAGAATGCTTACGCGCCAGGGCCGGCCCTTGATGACTTCGCCACAACCGGAGCAACGGACGGCTATGTTCTCGGTGATGATCGTGGGAATCCGGACGCCGTAGAGTTCCATCGCGGCCGGATCGTAGCAGGTCGCTGGGATGTAGGAGAGAACCACCGATCCATGGACGATCACGAAGACGACCTGCCCCCCTTGGAGGCCGCGCGTGCCAAACGCCGCGATCGCGACGCGGACGCTCGAGCGCGAGCCGGCATGACCACCGGCCTGGCCAAGCAGTTCAAACAGGTCCTCGACGCGCAGGTCAAGCGCGCCGGGCCCGGGTCATCCGGTCGGCCTGGGCCGCCGAAGTTTGAGGAGTAGACCCGCAGACGAGCCCGTCCGCCTCGGTTCAGGTCGCCATCATGCGGGTCGTCTCCGCGATCCTGGCGCCTGCCCGGCGTCCTGCCGCTCAGCCAGTGCACCGAGCGCGCCGGCCAGCGCAGCCCCGGCAGTGGCGAGATTCCGATCGGCGATTCCGGGCGGCTCGACCGCGATCGCGTCGGGCGGGTCGAACATCGCCTCCGGCGGCGGACCCTGGCGGTACTGGGCGGCCTCGGCGGCCCATCGAGAGCGCCACTCGACCGGGGTCTCGGTCGGGACGTCCCGGTGAGCCTGCGCAAGCCAGACCAGACCCCACGCCCGCGGGACCACGCGGTAGACGTCGTATCCCCCGCCGCCGGTCGCCAGCCAGCGTCCGGCCGCGTGCTCGTGCGCGAGCTCATCGATCAGTCGGGCGGCGCGTGACATTGCGGCCGTGGTGAGCTGCAGGTGGGCCAGTGGGTCGAGCGCATGGCCGTCGCTGCCGTGCTGCGAGACCAGGATCGTGGGCCGATACGCTGCGGCGAGCGCCGGGACGACCGTTTGGACGGCCGCGAGCCAGGACCCGTCGGACGTGCCCGGCTCGAGTGGAACGTTGACGGCGGTCCCGCGAGCCTCCGGGGCGCCGGCCTCGCCTACGAAACCGGTCCCGGGGAAGAGGGACCGACCGGTCTCGTGGAACGACACCGTCATGACCTCCGGGTCGTTCCAGAAGATCGCCTCGACGCCATCCCCATGGTGGACGTCCAGGTCGACGTACAGGACCCGATGACCGGCGTCGCGGGCCCGGCCGATCGCCAGCGCGACGTCGTTGTAGATGCAGAAGCCGCTCGCCCGACCGGGCATGGCATGGTGGAGCCCGCCGCCCGGATGAAAAGCGTGATCCTCTGTCCCGGCCAGGATGCGCTCCATCGCAGCGACCGAACCACCGGCGACCGTCGCGGCGGCGTCGTGCATCCCATGGAAGGGCGGGTCGTCGCCCCAGGCGGCGAAGCCGGCGATCGCGCCCGCCTCCGGATGGTCGGACAGCATTCGCACGGTCGCGACGTACTCGGGATCGTGGACGCGGTAAAGCTCGGCGTCAGAGGCCTCCGACGGCGCCAGGAAGCGGTCGGCCCCAAGGACTCGCAGCAGGTCGATCCCCGGGCCGAACCGCCGCGGCGTCAGCGGGTGGCGATCCCCGAAGTCGTAGCGGAGGGACGACGAGCCGTAGACCACGAGTGGTTGGGCGCGGTCCGCTGACGAATCTCTCACGGGCTCGGCTGCGCTCCTTCGGACGGGTACGCGCTCGATGTCCATCGCTGCAGGCCGGATTCGGTCCGCGCCGCGAAACTATAGCGAGCCTGCCTGTCGAGAAGCAGTGGACCGGATCCGGCAGGGGGCGGTCTGCCTTCGCCGCGGACGCGAGGATCCGGATCGAGCTGCAGGCCTCCTGGATACGCGGGAGGAGGCTCCGAGCCTGGCCGCCTCGCCCAGCCCGGGTCCTTGACAACGCCGTCCTCGTGCGCCTAATCTTGGTACATATGAGCATTAGTCTGCACGTATGAGCATGAGATCTGGTGCGGCGATCCTACGTCAGGACGAACTCGGGTTTGAGACCCGGCTGATGCTTCGGGCCGCTCAGCTCTACTACCGGCTGAACCTGACCCAGGACCAGGTCGGCGAGCGGTTGGGCGTCAGCCGGTTCAAGGTCGGCCGCCTCCTGGACCGCGCCCTGCGGGAGTCGGCCGTCCGGATCGAGATCGTCCATCCCGACGTGCGGTTGGTGCAGCTCGAGGACGGCCTCGTCGGCCGGTTCGGCCTGCGAAGTGCGGTCGTCGTCGACGTGCCGCCGGCCGCCTCCCCGACTGACGAGGATCTCCTCGCCCGAGAGCGGGTCGGCGCGGCCGCCGCCGCACACCTGACCTCGCTGCGGCCGATCGGTGCGATCGGTGTCTCGTGGGGGCGCACGATGCTCGGGCTCGCCGCGCACCTCCGCCCGGGCTGGACGGCTGCTTCCGAGATCGTTCAGCTCAACGGCGCGATGTCCCGCTCCGCCCGCCCGACGCGCGCCCAGGAGGTCGTGGAGCAGTTCGGGCTCACGACCGGGGCCGCGATCCGGCTGATGGCCGCTCCGGCGATAGTCGGCTCCCCGGAGCTTCGCGAGGCGCTCGAGCAAGACCCGTCGGTCGGCGAGACGCTAGCCGCCGCCCGTGCCGCGCAGACCGCCGTCTTCGGCATGGGGGTGCTCGGCCCCGACAGCGTCCACATCGCGTCCGGCAACATCGGCGAGGCGGACCTCACGGCACTCACCGACGCCGGAGCCGTGGGCGACGTCCTGGGACGGTTCCTGTCGCTCGACGGTCGCATCGCCCTCCCCTCGCTCGACCGGCGGACGATCGGGCTGCCCCTCGGGGAGCTCGGTGCGAAGACCCTGTCCGTCGGCGTTGCCGCCGGCCCGGGACGTGGCCCGATCGCGCTTGCCGCTCTCCGGGCCCGGTGCGTCAACGTGATCGTGACCGACGAGGCGACGGCAGCATGGGTGCTCGACCATGCATAACGCGCGCGGTACGGCATCCCCGTCCGCCGACCAGGTGCGCGAGGTCGTGCGCCGGATCGTGGACGCCAGGCTCGCCGCCGATGGAACGATAGGATCGGCAAGCGCGCCCGGACCAGCCGCAGCGGTCCCCGGCGCAACTTCGGCGGCGGCTGGTCCAGCCGCCGGAGCCGCTCCATCCGGTTCGGAACCCGTCGCCATTGCCATCGGGGCCGATCACGGCGGCTCCGAGCTCAAGGATCGGGTCGGGCAGATGCTGACCGAGACCGGCTTCGCTGTCCACGACTGCGGGGCGCACGGCACCGATCCCGTGGACTACCCCGATATCGCGCATGCCGTCGCCCGCCTGGTGGCCGACGGAACCTGCCGCTGGGGAATCATCCTCGATGGCGCGGGAATCGGTTCGTGTATGGTCGCCAACAAGGTACCGGGCATCCGGGCCGCCCTCTGCCACGACCTCTCAAGCGCGCGGAACAGCCGCGAGCACAACCACGCCAACGTCCTCACCCTGGGCGCCCGCTTCATCGGTGAGGGTCTTGCCATTGAGATCGTGCGGGCATGGCTCGGCACAGACTGGGCCCCGGGCCGCCATGCCGCGCGGGTCGAGAAGATCACAGCTATCGAGCGCCAGTACATGGCACCCACCGGTGAGGTTCGAAGATGACGGAGGCGATGAACACCCGAGACCAGCTCGTCGAGGCGATTACCCGCGAAGTGCTCGCGTCTCTGGGCGCGCCGGCCGGCCCTGGCGCCCAGAGCAGCCCGGACGGGATGTGCGCCAGCTGCAGCGGCGCGTGCGCCGCGCAGTGCGCGACGAAGGTTCGCGATGTGGTGGCGGGAGGTGCGTCACGCGTCGAGTACCACGGCCAGGCGGCCGACGTCCCGACCGACCTCGCCCGCTACATCGACCACACGCTGCTTCGACCCGACGCGGTGGTCGCCGACATCGACAAGCTCTGCGCTGAGGCAGCCGAGTTCCGGTTCGCCGCGGTCTGCGTCAACCCGACCTGGGTTCGCCGAGCGGCGGACAATCTGCGCGATTCCGACGTCGGCGTCGCCTCGGTTGTGGGCTTCCCGTTCGGTGCGACGCCGACGGAGATCAAGGCCTTCGAGGCCCGCCGGGCCATCCGGGACGGCGCCCGCGAGATCGACATGGTCATCAACATCGGGGCGCTAAAGAGCGGTTTGCAGGCCCAGGTCCGCGAGGACATCGCCCGCGTCGCCGACGCCTGCCACGAGGCGGGCGCGCTATGCAAGGTGATCATCGAGACCGGCCTGCTGACCGACGAAGAGAAAGTGATCGCCTGCCGCCTCGCCCAGCAGGCCAAGGCGGACTTCGTCAAGACGTCCACCGGGTACGCCAAGGGCGGAGCAACCGTTTTCGACGTCGCACTCATGCGCGAGACCGTCGGCCCGAAGATGGGCGTCAAGGCCTCGGGCGGCATCCGAACTGCCGAGGACGTCCAGGACATGATCGCAGCCGGGGCGACCCGGATCGGGGCATCCGCCGGCGTCAAGATCGTCACGGGAGAGAAGGGCGCACATGGGCAATATTGACCTTCGGGCCTACGTCTTCCTGGATAGCCTCCAGGCTCAGTACGCGGCCTTCCTGGGGACGGTCGCCCAGGGATTCCTGCCGCTCGCGGGCGATGCCTCGCTCGAGATCGAGATCTCGCCCGGCATCGAGATCAACCGGCTGACCGACATCGCGCTCAAATCGACGACCGTCAAGCCCGGCATGCAGATCATCGAGCGCTACTACGGCATGCTCGAGATCCACTCGCCGTCGCAGGCCGAGGTCCGCGCCGCCGGCGCCGCGATCCTCGCCGACATCGGCCTGGCCGAGACGGACCGGATCAAGCCGCACGTCCTCTCGTCGCAGATCATCCGCCGGATCGACGATCACCAGGCTCAGCTGATCAACCGGACGCGTCACGGCCAGATGCTCATCCCCGGCCAGACGCTCTACGTGCTGGAGCTCGAACCCGCCGCGTATGCCGCGCTCGCGGCCAACGAGGCGGAAAAGGCGGCTCACATCAACATCCTCGAGGTGCGGTCCTTCGGCTCGATGGGCCGCATCTATCTCGGCGGCGAGGAGCGTGACATCGATGTCGGCTGGCGCGCGGCGCTGGCAGCGATCGAGGGACTAGAAGGACGCGAAGCGAAGGCATAGCAGCAGCGGCGGCGACCGCGAGGTCGATTGGCCGACCCAGTGAGGAGAAACGGTCGATGGCAGAAGCGCTTGGGATGATCGAGGCCCGCGGGTTCGCGGCCGTGGTCGAGGCCGCCGACGCGATGGTCAAGGCGGCGAAAGTGGAGCTGGTCAGCTACGAGAAGACCGGCGGCGGCTACGTGACCGCCGTGGTGCGCGGCGACGTTGCCGCCGTCAAGGCTGCGGTCGAGGCCGGCGTCCGCAACGCCGCCAAGGTGGGCGAGGTCGTCGCCAGCCACGTGATCGCCCGGCCGCACGTCAATGTCGACCTCGTTATGCCGCTCGGGCGGCTCGCCGAGGCCAAGGCCGAGACGAAGGGCCAGTAGACGAGTGGCGCGCGCCGGCCTGACGCCGGCGCGCGCACTCCCCTGAAGCAGGCGGTGACGAGATGCTCCTTGGGCGGGTGACCGGAACCGTGGTCGCGAGTCGCAAAGAGCCGCTGATGGAGGGCTGGAAGCTCCTCGTCGTGCGCCAGCTCGATGCGGAGAACCGGGAGGCCGGGGGTTACGTGGTGGCCGCCGATACGGTCGGTGCCGGCGTCGGAGAGGTAGTCCTCTACGCCACGGGCAGCTCGGCCCGACAGACGGAGACGACGCGCGACCGGCCGTGCGACGCCGTGATCATGGCGATCGTGGACACTTGGGAGATCGGCGGGACGGAGGTTTACCGCAAGTAGCGGGCGAAGACCATGAGCGAGCTCGACGAGCGCGAGATCTCAGAGATCATCGAGCGGGTTCGGCGCCGCGTGGCATCGGCCGGTGAAGCGCGCCCCGGTGAGGGTCTGCGGGCCGAGGCCGAGTTGGCGACCGCCGGGGCCGCCGAGCTGGGCGACGGCATCCACGCCACGATCGACGATGCCGTCGCGGCGGCCACTCGAGCCTTCCACGAGTTCCAGGTCCAGGGTCTGGCCGGCCGCAAGGTCATCATCGACGCGGTCCGCCGCTCCATGCTGGACCACGCCGAGCAGCTGGCCCGGATGGCCCACCAGGAAACGCACATCGGCCGCGTGGAGGACAAGGTCCTCAAGAATCGCCTGGTCGCCTCCAAAGCGCCGGGCCCGGAGGACCTGGAGGTCCAGGCCGTAACCGGCGACGCGGGCATGATGGTCACCGAGTTCGCCCCATTCGGCGTCGTCGCGGCCATCACGCCGGTCACGAACCCCACCTCGACGATCATCAACAACACGATAAGCATCGTCTCGGCGGGCAACGCCGTCGTCTTCAACGCCCACCCGAGTGCGAAGCGATGTTCGTCGGAGACCGTGCGGCTCATCAATCGAGCCATCGTCGGCGCCGGCGGGCCTCCAAACCTTGTTTCGGCCGCTGCCAACCCGACAATCGACAACGCCCGCGCCCTGATGTCGCACCCGGGTGTCCGAGTGCTGCTCGTCACCGGCGGGCCCGCAGTCGTGCGCGAGGCGCTCAAGACCGACAAGCGAGCGATCACGGCTGGTCCCGGCAACCCGCCCGCGGTTGTCGATCAGACCGCAGACATCGAGCGTGCGGGGCGTGACATCGTCCGCGGCGCCTCGTTCGACAACAACCTCGTCTGCATTGACGAGAAGGTCGTGCTCGTCGTGGACACCGTCGCCGACCGGCTGATCCGGGCGATGACCGCGAACGGCGCCTACCTGCTCAAGGAGCATGAGCTGCGCCGGCTCGAACGGGTCGTCTTCAAGGAGCTCGGCGGGCCCGGCAAGCCCGGCGTCATGAACCCGGCTTGGATCGGTCAGGACGCGGCGAAGATGCTTGCCGAGATCGGCGTCGGGGCCGAGCCCGAGCCGCGCCTCCTGCTCGCCGATGTGTCACGCGACCACAGCCTGGTCTGGACCGAGCAGATGATGCCGCTGCTCCCGATCGTGCGGGTCGGCACCGTCGAGGGGGCGATCGATCTGGCAGTCCGCGTCGAGCACGGATTCCGTCACACGGCATCGATCCACTCCACCAACGTCGATACGATCACAAGGATGGCCCGTGCCATGAACTGCAGCATCTTCGTCACGAACGGGCCGAACATCGCGGGCCTCGGCGATGGCGGCGAGGGCTTTACCTCGTTCTCGATCGCCAGCCCGTCTGGAGACGGCCTGACCCGGCCGCGGACTTTCTCGCGCGAACGGCGGATCACCGTCGTCGGCGCGCTGCGAATCGTCTGACGATGGAATCCGGCCCTGCCATCGAACCCGCCCTCGCGCTCCTCGAACTCGAATCCATCGCCGCAGGAATCGAGGCCGGTGACGCGATGGCGAAGCGTGCCCCTGTCGAGGTCCTCCGTGCCGGCACGGTCCACCCGGGCAAGTACCTGGTTTTGATCGGGGGATCAGTCGGCGACGTGGAGGAAGCCCTGGCCGCCGGGCGCGAGGTGGGTGGGGCCTGCGTGATCGACGTCCTGTTCCTCCCGAACGTTCATCCGGACGTCGTAGCCGCACTCCATGGCCGGCGCGGGTCGCCGGCCGGCGAAGCGCTCGGGATCATCGAGACTCTTACCGTGGCCCCGATCCTCGACGCGGCCGATGCCGGACTCAAGGGCGCCCGGGTGAGGCTCCTGGAGCTGCGCCTCGCCGACGACCTCGGGGGGAAGGGTTACCTGCTGTTCGACGGTGCGGTCTCGGCCGTGGAGGCAGCGGTCGAGATCGGGACGGGGCGCATTGTCGGGGCCGCGGGCGTTCTGTCTCGGATCATCCCGCAGCTCCACCGGGACATGGCCGCCAACCTCGCCGCCGATCCGCGGTTTGGGGTGCGGATACGTGATGCCGCCGCCGATGCCGGGGCGAAAGGGTAGGCGATGCAACTCGCGAGGGTGATCGGCACTGTCGTCGCCACCGTGAAGGCGCCGGGCCTGGAGGGCGTGAAGCTCCTGGTGATCCAGCCGCTGGACAGGTCGCTGAAGCCGGTCGGAGGGCCGCTCGTCGCGGCCGATGCGATCCACATGGCCGGCCCCGGTGAACTCGTCTACTACGTGGCCGCCCGCGAGGCCGCTCAGGCCATGCCCGACCCGTTCGTCCCGGTGGACCACGCGATCGTCGGGATCGTGGACGCCGTCTCTTTGCTGGCGGGCGTCGAGCCATGAAGCTGGGCCGAGTCGTGGGCACGGTCGTTTCGACGGTCAACTCACCCGACCTCGACGACCGGACGCTGTTGCTGTGCGACCTCCTCGACCCGGCCGGACAGCCGGGGGGCGGTTACCTCATCGCGGTCGACACCGTCGGCGCAGGCGCCGGAGAGACCGTCCTGATCCTCGACGAGGGCGACTCCGCCCGCCAGGTGCTGGGCGCTCCCGGCGCGCCGATTCGGACGCTCGTGGTCGGGATCGTGGACACCGTGGTGGAAGGGCCGGCGCCCGGCGGCGACTGAGGGGCCCTCACCGGCGCCCGCGGCGAGGGCGACGACTGGCATGTCGTCCGCAGGGCCGGCGGCGTCGACGGCGTTCGCGGACCCGAGCGCCCGCGTGCACGACGATCCCGGCGGTCCAGGCCGGGGAGGCCTACCATCTTCAACTGACAACACCGATGCCGCCCGGGTGACTGATCGAGAGTCTCCACGACTCCCAGGGCGGTTCGAACCGACAGGAGTGATCGGCATGCCCATCGTCCTCGACGGATCGTCGCTCACCATCGACCTTCTCGTCCGAGTCGCCCGCAACGGCGAGCAAGTCGCGCTCGATCCGGCGGCACTCGATAGGATCCGGGTCTGCCGGAGCATGCTCGAGGAGAAGCTCGCGGCCCGCGAGATCATGTACGGGACGAACACGGGCATCGGCGAGTTCTCCGAGATCGTCCTGTCCGACGAGCAGGTCCGCGAGTTCCAGCGGTACCTCATCTACAACCACGCGGCGGGGATCGGGGACCCGGCGCCCATCGAGTCGGTGCGCGGCGCGCTGGCGGGCAGGATCAACGTCCACGCCCGTGGGCACTCCGGGTGCCGGCCGGAGATCACGCTGACCCTCGTGGAGATGCTCAACCGAGGCGTCACGCCGGTCGTCTGCCAGAAGGGTTCCGTCGGCGCCAGCGGCGACCTCGCGCCGATGGCACAGGCCGCCCTGCTTCTCATGGGCGAAGGCGAGGCTTTCTATCGTGGCGAGAGGCTGCCGGGGCGGGAGGCGATGGAGCGCGCGGGGATCCCCGTGCCCGGGCTCCAGGCCCGCGACGGCCTGGCCGCCATCAATGGCTCCAACCTTCTGACGGCCATGAGCGCGATCCACCTCTACGACATTTCGCGGTGGCTCAAGCAGGCCGAGATCGCCTGCGCCATGTCGCTCGAGGCCCTCGTCGCCAACCTCAGGCCCTACGACACGCGCCTTCACGAGCTCCGGGGGTTCCCGGGAGCCGTCCAGTCGGCGAGGGCGATCATGCGCTGCGTTGATGGCAGCGACCTCGCCACCGGCAAGATGAAGACGAAAGTTCAGGACGCATACTCGATGCGCTCCTCCCCCCAGGTGATTGGGGCAGCGATCGACGCAGTGGAGTGGGCGCGCCGTCAGGTCGAGATCGAACTGAACGGAGTCGGTGACAATCCGATCTTCTTGCCTGAAGCACGGCTCACCCTCACCGGCGCCAACTTCCAGGGGAGTCCGGTGTCGCTGCCGATGGACATGGTGGGAGCGGCGGTGACGATGGTCTGCGTCCTCTCCGAGAGGCGCCTCAATCGCCTGACCAACCCGGCCCTGAGCGTCGGCCTGCCGGCCTTCCTGACGAAGGGCGCCGGCATGTTCTCCGGCATGATGCTGAGTCAGTACACCGCGGACCATCTCATCGTCGAGCAGCGCATCCTGTCGGCTCCCGCATCGGTCCAGTCCATACCGGCCGCCGCGGACCAGGAAGACTTCGTGTCGATGGGCATGAACACGGCCATCAAGAACGGCCAGATCCTCGACAACGCGTACGGGGTGCTGGGGATCGAGTTCATGGCCGCGGCCCAGGCGCTCGACTTCCGCGAGTTCAAGTTCGGCCGAGGGGTGACGGTGGCGCGGGAAATCGTGCGGCGCCATGTCGCCCACCTCGAGGAGGACCGGCCGCTCTACTCCGACCACAACCGCATGAAGGAGCTCGTCAGGTCGGGCGAGATTCTCGAGGCGGTGGAGGCTGCAGTCGGGCCCCTGGCGTAAAGACCCTGCCGGTAACGCCCGGGCAGCGTCCCGGCGATCCGCGGCGCCACGCAGGTCGGCGGCCCACGATGGAGCGAAAGCTCGCGGCCGGCCGAGCCGGTGCCAGAACCCGGCCCGCATGGCGCCCAGGACAACGGCTTCGGAATCGCTCGACTGCCAGGCAGGAGCGATGGGCAGCCCGGCCGATCCGCTAGACTCAGGTCACCGCCTTCGGTCGCAGTGAGGTCCTCGATTCCGTGCCACGGCCTGCCGTCGCGATCGCTTTGCCGAGCTCCGACTTCGTCGGCGTCCACGACGACCTCGCCGCGGCCGGCTGCGAGGCAATCGGAACGCCGACCACCGACGAGCTCGAACGGTTGCTGCGAAGTCGAGACGACGTCCGAGTCGCAATCCTCGACTGCGAGAGCGACCTCGACCGAACCCTCGACATGTACGAACTCCTGCACGACGGGGACCGCAACATCCCCGCTTTGATCCTGGTGCCGCCGATAACTCTGGGGCGGATGAGCCTCGGCGGCCGCCGCGACCTGACCGACGAGTACTTCGCGAGGCCCTTCTCGGCGGAATCGCTCCGCTGGCGCATCGAGGCGATGCTCATCCGGATCGGCAACGCACCCGCCCTGGAGACGCCCGTCGCCGGCCCGGTTCTGAGTGTGCAGGCGTCCGGTTCGGCCGGTGTCGACGTCCAGGCTTCCGACGAGCCGCAACGCGGCCGACTGATCATTGTCTTCAACCCAAAGGGTGGGGTGGGCAAGACGACAGTCTCGATCAATGTCGGATCGGCCCTGCAAATACGCAAGAACAAGCGGGTCCTGCTCGTCGACTGCGACACAGTCACCGGACACATCGCCTCCTCGCTCGGCCTGGCCCAGCTCAGGACGCTGTCGGATGCGTGGCTGGAGGACGGACAGAGGGGGGCAAACGAGTCCATCGAGCAAATCGCCGCCGCTCACCCGAGCGGCGTGCATGTTCTCGTGATGTCCACGACGCCGCTCCACACCGAAGTACTCGAGCCGACGCGCGTAGCCGAGGCCGTTGCGGCGGCTCGTACCTCCTACGACTTCGTGATCCTGGATTTGCACCCCGACTTCGGACCGCTCAACCTGGCCCTCTTCGCGCTCGCCGACAAGATCCTCGTGCCGGTAACACCGGACGTGCCGTGCATCCTGGCCGCAGTCCAGTTCCGTGAGGTGGCCACGGCGCTGCAGATGCGCGATCGCCTGTTGATGGTGATCAACCGTGCCAACAGTGGCGTCGCCCCGTCCAGGGTCGAGCGCACCGTCCGAATCCCCACCCTGGGCCGGATCCGCTCCGCCGGGATGCTGTTCATCCACGCTTCCGAGGATGGAAAATCGGCCGTGGAGAAGTTCCCGAGCGCCAAGGCCGTCGGCGACATCGGCCGGCTGGCGGATCGGTTGCTCACGGCGGTTGGTCCAGGCGAACACGACAAACTCTGGGCCCCGCCGCGCGGGGGAATCGCCGGCATGGTTCGTGCCCTGCTCGATCGGCTGACGGCTCGGAGATAGCGAGCGCACCTGAACTCAGTGATCCGTGGTGGGCGCTTGCGCTTGGCACGGGGGCATTCGGCGCCGCGGGCGCAGCCCGACGCAGGACGACAGAACACGCGGTGCCACGCCCGCCTCCTCGCGAGAGCGGCCGTGACAGGTTGTGGCCTGGAGCGGTCCGCCTAGGGTCGGGTCGTCCAGATGTAGCCGGTCAGATCCTTTGCCTGGGGAGCGGTATACAGATCCGGCCTCGTCTCCAGCGGTAGATCTGGAAGGCGGATCTCGCCATCTTGCGAGACGTGGATCCAATCGATCAACTCGCGATTGAAGATGATGGTTCCGACCCGCCCGCGATGACACTCGCCCTCGCAGGAGTACTCGATCCACGACTCGGTGAGCGCTACCATCGGTCGGCGCCGGCGGAGTTGCACGATCGGATCGCCACCCGGCAGCCCGTGTAGATGCCCGCGCAATGTGTAAGGCCCCGTCTGCAGCGTAACCGGATAGGGGCGCGTCCGACCCCGCCGACTGGCGCTCCCTCGCGGGCCGGAGGCGCGAACGGCAAGCAGTTCACCACGCTCCACGGTGAGAGTCCTCGCCTCGCTCGCGCGTCCATCCTCGAGCGCCACGACGAACACGTCACGAAGTTCGTAGGTCTCCCTTTCGTTGAGGTAGTCGGTCAACCGGTCTGAGTCGACGAGCACGAACCCGAAGATTCGGCAGTCCTCGCCATAGGCTGCCAGCTCGATCTCAATTGGCTCCCTCGCTGGCTCGACCGTCGGTGCAGGCGTTGGGGGGACCGGGCCCGGCTCAGCCGAGAACCTGAGACGCTGACGAAGGCCGGCGATCACGTTCGATGGCTCGGCGGCATCGGGGACCCCCTATCCCGAAGCCACATGGCGTGACCTCCGACGAACCGGCAGCTCCGAGCTCATCTCGGGCGGGACGAGCAGAAGTGTCGAGTCAGGCTGTGGCGGGTTGGCAGCATAGAGCTTGCAGAAGAGCTCGACGAGTTGAGGGTCGAACTGCAGGTCCGCGTACCGGCGGAGCTCCTGGACCGCGGCCTCGTGACCGATGGCCTGGCGGTATGGCCGGTCGTGAACCATGGCGTCATAGGCATCGGCGATCGCCACGATCCGAGCGCCGAGCGGAATCTCGGCACCGCGCAGCCCGTACGGGTAGCCATGGCCGGAGTAGCGCTCGTGATGGTGGAGGATGATTGCGCCGGCGTCCGAGACGGCCGACACCTGATCCATGATCACCTGACCGATGCGGGGGTGCTGGACGACAGATTGCCACTCCTCGGCTGTCAGCGGCGCCGGCTTCTCGAGGATTTGCTCCGACACGGCAACCTTGCCGATGTCGTGCAGGAGGGACGCGACTCGGATCCGCTCGGTCTCGGCCATCGGGAGTTGCAGCTCGCGCGCGATCCCGACAGAGATCGCAGCGATCAGCGAGGACGGCTTGCCTCGATAATGGGGGAGAGGGTCGACGACCGCCGACAGTGCCGCGTGGGCAGCCTGGCGGGCGAGCTCCCCGACTTGATCTGCGCGAGCTCGTCCCTCCTTTGAGATCGTGGCGCGCGGGATCCGAGCGCTGTCGTCGTCAATCTCGGCGAAGACGTAGGTTTGGTTGCGGCCGAGCGACTTCGCCGAGTACATCGCCGCGTCGGCGTCGCGGAGGAGCTGATCGACGCGGATCTGCTGGGCCTGTCCGCCGGCGATGCCGATTGAGATCGAGACGGCGATTTCCGCGCCCGAGCCGGACGGGAACCGCTCCTTGACCACACGGAGGCGCAACTTCTCCGCAACGGCGGCGGCCTCGTCTACCGACGTCTCGGGGAGGACGAGGACGAACTCCTCGCCTCCGTAGCGACCTACGAGGTCGGTTTGACGAGTGCTCGAGCGCAAGACCTCGGCCACACCCCGAAGAACCGTGTCGCCGACCTCGTGGCCGAATGTGTCGTTCACTGCCTTGAAGTGGTCGATGTCGATGAACGCGATCGAGAGCGGCCGGTGGTACCGGGCCACGCGCTCGACCTCGCCGAAGAGGAAGGCGAGCAGCGTCGGCCGGTTCGCGACGTGCGTCAGCCGGTCGGTCGTGGCGGCCTCGGTCGCCGTCTCGAGTGCCGCCTCGACGTCCACCAGGCGTCGAGCGATCGGGGCCAGTGGTCCGAACTGGGCCGGGTCGAGAGTCGCAGGGGCGGCCCCGGCAGCGATCTGTTCCGTCACGGCCGCGAGAGCATCGACCGTGCGCCGAAGGGCAATCGCAGCGCCCGCGGCAAATGCCGCGACCCCCACCGATGCGCCCACGAGGATGCTCGTGGCGGGTGCTCCCAGCCCGAGTGCCAGGGCGGCCAGGCTCGTCGCCCCGAGCAGGGCGGCCAGGCCCGCAAGAGGCATCCATTTGGACATGCCTGGAACATACGGCCCAGCGGCAGGAGAACGAGCCAGAAGATAGTACCTGGGGTGTGTGGCAGAAGGTTCGACCGCGGCGGCAATGACGGGCCGAGCCGCGCTCGAGCATCGAGGGCGGCTCAGGCGCCGAGGCCGAGGCGCCATTCGATTGGTGCCTGCGGTCGACGGCGAAACCGGCACTTCACCCGGCACGGGACTTCGCGAGGCGCGTGCGCACGACCGAGCGTCTGCCTAGGACCGGGTACTGCCAGAACGGGGACCAAGGTCCCATACCGATCACACGGCCGGACTCATAGGCTAGGCCGGTCCGTCACCCGCACGCACGGGGACTCCCATCAAAAGTCCACCCAATCGCCCCAGCACCGTCCGACCGGTTCTCCTCCTGCTCGTCCTCGCCTCCTTCCTCGTGATCGTGGGCGCGACCGCAACCGGCCAGGCCGCGCTCGTGACCGCCGATTCGTCGACCACCATCCTGAACGCGACCGTCAGCGCGGACGCGGATGCGGTGCGCATCTTCGTGGGTCTCTATCTGAGTCAGGATGACCTCGAGCCGGGCGGCCTGGACGCCGACCGACAGGCCGCGCTCCAGCACGGCCTGTACCGTCTGACGTCCAGCGGCGGCATCCTCCACGCCGCGTTGCTGGCACCGGATGGCACCGTCCTGGCCAGCGACGACGGCGCGCGCGTGGGCCAGCACGCGCCCACCACAGAGGGGCTCACGAGCGCAGTCCAGAGTTCGCTGCCGAGTGTGGCCATCGTCCCGAGCGCCGACGCCGGTGCCCTGTCGCCTCTTGCGACCGCCTCAGTGCTGCGCGAATACCTGCCCATCACGATTACCGACGGAGGCCGAGTCTATGCCGCCGTGGCCGTGTGGCGCGATGCGGGGCCCATCCTGAGCCAGCTCGAGGCGAGCCGGTTTCGAGTCGTGGTCATCACGCTGGTGGCGGCGCTCTTGAGCGCCGTGTTGCTCTTCTTCGTCTTCCGTGCGGCCCAGCAGCGCCTTACCCGCCAGACAGTCCAGCTACTTGAGGCGGCCCGCCGCGATCCGCTGACCGGCACCCTCAACCACGGATCGATCGTGGAGGCCCTCGCAGCGCAGGTGCAGGCGGCACGAGCGGCGGGCCAGGCCATCGGTGTGGCCCTCATCGATCTCGACAACTTCGGCCTGCTCGACAACACCTACGGTCATCCCGCCGGTGATCACGTGCTCACGGAGATGGTCCGGCTGCTCTCCGATTGGATGCCTCTCGGGGCAACCTGGGGCCGATACGGGCCCGATGAGTTCCTGGTCGTCACGGCGACCGGGGACGCGGCCGCGCTTGAGCCGGCCGTCGAGCGGCTGCGGTCCGCGTTGACCGACACCACTCTCCAATTCGAGGGCTCGGAACGGCTGCCAGTGACCGTCAGCGCGGGCCTCTGCTTCTACCCGACCAACGGCGAGTCGGTCACGACCCTCCTCTCGTTAACTGCAATGACGCTCGACGAGGCGAAGGCGAGCGGCGGTGATGCAATTAGGGCGGCCGAGGCGCGTCCTCCAGCCCCGGGGTACGTCAAGACGTTCAACATCCTCGAGGGACTCATCATCGCCGTCGACACTAAGGACCACTACACCCGTCGCCACTCCGATGACGTGGCCCGCTACGCCGACTTCCTCGCCGGCCGGCTCGAGCTGGACGCGAATACTCGACGTGCCATCCGGAACGCGGGCAAGCTCCACGACGTCGGCAAGATCGGCATCCCCGATGCGATCCTGCGTAAGCCCGGTCGCCTGACGGTCGAGGAGACTGACATCCTCAAGCAGCACGTGGCGCTCGGCGACGCGATCGTGCGCGACCTGCCCGACCTCGACCTTATCCGCGAGGGCGTCCGCTACCATCACGAACGCTGGGATGGGCGCGGCTATCTCGCCGGGCTCGCCGGCGAGGAAGTCCCGCTCATAGCCCGCATCCTCGCCGTCGGCGATTCCTTCTCGGCCATGACTACGACGCGCCCGTACCGCAAGGGCCTCGCTGTGGAGGAGGCGCTCAAACGGCTCGAGGACGCCGCGGGCACCCAGCTCGACGCCCGGCTGGTGGAAGTCTTCGTGCAGGCCATGCGGAGCGAGGCAGACGCCCCACTGCCCGTCGGGCCCTCGCCCCTCGTGTTCAGCCAGCCGCTGGTGCTGCCGGGTCGCCAGGTCGCGTGATGGCCGCCAGACGGGCGTCCGTGGCGCTGGCGCTGCTGTGGTTAGCCGCGGCCGCGCTGCCGGGCGGCCCGGCCGAGGTGAACGCGGCAACGACCTGGTCGGTCGCGCTCTCGCCCACGACGCTGACCGAGGGCGTGCCCACGAACGTGACGGTCACCGTGACTGCCGGCGACCAGGCCATCGGCTGCATCGCGCTCAGCTTGCCCGCTGGCTTCTCGGTCGTGAGCACGAACGTCTCGAGCGTGCCGGCAGGGTCCACCTGGACCTCAGCTCGGGCAGGCTCCGGGCCTACGCTGGTCACGTTCGCCACGACTAGGGACCCCTGGCGGCTCATCAACCGGGAGCAGGGCGTGGTCATCGTTCGCGTCATCGCGACCCCGAGTCCACTTGACGCGTGGAGCGCCAGAGCCTACCACAACTTCAACGTTTACTCGCAGCTCATCGACGGACCGACTGCTCAGCCGGCGCCCTTCGTCATCGTGCCGGCACCAACCCCGACCCCTACGCCAACCCCAACCCCAACTCCAACCCCAACTCCAACTCCAACCCCAACTCCAACCCGCACCCCAACCCCAACCGCGACGCCAACCCCGACGGCCAAGCCCACGACACCGCCGGCGTCCACTCCCACACCCGGAGCGATGCCGGCCCCGACCACGACGCCCACGCCCGAGCTGACACCCACGCCCGAGCCCACCCCGACCATCACACCTGGACCGACCGCCACGCCAACCCCGGTGCCCACTGTCCTGGCGCCCGGGGTCACCCCTGGCGTCTCCCAGAACGAGCCTTCCGGCTCCAGCCCGAACCCATCGCCGTCCGGCTCCGCGGCCCCGTCCGAAGCTCCATCTGCCTACGCGTCACCCCGCGCCCCTGCAGGCGGCGCTGCCGAGAGCAACCCGGGAGAGTCCGGCCGCCCGGCGGGAGGCGCCGGGAACGAGACTTCCCTCGAGATCCCGGCGTTGCCCGCGAGCGGCAGCGTGCAGCTGGACGCCCAGGCCGTCGGCGCAATCGGCATGTTCACCTGGCTCGTGCCGGGCCTCGCCCTGAGCCTGCCTGGCCTGCTCCTCATTCTCATCGTGCTCGCCCAGGCCGGCTTTGCCACGGCCTTCGTCCCTGTTACCCGGCGGCTGTTCGGAACGGGACGACGCCGCCGACGCGGCCGCGACCGCTCGACCCTGCCCGGCTGAGCCCTGTGAGAGACCGCCGACGCCCTGGGGGTACGAGTAACCGCCGCCTCAGACGAGTGTCAACGTCGGAGCGAGATGTCGCCGCTAGGCCGCCGGCTCGGCCAATCGCCGCCGCGGCCGAACTGGTGCCCCCAAGGGGCCTTGAGGACCCGCCCGCTGTTAAGCGATGACCCCTTGGCGTGGTACGCGGCATGAAGCGCACGACCGAGCGCCGCGTCGCCCCGTGTCGGCCCGTGGGGCGCCCACAGGGTGCCCGACCCGGGTCGCCCACGGGCGTCACATCCCGACAGGAGCAGCAACCTTCTCAAATGGGAGAGAGCCGATTTATGCGGTATTTCCACACTCAGCGTGGCCCCGGATCGAGTGGTCGATGTACGGCACTAGGGCCCGGGAGATGCGGAGCTGCCTGGGTACTCGAAAGGACGGCCAGCCGTGTCAGGCCTGGGCGCTGTGGCGCGTGCCCGGGCAGCGCTGCATTCGCCACACGGATGTCCGGCCCAGACGTGTCGGGTCCGAGCGCGCCCACACCATCCCTTGCCGTTGTCCGGCCTATCTCTGGCCTCACCGTCCGGGCAGTGGCTGCTGTCGCTGGCCTGAGCCTCCGCTAGTGCGGGATAGCACGCCGCCCGGATCGCATCGGTATTCGGGTGGGTTTCGTCGTGCCCGAGGGCGGTGGTGACATCTGATCGACCTGCTAGTGAGCCGCGGCCGGGGTGGCTCCTGACGCAGCAGACGACCGGTCGACCACTGGCGGCGCGTCCACGCGCGTGGCAATGTGGTCTGGCCGATGACTTCAGTGGGAGAGGGGGTTCGGAATGGGACAGGCGTCGAGTCATATCTGCCGCGCCTGCTGAACGAAGTTCACCGTGTCCGAGGGAGGCGGGTTCTTCTTCGACCTGCTCCACTGCGACTCGTGCGGTGCCAACAAGAGCGTCCGCCACCAGGATCTCGGGGACATCTTCTTCGGCTACATCAAAGGGCTCGACGTGCCCTACACCATGACGACTGCCGAGCGGGACCGCCGGATTCGGGAGGAGTACCCAGGTAAGCCACTGAGCAAGACCGAGTACCACGCGGCGGTTGAGGCCAACCTAAAGCCATGCAAGTGCGGTGGCCGCTTCCGCTACGACGCCGCGCCGCGGTGCCCGTCGTGCCGGTCCGCCGCCGAGATGTGGGACGCCGACGAGACGGGACAAAGGGGCTGTTTCGACTGACCCGCGTGGTGGTCTCCCCTTCAGTGGCTCCGATTCGCGCTGGTATCGCCCACTTTGTGGCTGAGCCGCTGGGCATGCCATGCCCCGGGCGCTTGGACGCCTCGACGCGGCCCTCCGGTGGGCGGCGACGCCAGCGGGCCGACGCAGCGCCCCGTCGCTCGGCGTGGGCCAATGGGCCAACCCGCTCGCTGCCTGCCAAGGTGAGCGCCGTGTCGGGGCCACGGGCGGCAACCGCGGCCAGAGCTGGTGCGCGGCAACAGGGTCTGAGGAGCCGACACTATGGCGAGATCGTGGTAGGGCTACCAACCGGCGTTGAGCAACCATTGGTAGCCCGATGGTAGCCTCCCGGACCTGCGAGTTCGTGATGCCCGACGGCTCCAGATGCCGGGCTGGGCCACAGCGCGAGCGTCCCTACTGCTTTGCCCACGATCCCGAGCGAGCAGCTGAGGCTGCCGAGGCCCGACGCCTTGGTGGCCTGCGTCGACGCAAGCCCGGTTACCCAGGCTGATCGTCCGGGGTCCAGGAACTTGGTGCGTAGGTCACCGTAAGCGAAGAGTCGCCACGCAGCACGTCGGCGCGGGCGGGACCGAGCATCAAGAGTCGCTGCAGGAAGCCGGCGCGTTCATTTGACCAGACCCTCGAGGTGACGACGTAGCCCTCGCGGGCCATCCGTTCAGCGTCGCCCGCAGCTTCGGCTTCAACGATGCTCTGGCGGTTACCTCGGAATGTCCGGACGACTGACGCATCTGTCATGACGGCTACCCTCCATCACGCCATTGTGATCCCCGCGAAACGATTCGGGCCTCAACGGCCAAGACCGGAACGCATGGACGAGTGAACCCGGCCGGATTACGCTGGCTTCGTGAAACGGGCGGAGGCCATCCCCGTCCTCCCGGCATGCTAAGCCGAAGCGTCTGCCAGCCCGGTACCTCAGGGTGGGCGCCTCGCCCGGCGCGGCAGGTCCTAAGGCAAGCAACTGGAGTCAGAACGATGTTCAGATACGGTGTCGGGTTCGGGCCAGCAGCACTCGCATGGAGCCTCCTCGGGCTGCTCCTTGTCGTCGCCCTGGTGGTTCTCATCGTTTGGGCCCTCTTGCGGTCGACCCGTGGCATTTCGTCCTCCAGCCCAGATCGTGCAGATGCTCTTGAGATCCTGCGGATGCGTTTCGCGCGCGGCGAGATCACCGAGGCCGAATTCGTCCAGGCGAAGAAGGTTCTGGGGTACGAGGGCTGACGGGAGCGCATCTATCCTCAGGGCAATGGATTGCGACACTGGCCCAGCATCCCGAACCTTTGGAACGATCGTGAGGCTGGGCGAGCGCGGCCTCGTGAGTCACGGGCTGGGCAAGGGGCTGTGCTACCCGCTCGGCCCAGAACTCGACGGGTCCGGCTTCCAGGGGTGCTCGACCCACTCGAGCAACGTGCCCGGGCTCGTGCCCGGGTAGACCTTCACCCGCGGAGTGGCGAACCTGGTAGCCCAGCTCTCCGAGGTCCCGTCGCCCTCGACGACGGCCATCTTCATGCCGCAGGCCTCGATGATCGCCTCCGCGGCCGAGGAGTAGTGGCCGCTCGGGTAGGCCAGCGTCGCGGGCCAGCGGCCGGTGACGCTGGCGATAGTCGCCGCCGCAGCGTCAATCTCATACGTCAGCCGGGAGGCGCTCCCGCCTCCCAGGCCGACGTGGTCCATGGTGTGGTCACCGATCTCGTCACCGGCAGCGACCAGAGCCCGAAGCTCGTCGACGCTCAGGAAGTCCGGCCAGTCGATGCGACCGGCGATGACAAAGTAAGTGGCCACGAAACCGTGCTCGAGAAGGATGGGCAGGGCATACGTGTAGCCATCGGCCCAGCCGTCGTCGATCGTGATGACGAAGGTCCGAGGTGGGGGCCTTACCCCGGCCTCCAGATCGTCGGCGAGCCCGGAGAGGGTGATGGTCCGCCAGCCTGCCGCCGCCAGCTCGCTCAGCTGGGCAGCGAATGTCGCCGGTGGCACGACCAGGCTCCGGAGGGAGTCGCCGGCTTGGGCGACCGGAACGATGCGGTGATACATGAGGATCGGCACCTGGAGAACGAACCGGGCCGAAACAGCGGGCGAGCTCGACGGCACGGGTGACGCGTACGGAACGACCGAGGGGTCGCAGCTGGACGCACCGATGATCGCAAACGGTCTCGGTGAGGGCGTGGCCGTGGGTGCCACGCTGCCCGTTGGGCTCGCAGGAGCGGCCACTGGCGAGCTGGCCGGTGAGCCGCTGACCCTGTAGCCGCTGGCGGGACGGTCAAGCGGAGTGGGGCTCGGTGATGGGACGCCCACCGAACCGCAGGCCGCAAGTAGGGAGAGAACGAGCAGCAGGCCAGCAGCCTTCAAGCCAGCCGCACAGGATCCTGGAGCCGGCCGGTGCGTCATGGCGAATCTGATTATGGCCCCGCCTGCAATCGGGGGAGCCCATCGCGATGGGTCGGCCCACCGAAGCTGTCGAGTCCGGGCGCTAGCTGGGACGGGTCGCTATTCCCTCATCGTGACGCCCACAGAACGGCCGAAAACGCCTACGGCCGCAGCCGCTGGACCTCCCTCGAGCCGAACCTCCGAACGAGCTTCATCCGCCGCCTGCGAGATTCGTGTGCATGTCGTTGATCAGCGCGCCGAGCATGCCCGCCGGGTGGGTCGGGGGCGGCAGTTTCCGCAGGACATCCCGAACGGTTTGCGAGGCCTGGCTCTGCTGCCACCGGACCTCGTCGCCGACGGCGGTCGGATCAAGAGGCGCGGCCAGCCCGGCAGCTTTCGCAGCGTAAGCGGCTGCGCCGCGCGCGTGGGCCGCCATGTGGGCCACGCCCGCCGCCTGACCTGCCGCCCGGGCCGCCGCAACTGCGGCCGGATCGCCGACCTCCCGAGCCGCCGCGTGCGCACGGGCGGCCAGGGCGCGAACCTCTCCGATTCGCATTTCGCCGCGTGTGAAGGCTCGGAGACCGTCGATGGCATCACGAGGGCGCGTGTCGCTCGGGGCTTGCGCCTCGAACAGCGACAGTGTCCGCTCGGCACAGTCTGCGGCCCACGCGGCCAGCACTCTCCGCTCGTCCTCGCTCAGGGTCAAGGCACCCGGCTGGCGTTCCATGCCAAGGATTCTCCCATTGGATGACTCGGCAGTCCCGTCTCTTCACCGATCCCCGCGCTAGCCACGGATTGGGCTACGGGCCCTTAGTCGGGCGAAGAGCCGTAGCGGGCGGGTTCACGCTATGACTCCGTAGTGTGGCCCGGTCGGCGGTAACCGCTCCGCATCGGCGCCCAACGCCCTTGCCAGCAGCCGGGCATGCCGCGCAGGTCAGGCACGGCCAGATGCCTAGCAGCGCATGAAGCAGTCACCGGCAGATACGACCGGCGCGCGGCCTATGACCACCTGGTGATGGGCCCGAAACCTTTTCGGTGGGAGAATCCCAAGTAGGGCAAAGCGTCCGGAGGGACCGCACCGCGGCCACGCACGCCGCTGCTCCTAGCTCTCAACGCGGGCGATCCGTCGTTCGAGGTCAATCCCACCTACTGACCGATCAGGCCGGCTCGACCCAGAGGCGCGCGAACAGGCAGGCGACGGCAGTTCACATCGAGTCAGCCTGGTCGTCGTCCGGCACGTGCCGAGTCTCAGACGCCGGAGGTCCCTGGTCCACGGCCGGCCGACCA
>Ga0182027_10003378_pt1 | contig 25364 bp, 26 predicted proteins | sample 712E1DmetaG_FD_121300 | JGI IMG/M metagenome (GOLD analysis project Ga0182027, IMG submission 121300) | Permafrost microbial communities from Stordalen Mire, Sweden - 712E1D metaG (Illumina Assembly) | ecosystem: Environmental > Terrestrial > Soil > Wetlands > Permafrost | place: Sweden...
AATGAAACAATCAGATTCGTGATATTATTCAGGTGGAGGAGAGCTGGTTAAATTTCTTGGCAAATGAATTTCTACGCCTGTTTCCTGAATAATACCCATTTTAGTATAGATGAGCCGAACCAGCTTTCTTATTTCAGGTAGTTTTCTTGCATAGATTACAGCACCAAGCAAACAGGATGCACCTCCGATTATAACCGTATATGGTGCTCCTATCTTACTTGCTAAAAAACCTGCGAACAAACTACCGAAAGGTGCAGTTCCAATAAATGCCATCGTATAAAAACTCATAACACGGCCCCGCTTATCATCATCAACAATAGTTTGTAAAATGGTATTGGTTGATGTCATTTGCATAATCATTCCCAAACCAGTTACTAACAATATAAAACATGAAAGGAAAAAATTATGAGATAAAGAAAATGCGATAAGTCCGATGCCAAATATACCTGCAAAAAGGGGGATATTTTTTGCTAATCCCAAAACACTCTTTCTAGAGGCCATATAAATAGCACCAATCAATGCACCAATACCTGAAGCTCCCATCAGAAATCCAAAGGTATGCGAGCCACCATGAAGTATGCTTTTGGCAAAAACCGGCATCAATACTGTAAATGGCATTCCCATCAAACTCACCAGTGCAAGTAAGAGTATCATATACCGGATTGGCATAAACCCAAAGGTATATCGAAAGCCTTGCTTTAACCCTTGAAAAACGGGAAATTTTTCAACTATTCCTTTTCTGGGTGAAACTCTCATCATTAACAGAAATACAATAACGAAAATATAGCTAATGCCATTCAAAAGAAAACAGACTCCTTCGCCTGCGATAGATATTAATACACCAGCTATTGCAGGCCCAATCAACCTTGCACTATTCATCATTGTTGAGTTAAGTGCGATTGCATTTCCTAAATCTTCTTTTTTTTCAATTATGTCGATCACAAATGACTGACGTGCAGGCATATCAAAAGCATTAATACAACCAAGCAACATGCTTACAAGAATAATATGCCAGACATCAATGGATTTAGTGAAAAACAGAATCGTTAAAATTATTGATTGTATCATTGCCAGCGATTGAGTGACTATCAGTGTGGTACGGCGATTCCATCGGTCAATTAATACGCCTGCAAAAGGAGCTAATATAAAGGTAGGAACCTGGCCGACAAAACCAACTAAACCAAGTAAAAACGGTGACCCCGTTAAACTATATACCAGCCATGGAATGGCAATTTGTTGTATCCAAGTTCCAATTAATGAGATACTTTGTCCGAAGAAAAAATAACGATAATTCCTGTATTGAAGTGATCGAAAAATATTTCTTATCCCAGCCTTTCCAGGAGTGCTATATTTATTCAATTCCCTAACCATTAATTTTAATTTGTAACAGTAATCAATTTCTAATTAACGTACAATAGAACAAAATTAGTTAGTTCATTATTATAATTAATTGGTTTTTTAAAATGTTTCCACTAATGATCAGAAATCGAATTATTCATTTAGCCATTGTGATTCCCATAATAGAAGGGCAGAAAGAATTATTCCCTCTACCCCTTTAAACCAAACTAAAACCAAATTATTGAACAATTATGTTTTGATTGAAATGATAATTACCCTGCAAACTGACATCGATAAAATAGCAACCGGGAGTTAAATCAGAACAGGATATTCTATAAACAGGTGAATTAATTAATCCTGATTTTATTATTTTACCTGATAAATCAAATAATTTATAGCCCAGCATAGTTTTTTGAGATTTTAACTGAATGATATCAGTAGCCGGATTTGGATATATTTCAATTTCGAAAGATAATTTGCTTTCATTAATCGAACTGATTTTTGATCCGGTAACATAAACTTCATCAATCAGGCTTCTGCTGCTGGTTTTTAGGATTGTTCCATCGGTTGCTGTATCCGAATTGCAAACAAAACGCATCTGAAACCCAGCCATGTTATCGGCATCGGAAGGTATGACAATACCATTTAAGAAACCGGTGGTCCAATCTGTTGATACTATAAAAGGATCAACATCAGGAATATCATGCCAAATGGGACTACAACAACCCATCCTGTATTGCATTTTAAAATCCCTGGGACCTGGCTGATTGCTGTCGGATGAAACCCTGGCATATATTTTTAAACTTTTATATCCCGTAGCATCACAGCTGAATTTCCAGCATTTCAGGTCTTTTGCATGATCCCATAAAACGGTTGATGCTGATTTTGTCAGATATCCATTTAAAGCAAAACTAATTGATTTTACAAAGGGGATTTCGTTAATGCTGTCGGCTTCGATAAACATCCCGCCTTTGTTTAATACATTACCAATGTTTGCTATAGCATTATGAGTGCCTTCGGGAAAAGTCCAGCCAACAAGAGTATCCTGTGCCCTGACGGAAGTAAAAAACATCAGGCAGATGCTTAAAAACATCAGATTTGAATGTTTCAGCATGTTTGTCTTTATTGAATAATAAGTTTTTGAGTAAGTGTTACTGAATTATTCTGCAATTTAACGATATACATACCTTTACCATATTTACTAAAATCTATAGTCACTTTACCTCTTACCTCATCAAAATAAATCTGCTGGCCAAAGCTATTGTAAACTATGATATTTTTTGCTTGGGAATCGGTCAGAATATTAACTAATCCTGTTCCTGGATTCGGGTATAGTTCAAAAATCTGATAAGGTAAGTTTTCAGAAATATCATTATACATATTCCCTGTAATTATAATATCATCAATTCTGGTCATACTTGTATCTGTTACGAATGTCGTTCCGTGTGTTGCCCCTGCAACATTGCTGTCAGAAGTAGTAATCCAGCGCAAACCAAGTTGAGATGCTCCATTACAATCAGCCGGAAGTGGCAATGCCGTTACTACTGCACCTACATTCCAATTTAAAGTACAAATCATATTACCATTCGGAATATTTGTCCATGTCCCAGAACCAATTTTATATTGGATTTGCCAGTATTTTGGTCCAGAATGAGTCGGGCAAGCCTGCTGACGTGAAAATACTTTCAAGTCCTTATAATGAGTTGCATCAAACTCAATATACCAGCCTTTTTCCATAGCAGTTGCTTTGCTCATACCCATAGCCTGTGCACATGCAGGAGGGGAAAATGATGTTTTGGTAAGCATGGTCATTGGCACGGCAGCTTTTAGTTTGATAACTTTGTTTTTATTAACTGTGATCCCCAGATTAGCAATAGTATCTGACATGAGAGCATTTGGGAATGTCCAACCTACCAGTGTATCTCCTTCTGTTAAAATTTTATTTCCTGTAATGGATATGTTATCAATACGCGACATGCTACCTGCTGAAACAATATCAGTACCCATTGTTGAACCTGCAACATTTGAGTCGGAAACCATGATCCACCTGACATAGATAAGCGGATTATCATTACAGGTTGATGGAATAGGTAAGTTATTGAGTTTGGCTTTTGCTGAATTCCAACCCAATACACATTCAATATTACCACCAGTGATGTCTGTCCAGGTCCCCATAGCTCCAATTTTAAATTGGGTTTTCCAGTATTTTGGGCCTGAATGCATCGGGCAAGCAGCTTGCATTGAATTTAGTTTCAGGTCTTTGTATCCTTTTGTACTGAAGGATATTGTCCAGCCATATTGTTTTGCGGTGCCATTTGCAAGACCCATGGCCTGTGCACAGGGTGCAGGCTGACCTGTAGTGTTAATAAACATGATCATGCTGTCGGAAGTTAGCCTGATTACTTTTGTTTTGTTCAAGGCTAAACCCTGATCGGCAATTGAATCAGACATGGTAGCAAATGGAAAGGACCAGCCAACAAGAACATCCTGACTATAGCCAGTCAATCCGGCAAAAACCAAAGCGCATGTGATGAGTAGTTTTGTTTTCATAATTACATCTTTTTTAAAAGTTGAACAATTTATTTATTTCATAATGTGCTTCTATATAGTTACATTTTTTAAAAAAAAAGGTTGCATGATAAGTAAAGCATGATAATGGTCTTTTCTTTATAGTATCCATCATAGAACCCACAAAATAACTGCATTTCATGATGTAAGTTAGTAATTATTCAACTAAAATACTTATAGGGTTTTACTGTTTTTTTATACGTGAAACACTAATTGAATTTACGATTTTAGAAGTGCGATTTATGAAATATGATTTTTTAATTTTTGGTTCAAACTTCGAAAAGATCATTTTTTATCGCAAATTTCACCAGCTCAATACTATTTTTAAGTTTAAGTTTTTGCATAATATTGGTTTTATGTGTTTCGACCGTTCTGACATGAACAAAAGTCTTATTTGCGATCTCATTATTGCTCAATCCTTCGAGTACGAGCATTAAAATTTCTTTTTCCCTGTTTGATAAAAGGTTGTAGTTAGTTTTTGCTTCATCATCTATATTCCGGGCCTGGTTTACATAGTGATGTTGCATGACAAGAGCAATCGATTCGTTATAATATTCTTTCCCCTGCGATATGGCCATGATTGCTTTAAGCAGTTCTGGTTTTGTGGTATTTTGTTTTGCCAGAAAGCCTAATGCACCTGCTCTTAATGCTTTAAAGATATAGTCTTCGCCGGTATGCATGGAAAGGATCAGGATTTTTATGTCAGGAACAATTGCTTTTGCTTCAGCAATAACTTCAATTCCGGATTTGCCGGGTAATGAGATATCAAGTAACATAACATCCGGCTTATTATACTGCAGCCGCTCCAAAGCTTCATCAGCATTAGATGCTACATCAATGATACTTATCTCATCCTGATCCGAAAATAAGGATACAATGCCATCCCTGAAGATCTGATGGTCGTCGACCACTAATACTTTTATCATTTCAATTCATGTTTTTTTAAAGGTATCTTTACATTCAGAATGCTTCCTTCACCAATTTTACTTTCTATTTCAAATACACCATTCAAAATGGTGGCTCTTTCACTAATATTGTTCAATCCGTTTCCCTTGAATTTATTAGCAGCATCAATTATAAAACCCTTGCCATTATCCTGAACAACAAGGTTTAACTGTTCATTGTTTCCTAACAATTGCACATTTATTTCTGTAGCACCAGAGTGTTTGATTGCATTGCTTAAAGCTTCCTGCAGGATACGGTAAACATAGGTTGTAATTTTGTTATTTATATGATCTGATATACCAAAGGATACAAAATCGATCTTTATTTTTGTTGTTACAGATAGTTCATTACAAAGATTATTCAGGGCAGTGACAATACCCAATTCATCAAGCATCAGTGGCATGAGGTTGTTTGAAATTCGCTTGGTTTCGTCAATTGTTTCAACAAACATTGTTTTAATATCGCATAACTCATCATACAGTTTACCTGAAATATGGGTGCAAATATCTTCCAATCTTAACTTTATGGCCAGCAGGTATTGCCCCAAACCATCATGAAGTTCACGGGATATCCTGATCCTTTCAGATTCTTGTCCATCGATCATGGCGGTAAGCCTTTTCTGCCTTTCTTCCCTTAGTTTTTCGGAGGATATTGCCAGTTCTGACAAATACATGGTTTCAATCAGAAGTTTGTTCTTCTGGCTTTGAATGCTGTAAAAGAAAATACTGGCTATGATGATTATCAAAGCTATCAGTAAACTTATGGAATAATTTATAATGGCATTCCTATGGATTGGTCCTGTAATTTCACTGTAAGGCAATGATGCAATGATAATCCAGGAATGATCGGATAGTACAATATGCTTATAAACACCTAAGCAGCTTTGTTTTTTTATAGGATCGTAATAAATGCCAAAGCCTTCATCATTTTTAATTGCATCGTCGAAAAACTGCTTTGTTGAAGTATTTTCCTGACTTAAGTATGTTTTTTGGATATTCTGAAAACGTTTAACAGAATCAGGATGAGAAATAATAAATCCATTGTTATCAATCATCCATAAATAGCCATTATTGCCAATTTTTAACGAATCAATAAATCGGCTTGATATTTTATCCGGTGTAAACATCCAGCGGACAATTCCTGAAAAACTGTCGTTATAGTAAACCGGACATGATATGGTGATTGTAGGTTCGTTGAATATATTCTGAAAAACGTTGCTTATATACACACTGTTTCTTTTTGGAATATATTCTTTATCAATTACCCTGGCACAGCAATTACCCTCTTTTCCGGTAAATTTATCAATTTTAGGAAACCTGACAAGTATCTGATGGTGGGTATTTAATAAAATAATTGCGTTTACATATTCTTTATGAACAGACCACAGATTGAACAACGGGCAGTAATGTTCATCAAATAATTTGATCCTTTTATTGCAACTTTTACTTTGGATGATCGGATCGTTTGAAACAACGATCAGGTTCTCTGAGAATTTATTAAAGAAATTCTGGAGGTTATGTTGGGTTAAATGAACCGTAGTACTTATTTGCTGCTGCCATTGCTGCTGGATGGTAAGGCGGTATTCCTGCTGATTTTTAATGCTTATGTAGGTGGTAAGTCCTATAAGGATGATCAGAAAGAGGATAATTATGAGAATGGGACGTTTTAATAATTTCATATTGCAATGCTGATTATTTTAACTTTTTCTAAAAATTTAACAATTGGATTAACTGTTACTTGCTGTTTAAGTTAAATTCTGTTTCAAACTTACATAATAAACAAAATGATTATTACGATAGAAGTCAAATTTTAGTGAAACACTAAGCAATTTAAAAGCCTGAAACTATACCAAAACACTCTTTTATAGTTAGATTGGTGCAATCATTTATGAGAAGAAATAAAGCATGATTGATATAAAAATTTAATATTATGAAAAGGGAAAACTTGTATTATTCAGCATTTATTGCACTATTATTAACTACAGTATTTTTTGTAAGCTCCTGTAAAAAAGAGGATGATAAAGTTTCATATGGGAAAGTAATCCTAAAATTTGAACACAAAATTGATAGCAATGTTGTTGAATTTAATATTATGAAATATGTTAATGAAGCAGGGAACCAGTACCAGATCAGCAATGTTCAATGGTTTATTTCAGATTTTACCCTTTATAAAAAGGGTCAATCTCCATTTGTTGTAAAGCATACAACAACAAGTCATTATATTGATACTGATATACCAGCAAGCCAATCATGGGAAATTACGGATGATATTCCTGAAGGTGTTTATGATTCAATGAGCTTTATATTTGGCTTTACACCTTCCGAAAACAGTTCATTTATGTTTGTAAATTATCCTGAAAATGCCATGTGGTGGCCTGAAAATTTAGGGGGCGGTTATCATTATATGAAATTGAATGGATTTTGGAAAGATACGGTTGATTTTAAAAGAGCTTTTAACTTTCATATGGGAATTGGAAGGGTAATAAACGGCATAGATACATCCTTTGAACATAACTATTTTAAAGTTAGCTTTCTTACCTCTATTACATTAACATCCAGTAAGATAAAAGAAATTACAGTGGCTATGAATATCGATGAATGGTTTAAAAATCCCCATATCTGGGATTTTAATTATTGGGGACCTGCTATAATGGAAAATGAAACTGCCATGCGAATAGCTAAAGAGAATGGCGAAGTTGGTGTTTTTACAATTACTTCTATTAAAGACTTATAAAATTTTATTGTCATGAAAAAAAAGGGATTAATAATAATTAGCTGGCTATTTCTGATCACGATAATTGGCCTTTATTTTATATCTTGTAAAAAAGAAGAACATCCATCTACACAGGTTGTTAATACAACGCCATATATGTTTCCTACGCCTAAGTTATTTCCTACACTTATGAATATTCCGGCTGATAATCCAACTACAATAGAAGGAGTAAGGCTTGGACGATATTTATTTTATGATGGTCGTATGTCTGGTCGAATGGAACCTGATTCGCAGATGAGTTGCGGAACTTGTCATCTTCAATCCAGATCGTTTGAATGCGGTATCGACCATCCAAAATATACAGGGGGGCATCCATTCGGAGTACAGGGAAAACTAACCCCACATTATATGATGCCATTTATCAACCTGGTATATAATTTCAATGGATATCTTTGGAGCGGAAAAATAAATGAAAATAACCCAGCATTAGGTAGTGTTGCTTATGGAGTACCTGCAAAACCTGAATTTAATTGGAGAAACATCGAGTCTTTATTCTGGATGGGGCTATATGCCCCACACGAAATGAAAAGCGACTCTACACGATGCATTGCTGCTTTAAAGAGCATAAAATATCCAAATTATCCTCAATTATTCAAAGCTGCTTTTGGTACAAGTGATATAACTATTGTGAGATGTGGTAAGGCGGTCGCTCAATTTTTAAGAACTCTGATCTCTTATAATTCCAAATTTGACAGGTATTTGAGAAAAGAGCAAGGTGGAACCCTTACTCCATCTGAATTAAGGGGTTACCAGTTATTTATTTCTGAACCTGCAGATTGTTTTCACTGTCATGGGCCAGCTCCGTTATTTACGACTGATCTTTTTTATAACAATGGAAAACCTTTTATTGCTGATGCAGGTGATAGATTTGGTTATACTAAAGATTCGAATGATATTGGAGCCTATCGGGCTCCAACATTACGAAATATAGAATTAACAGGACCTTATATGCATGATGGCAGGTTTAAAACACTTGAAGAAGTGGTTAATTTTTATGCTACAGGTTTAGTACCATCACCAACTGTTAGTCCATTAATGAAGCATTTGAGTACAGGTGGAAATCAGCTTACTGATCAGCAACAAATTGACCTGATTACATTTTTAAAAACTTTAACCGACTATCAGTTCCTTTCAGATACGGCTTTTGCAAAGCCATTAGATCTTTGAGATAGTTTCAAGTTAAAGAATGTCCTAATAAATAGTATTTATTTTATCAGGACAAAATGGAATGAGTGTATACGCAAATCCCGGGTCTCAAACCCTTAAAACAGACAAATAATAGTAGAGCAAATTACCTAAGACTCATTGCTGTTAAATATGATAGTGATCGTGTTGTGCGCAACTTTCTCCACTATCGTTAATTTTGCCATCAACATAAAGTTTTACAATATCAGCAGCATTTCCTGAGCAACCACGAACAACTTTAATACCGGAATTATTCAAAACATTTATTGCACCATCACCTATACCACCTGCAAGCATAACAGATACGCCACTTTGTTTCAATACCTTTGCGATATTTGATTTACAACCACAGCCTTGCTCTGATTTAATGGTTTGAACATCAGCTATTTCACCTTTATCTGAGATAGTAAAAACACTATAAAATTCACAATGACCAAAATGATGATCAATTTGGTTACTTCTTGTAACCGGTACAGCTATTTTCATATTTTTTCGTACATTTTATTTAGTTAAGATTGAATAATTCATTATTTATTTTCTTTAATCAGACTATTAAGAATACAGGATCTGAATAAATTCTAATTATAAAAATGCACAAAAAGTGCAATAGGCCTGTATATAGCATGGGCAAATTTTGAAAAGGCAAATAACAATACCAGCTCCATCGAGAGTATGGTGTGAAATATCAAGACATAGTGATTGAATAAAAAGTCGGTATGAAAAGTTACAGCTATTTCGAGCCAAAAACCTGTGATTCCTGCCAACCATAGAAAAATCAAAAACATCCAATCTGCCAGCCGGGTTTCTGTATAGGTTTTAGTTATTTGATTTCTCCTGTAATAGATAGAAATACTTGTTCCATAAACCAATAAAATACCCGAAAATGATCCCAGAATCCTTGCCGGCCACCATATATCCGTTGCAGGATCTTTTAACATAAAATCCAGTACAGTTGCCATTAACAGGCCAATAAATCCCCACATGATCGTCCAATGTACGAACCAGGGTTTTGTATAAAATTTATATGATTGCCAAAAGCTATATTCTTCAGTGTCACAGTCTCTGTAGCGCTTCATTGCAGCTAATTCACCTGCAACTTTGGATAAGGCGTTGAAAAATGAGTTTTCCTTTTTTGTATTTTTATCTTTATTTATCATCAATTTATACCACATTGTAATTACTCCCCATAAAATAGAAAGTCCTGTAATAATGAAAATCACAAGACCCGTAATATGAATTATTTCATACGGAAGTAACCTGAAAATCCAACGGGAAACTACATAAGAAGGTTGAATAGTTAATAAAAACAAACCAAGTATGACAGCCAACAATAGTGTAATAAATATTGAAAAGAAGTTGTTTTTAAATAGCAATTTAGTAAGTCCGGTAGGTTCATAGCCTGCAATAGCATATCTTCTCATGGCTGCCATATAATTTCCCGGGGCAGCCTGACGTGGACAATTTTCTGTGCATTCGCCACATGCATAACATAGCCATAATTCTTTGCTGTTCAATATTTCATCTTTTTGTCCCAACATTCCCTGACGTATGAATTTCCTCGGAAAACTTTCTTTTTGGTTGGTCAGACTACAAATGGCTGAACATGTACCACAATTGAAACAAGCATCAAAATCTCCAGCTCCGTATTTTTTTAGTTCATTTGCGAATTGTTGATTTATTTGAATTGTCATAATTAATTTTTATTTTTATAGTAATAATAGGCATCAGAGTCATCCAAACCATCTGTTGTTACAAGATTATATTTATTCATGGTCATTAAATGGTAAGTTACTTCATGGGGATCAGACGAAATTTCAATTGCAATCTCAGGAATGGTTTTTGAACCAGAACTGATAGACGAAATAATCTGTTTCCATATTTGAGGATATTCTTTCATCTCAGTTGCCTGTTTTTCTTCCCCGTATGTTTCTCCTTTCTCCTTCGGTTGAACTGTAATTTCCTGCATAAACCCATCTATCATTCCTTCTATTTCATTATTTGTAAACTGAGCAATTTCTATAGCATCATAAGGACATACAGGAGCACAAATACCACAACCTTTACATGTTGCTTTGTTGACAACTGCTATGGATTTATTACTGTCAATGAATTCGCTTATGGAATCATATTCACAAACATCTGCACACTTTCCACACCACATACAATTATCATTATTGATCCTGGCTATTACAGGTTCAAGTGCTATGGTTCCGCTTTTTAAAAGCGCATTTATTTTAGCTACTCCAGAAAGAGCGGATTGCACTGCCTCACTAATATTCTTTGGCCCCTGGCATGAACCTCCTATGAAAATTCCTCTGATAACCGTTTCAACCGGTCTGAGTTTGGGGTGTATTTCATTGAAAAATCTGTCTGTACCAATTGGAATTTTTAATTTTCCAGCTATGTCTGTACTTGAGGAACTTGAAACAGAACCTGTCACTAAAACTACCAGATCGGTTTCAAGTTGTACTTCGTTTTTATCAGTAAGAAAATCTTTGACTTTTATGTTTATCTTATTACCACTTTGCTCAACAACTGGTGGTTCTTTTTCATCAAAGCGGATATAGAGATCACCCTGCTTAGAAGACTTTTCAAATAAAATTTCCTGTTTACCATATGTTCTGATATCCCTGAAAAAATGAGTAACCTTAATATCTTTATATTGTTCGTGTAAAAGCAAAGATGTATGAATTGCAGAGGTGCAACAAGTTCTTGAACAATATTTATTTTCACCTTTTGTTTGCCTGTTTCCGACACAATAAATAAAAGAAATGTTTTGAATTATTTTCCCTCCATATTTAAGATCTGAAGATTTTAATTCCAGCAAGCGTTTTAATTCCGGAAGAGTTATAACCTGATTGATCTTACCAAAACTATAATCATTTTCATTTGGCTGATAATTTTCATGACCAGTAGTTACAAGTACAGAACCAAAATTTATTTCAATAAATTCAGGTTTCTGGTTTATATCGATACAAGACCTGTATTTTTCCAGAAAAGCACTTTGACTTTTTAAAGCTTCTTTATCAACTACATAATGGTCAGGGAAAGCACCTTCGTAAATCGTATAAATTGATTTTCTAGAGGTAAATCCATAATTAAACTCATCCTGAATCTGTCCCGGGCATTCATCAATTGCTTGATTCAATAAAACCTGATCGGGATTTTTAACAATATAACGTGGCAGTATTTTAATAGTAGCAGTAAAATTTCCAACACTTCCGCTGAGTTTTTCTATTGTAGCTCCGGTAAAAATTGTTATATTGGGTAAGGCTTTCATTTGATGGTACAAAGATGTTACAATTTCTTTTCCATCTTTACCGGTAGGAAACAATCTGCCGGTTTTTGCTATCTGACCACCTACAAAATGATCTTTTTCAATGATAAATACTTCATTTCCGAGTTTTGCAAGATCAATTGCTGCCCGCATTCCGGAAACACCCGCACCGATAACGAGTGCAGCTTTTTTAGCAGATATTTCAATATTTTCAAGTGATTCTGAGTAAGAAACCCGGTTTATTCCTGCTTGTATCAGACCTGATGCTTTGAAAGTCGCTTCCTTTGATTTGTCAGAATGAGGCCATGAACATTGCTCACGGATGTTTACTTGTACATAATTAAAAGCATTGATACCTGCTCTCTGAGCCACATTCCTGAAAGTATGGAGGTGCAGCTTGGGTGAACAGGATGCAACCACAATTGCATCCAGGTTATTATCACGAATATCATTGATCATTTCCTTCTGGTTGGAATCGGCACAAGCAAACATAACATCTTTGGAAATAATCACAATGTCTTCATTTCGGACAGCCTTGCTGATACTTTCAACATCCACATAATCAGAAATATTGCCTCCGCAATGGCATATATAAACTCCTATTCTTTGTTTCATTTTGTAAAAATATATTACTTATTCATTCTTAAATTTTCAAGGTAACTGGCTGTTTCAGTTGCAGCACAACCCGCTGATAATATCGAATCAGGGATATCCTTTGGTCCGGCGGCAGTTCCTGCAACAAAAACCCCGTCAATACTTGTTCTTGAAGGACTGACCAATTCATCGATCTGTTTTACATAATTGAACTCATCTAACTGCAATTCTTTATTTTTAAACATAAAAGGGATTTCTTTATCGGGAAGAACACCCACTGACAGAACCACCATATCATGTTTAGATTCTTTAATAAGACCGGTATTGATATCCTCATACCGAAGGATTAAATCGCAGCTTTTATTTGCATTTTCACTAATCTTTGCAACCTTGGCTTTTATAAAATTAACCCCCATTGACTTTGTTTGCTGGAAAAATTCTTCATATCCTTTCCCAAATGCCCTTATATCCATATAATAAATGGTTATATCGGCTATTGGCAATGCGCCCATTAAAAGCTGAGCCTGTTTAATAGAATACATGCAACAAATCTGTGAACATATCGGATTGTTTGAACATTCTGCACTGCATCCCCTGCTGTTTTCCAGGCTGGAATCCCTTGAACCGGTACATAAAATGTAAGCAATATTATCGGGAATTTTACCATCACCCGGCCTGAGAATATTGTTATATGGACGAGTAGGTGCAATCAATCTGTCCATTTGCAGTGAATCCACTACATTTGGAAATCTGCCATAACCATATTGTAGCTTGGAAGTTGGCTTATAAAGATGGAAACCAGTTGATACTATTACTGCATTAACATCTGCTATGATTTGTTCTTTTTTTTGAGAAAAATCAATTGCATTAGCCGGACAGGCAGCTACGCACTGATGGCATTCCCTGCAATTGCTGCAATCAAGGCATCTGTTGGCACTCTGAATTACTTCTTCATCTGAAAATGTTGTTTCGATTTCCTTAAAGTCCTTCACCCTTTCATTTATAGGTCTGAGATTCATTTCTGCAGGCATTAAAAATGAGATATTATTTCTTGATAATATTTTACTTTTATCAATCGCAGGAAGTTTATCTCCAAATTCATAATCCTCCGGGTTGAGTTTATTAAGGAACTTATCAATATAAAAAGCAGCCCTTTTACCCTGACCTGCTGCCTCAATAATCGTGGATGCTCCTGATACCACATCACCGCCTGAAAATATATTTTTAATTGTTGTCTGAAGTGTTTTATCATTTACCTGAATCGTTCCATTTTTATTTACAGCAATCTGATCTGAGAAAACTGAAGATGAAGGTCTTAATCCAATAGCTTCAATTATATAATCCACATCTTCCTTGTATTCTGAGCCTTTTATTGGTGAAACCTCCGGTCTTCCATCTGTTCCGGGTTTTCCAAGATTCATTTTAACAAGTTCAACCTGTTGAATTTGTCCGTTAATTCCAATAAATTTCACCGGATTTCGTAAAAAAAGAAATTTCACTCCCTCTTCTTCAGCTTCAAGAATTTCGGGTTTAAAACAAGGCATCTCGTCCCTGCTTCTTCGGTATACGACGGTAACTTCTTTAGCACCAAGCCTTAATGATGTTCTTGCGGCATCCATTGCAGTATTGCCCCCTCCAAAAACCATTATTTTTTTCCCTGTCAGGCTTTTTAATTCACCATTATTGGATTTCTTAAGAAAATCAAGGCAATCAATTATTCCATCAAGGTTTGTCCCTTCAATACCAAAACGGGTTGTATCATGTGTGCCTACTGAAATAAAAGCACTATCGAAACCATCATCTAATAAGCTTTTAAGGTTAGTTATTTTTTTATTTAATTCATATTCAACTCCAAGAGAAAGGATATTTTTGATATCCCTTTGAACAAGTTCCTTGGGAAGCCGGTAAACCGGCAAGGTCTGACCCAGCATTCCTCCAAGTTCGGATGCTGCTTCAAATATTTTAACAGAATGGCCTTTTAATGAGAGAAAATAAGCTGCTGTTAACCCGGCCGGTCCTGAGCCTATAATGGCAATCTTTTTTCCGGTTTTATCCGGGATCACAGTTTCGACGGGATCGGGATGCAATTTGTAATAATAATCTGTAAAGTATCTTTTAATCTTACGTATATCAACTGCCCCTTCAAGGCTTGTCCTTGTACATTCTTCCTGACAGGGCGCATAACAGGCCCGACTAAGGCTTCCGGGTAAAGGATTGTCTTCAAGATGTAATCTCATGGCATCTTCATATTGTCCATTCCTGACCAAAGAAACATAACCATATGCTTTTACGCCACCGGGACATCGGTTAATACATGGAGCTGATGTATCCTGCCTGTCAATTGTTGCTATCCTGGGATTTGCCAGGCTAAAAGGTATATAGGCTACTTTTCTCCCTCCTAAATCGCAATTATAAGTATCAGGTCTTACTTCAGGACATGCAACTTCACATAGCTGACAACCGGTACATGCCTCCTGAATAACATACCTTGGGTTTTTTGTTACTTCAATATGAAAATCATTGCCTTCTTTAGTTATCGATTTTATTTCGCTGTTTAAAACAGATGTAATGTTTGAATGTCGTGCAGTTTCAGACATTTTGGGAGTGGTTATACAGGCTGCACAATCCAGAGTCGGGAAAACTTTGCTTAATTGTATCATTTTACCGCCAATCGAAAGGCTTTTCTCAACAAGCAGTACTTTGTAATCCATATCGGCAAGGTTGAGAGCTGTTTCCTGCCCGGCTATACCTCCACCTATTACAAGTGCATCATATTTATTATTGTTATCCTGCATTATTTTTCATTTAAATTTTAAAGGTAAAATTTCTATACTGTTCCATTCATTTCATCTTTTATACTGCCGATTTCGGTCAATATTTTGCTGAAATTATCCATATGATTGGCAAATGGTTCAGCACAAACCGAACAAATAGCTGCCATTCGTATTCTCTTGGGATTGATTTGCTTTTCGCTCATCATTTTCTGAGAAACTGAGATGATATTATTTGTCAAATCGGGACAATTTGAACTATAAGAACATTCATGACCGTCAGCAGCAATAAAAACTCCATCAAATCCTTTTTCGAAAGCATGCATGATCCAACGTGGTTTAATCCCCGATGAACATGGTAAACTTATCACATAAACTGAAGGTGAATAATGAATTTTTCTTAATCCTGCCTGGTCAATTCCGGGATCTGAAATTTTATCAGTGGAAAAAACAAGGATTTTAGGATTATAAGTTTCGTTTCCCATTTATTATATCTATAAATTGTAAGAGCAAAAGATTATCGTTACAACAATTCTATTGTTGTTTAATACATTAAACTTCAATAATTTAAAAAAATAGAGGACTGTTATTAATTTCTGATCATGCTTTTTTAAGGAAAAGTCTTGAATAGCTGTCTTCTTCAATAATACCAAGGAACTCATGTTCCATTTTCTGACACCATCTTGGGATATCATGTTTGGTTCCTTCATCTGAAGATAATATTTCCATAATATCACCTGATTCAATATCTCCTATACCCTTTTTGGCTGCTAAAAGTGGGCCTGGGCATGCTGTTCCACGGGCATCTACTACTTTTACAGCTTTTAAATCTTTTAGTTCTGCGGAACTCATAATAATTTATAATTTATTTGTTAGCTGAATTTTTTAATTAGAAATCAAAATTGAACATTCTTTATGATTCAATTTTTGTTGGGATTTTATATTAAATGAATAACTGAACCTTACTTTCCTGGGCATCAGCGAGAAAGGTTGCTACACCACAAACATTCATTTGTGGATAATCAATCATCTCTTCCTTTTTAAAACCCATCAGGTTCATCGACATTTCACAGATGTTTATTTCTACACCAAGTTCACCTGCCAAATTAAACATTTCATCCAGTGAAGCAACTTTGTTTTTCTTCATAAGCCCCTTAATCATGGCGGCTCCCATTCCTGCCATATTCATTTTTGAAAGTTTAAGTTTGTTTTTCCCTTTGGGTAGCATCATTCCAAACATTTTAGAAATAAGATTCTTACCTGTCACATTTTTCTTTGGATCTCTTAGTGCTGCTGTAGCCCAAAAAGTAAAAAATAACTTTACCTTCATATCCATTGCTGTTGCACCTGTAGCAATAATCATTGCAGCAAGTATTTTATCAAGCTCACCTGAAAAAACCACCATCGAAAGCTGGTCTTTGGTTCCTGTTTCAAGCTTACTTATTTTTTTTCTGATCTCATCGAGCTGATTTTCAATATCATTATTCATATGGTTAGTTTAAATTGGATTTGAATTGTTATTAAATTCACAACAAATTTAAACTTAACTATCCCTTGATCACAATAAATGATAGTGATTTAACGATTAATCTTTTGTGATTTAAAACACATTTGTTAAATTTGATGGTAATTAAAGAAATGAAATTTAAAAATGAAAGAGATCAACTGTATTCTTTGTCAGGATAAATCTCCTGCTGCATGTACTTTGAACAAGGAAGACCTAAAAGTGCTCGGAAATAATTGTATTGAAGTCACCTATAAAAAAGGGGATACCATTTTTATGCAAGGCACATTGTCATCAAGTATTGTTTATATGAAGAAAGGTTTAGCAAAAATTCATATGCATGGTCCTAGTAAAGAGAAGATACTCCGTCTTGCAAAAGCTCCTGCATACCTTGGGATTCCCACAACATTCGGCGATAAAATAAACAGGTATTCTGCTTCTGCACTTGAAGAAACTATAGTCTGTTTTATTGATACAGAAACTTTTAAGAATTTCATTTTTAATAATGGCAGTTTTGCTTATGAGATCATTCTTGATCTTTGTATGAATGAACTTGATGATAACCAGAGATATGTTGACTTGTTTCAAAAACAAATTCCCGGCAGGCTTGCAACAACATTATTATGTATGGCTAATAAAATTTTCATGAAAGATAAATTCGATCTTCCTCTGAGTCGAAGTGAACTTGGTGATCTTGTTGGAACATCAAGGGAAAGTATCTGCCGCCTACTGAATGAATTTCATGACGAAAAGATTATAGAAATCAATAAAAAAGAAATCTCAATTCTTAAAGAAAACCTTCTTGAAGAAATCAGTGAAAAAGGTTGAAGAATTGTTAATAATCCGAATCAAGGGTTGAAAAAGCATAGCCACAAAGACACCAAGCCACTAAGTTACACAAAGCTTGAATTGCTTTTCTTTGTGAATTTTTGTGTCTTTGAGCCTTGGTGGCAATTTTTAAAAAAATCTTGTAACCTCAACTCTTGATTTGCATTAAAAATAGACTTGCATTCTTAAATCCATCTTCTCAAAATGTTAATATTGCTTATGGAACTTCTAATACTTTTGGGGAGAATTTATTTAGTTCCCTTTGTTTAACCATTTATACTAATCTTGGTAAGCAAATCTAATTTAATGATTTCAATTGAATTTCGGGATACATTTATAATTCCATCATTTTTAAACTTAGTCATAATTCGGGTGGTGCTTTCACGCGAAATACCGATTAAATCAGCTAATTCCTGTCGCGACAGTTGTAATTCAAAGGAATTGCTTGCATAAATTTCTTTTGATAAATACAACAGGATATTTGCAAAACGTCCGTCAATGTTCTTTTTGCTATTGTAAATAAAGCGGTAATAGTTAAAAATGTTTTCCTTTCCTACATCTGACAGAATTTGGTAGGCAAAATTCCCATTGTCTTTTATTAGTTGCTTAAAAATACCGATATCAATATAGCACACCTTCAGGTTTTCCAGTGCTGCATATGAATAATGATTTATTTTATCTCCGAAGAGGGAATGCAGCCCCAGGTAGGAATGATTTTTAATGATCTGAATGATTCGGGTTTCATTACTTTTCGAAACGACAAATTCTTTTACCTTACCGGTTTTTAAATATATAATGTTTGATATCAATGTATCTGAACGTATAATTATTTCACCTTTTTTTACCACCGATTCAATACTGTTATTACTGAGTAACAGGAACTGAGCTTTGTTTAGCAAGGATACTGCACACGACATATCAATACAATCGCTGCAACTGCTTATATTTAAATCATCGAATGTTTTTAACATTTCTTTTACTTTAAAAACAAATTTACAACTTAAACTTTAACCCCGATTTGTATTTGGTTACTTTTTATTGTGATTATTATCACATTGTCATTGCCAAATAATAGGTTCCTTGACTTGATACAAATCACGACCCATTACTGGCACATATCACAGCGGTTTTCTTTTCGCAATTATATGGCTGGCTTAGCTTTGCAAAGAATTATTATAAACCATAAAATAATGAATGTAGCAATTCCTTCTGATGACCTGATGCACATTGCTGATAATTTTAATCAGGCAGGTAAACTGGTGATTTTTACTACTGAAAAGGATAAAATTACCAATGAACAGTGTATTGATATTAAAACATGTTCCGATTCAAACCGAATCCTCTCCTGTTTTAAGGATTATTCAATATCTGCAGCCATTTTAATTAAACCAGATGTAGATGTTGAATTGCTTCTTTCAAAAAACCAGATTGAAATGGTGGTCACAAATGAAATACTGATTACCAATGCAATTACTGAATACATCAAAGAACAAAACCTGAAAGAAAGCAACTATTGTTGCTGTCCCTGAATTATGAACAACATATTTTGTCCTAATTATTCTGATTGTCAGATCATTAAATCTGAATCAATTGTAAAGGATAGTGAGAAAAAGCAACATTACATTAATAATTATTGTGAATCGAATGAAAACGGGTGGAAGGATTGCAAAAGATACAATACAAAAGGGGTATTGAATTTTTGTCCTGATTTTGTTTTACCCGATACTATACTTACTATAAATGAAATACTTAATAAAATAGAAGAATAAACTTAATATTATGGCAACACTAACTATTGAAGGGAAAAATTTTGAGGTGGACGGAGATGGATTTCTGATTACACCTGAAATCTGGAATGTTGATATAGCTTCTCTTTTTGCAAAATACGATGGAATTGAAACCTTGTCGGAGAAGCACTGGATTATTTTAAAATACATTCGAAAGAATTTTGAAGAAAAAGGAAATGCACCCATGATCAGAAATATATGTCAGGAAACAGGTGTAAAGCTTCGCGAAATCTACGAATTGTTTCCTCTTGGTCCTGCCCGCGGTGCCTGCCGTGTTGCCGGATTGCCCAAACCTGACGGATGTGTTTAATTCAATTCTGTGAGCTGGTATATCATCCTAACAATTGGATCAGTTGCATTCTGTCTGGCAGGCTGTTTAAATCATATTTATAAACTTATCAGACTTGGCAAACCAAAAGATTTTTCTGAACGAATCGGAAATGTCGGTTCAGCCGTTGTATACTCTTTTACCGGTGGTATGAGTCCTAAAAAGAAAGAATCTGCATATCTTCACTTACCGACTTATTCAGCAGGGATTATCTATCATACAGGTACATTTTTATCATTAGGATTATTTTCTTATTTTTTATTCGATTGGAATTTCAATAATAAAGTATTACTAGGTTTATCAATAATCCTTTTAATATCAACTCTTTGTGGTGCTGGTATTTTAATAAAACGGATTGTAAAAAGAGAGTTGAGATCTCTGTCAAATCCTGATGATTATATCTCCAATATATTGGTTACTGCCTTTCAGTTTATAACCTCTTACAGTTTGATATCTTTTACTCCTGTCTATTACATATTTGTCAGTGCCTTGTTTCTATATATTCCGGTTGGCAAGCTAAAACATGTCATTTACTTTTTTGCAGCACGCTATCATTTAGGATTTTTCTATGGCAACCGGGCAGTATGGCCTCCAAAAGGATAAATTTTCATGCAGAAAATCACTGAAAACACCATCAATAAAGGACTAAGTGTTCTGAATCATTTTCAGGACAGCAGACTGCTAACCCAATTAAACAGTTGTGTGCATTGTGGTTTGTGTGCTGAAAGTTGCATTTATTATCTAACAAACAAAGAAGCCAGATTTGTACCGGTAAAAAAAGTTGATATGATTTCGTCAATTTACAAGCGATATTACACTTTTATTGGCAGGCATGCTCCTTTTCTTGTGAATGCCCTTGATATAAATGATGATAATGTAGCCGAAATGGTTGATCTTTTTTTTGGCAGCTGTACTATGTGTGGCAGATGTAATTTGCATTGTTCCATCGGAATTGATATTGCATATTTAGTCCGAACAGGCAGGATAATGTTGGCAGAAATGGGCTATATCCCACTTTCAATTCAATCCACGGTTGATGCTTCTATTAATTCAGGAAACAATATGAGCATCACAACTGAAGAGTTTGTCGACACCATAAAATGGCTTGAGGATGATCTGAAAGATGAAGTTAATGATGAAAATGCAAGCATCCCACTAAATGAAAAAGATAAAAACCTGCTGTATACGTTAAATCCGCGCGAGCCAAAATTCTTCCCGCTCTCAATTTCGGCCATGGCCAAGATATTTTATGCAGCCGGTGAAAGCTGGACCATATCCACCCAAATGTATGATGTAACTAATTATGGATTCTTTACAGGAAATAAAGGAGAAGCAACAACTATTGTAAAGAGATTGTACGACGAAACTAAAAATCTGAATGCCAAAGAATTAATACTGGCTGAGTGTGGACACGGATCATGTGCATTTCGCTGGGAAGGTCCTAATTATTTAAAACACAGCTACGATTTTAAAGCCATTACTTCTGTTGAACTGATGGCTGATTATATCAAATCGGGGAGAATAAAAGTAGATAAATCGAGGTTGAAACAAAGGGTTACATTGCATGACCCATGTAATCTGGTCAGGAATGGTGGCATAGTACATGAACAGAGATACATTTTAAATCAGATTGCATCCGACTTTGTCGAAATGACACCTCATGGCATTGATAATTATTGTTGCGGAGGTGGAGGAGGTCAACTTGCCATGAGTGAATATAATGACCGAAGAATGGCTATTGGAGAGCGAAAAGCTGATCAGATCAGGAAAACCGGGGCACAGATTGTTGTCTCACCCTGTCATAATTGTGTCGACCAGCTAATTCAAATCAATTCGCAATATAAACTGAATGTTCAAATAAAAACATTATCCGAAATGGTAGCCGATGCTATTGTTTTGGATTGAATTTATTGATTAAAAATCATAACCACTAAAGCACCAAATCATAAAAAATTAAAAATGGAACAACTAATTTATCTCGACAATTCAGCAACCTCATTCCCGAAACCCGAAGTTGTATATGATTTTATGTGCGATTTTTATAGAACCAAAGGTGTAAGCCCAGGTCGTACTGGTTTTGATGCAGCCATTGAAACTGAGGAAATGGTTACAGAAACCAGAAAAATGCTTACAGAGTTATTTCATGGTGATGGAGATTTCAACCGGCTGACTTTCAGTTACAATGCCAGCGACTCTTTAAATATGATCATTCAGGGACTGGCTGAAAAAGGCGACCATGTTGTTACCACCATGCTCGAACACAATTCGGTTTTAAGGCCGTTATTTCATTTAACACAGGATGAAATTATTGAAACCAGCTTTATTCCATTTGATAATATTACCGGTTATGTCGATCCTCAGGATATAAAAAAAGCAATAAAAAGGAACACCAAATTTGTAATCGTAAACCACTGCTCAAATGTAATTGGAACTATTCAGCCTGTTGCCGAAATCGGGAAAATCTGTAAGGAAGCAGGTGTATATTTCATTGTTGATGGCAGTCAGAGTGCAGGAGCAGTTGAAGTTAATATGCAGAAAATGGGTATTGATGCCTATATTTTTACTGGTCATAAATGTTTGATGGGGCCAACTGGCATAGGAGGTTCTTATGTAATGAAAGATGTTCCGGTTCGCTACACCCGATATGGTGGCACCGGGGTTCGTTCGGCACAGGAAACCCATCTCGAAGAATTCCCTTACAGGCTTGAATGTGGTACCTTAAATATACTAGGGGTGGCTGGTTTGCATGCCGGTGTAAAATGGATTACTGAAAAAGGGATACAAAATATTCATGATGCAGAAATGAAACTTTGGGACAAGCTTCGGAATGCAGTTCAGCAAATTGATAAGGTAATCACCTATTGTGCAATAAACAAAGAAAATAAAAATCCTGTACTGAGCCTGAATATTAAAGGATTCGAATCAGGAGATGTAGGCACCATGCTCGATGTGGATTATAATATCGCCTGCCGTACCGGATTGCAATGCGCCCCTAAAGTTCATGAAGTACTGGGAACCGACAAAATGCATGGTACTGTAAGATTAAGTATTGGCCCATTCAACACCGAAGATCATATTGATAAGGCAATAGAAGCTATCAGAGAAATTGCTTCTTTAAGGTAAATTGCAAAAGTTGGATTTACTAACCATAATTGGTTAAAGTGTTCAAATTTTTAGCTTTGCTAATTTGACCTAATTTTCTTAATACAAAACCGATCCCCCTAAAAATAAATTATTGAATTTGTATTAATCATAATTCATTTCGTAGTTTTGCGAAACACAAAAACGTTTTAATAAATATTAAATTATGGAAATCAAAGTTTTAGGTACGGGTTGTGCAAATTGCAAAAATCTTGAAAAGGCAACAATAAATGCTTTGGCAGAACTGGATATTGTTGCTTCTGTCGAAAAAGTGGAGGATATGCAAAAAATCATATCCTATGGCATCATGCGAACCCCGGCACTTGTAATCAACGAAAAAGTAGTACTAAGCGGAAGATTACCAAACATGTCGGAACTTAAAGAAATAATCCAAAAACATATATAATGGAAGAGGTAAAAGATATTCAGTATCTCGATAAACATCTGGCACTTGCCCGATTTGCCAAGGCAATGAGTCATCCGGCAAGAATATATATTTTAGACGTGTTGTCGAAACAGACATGTTGTTATAGTGGCGATATGACGGAGGAAATACCCATTGCCCGTTCTACATTATCTCAGCATTTAAAAGAGCTTAAGTATGCCGGTCTTATTCAGGGTAGCATCGAGCCTCCTAAAATTAAATATTGCATTCAACCCGAAAATTGGGAACTTGCTAAACAATTTTTTTCAGAATTTTTTAAATCTTAATACGATGAAAAAAAATACTTTATTTATTATGCTTTTATGTTTGAGCTCTCTTTCTCAGAATATTGCTCAAACAACTCAAAACCCCTCTAATATAAAGACAACAGTTGAAATTATATATTTTCATGCCACAAACCGTTGTCCTACTTGCCTGGCAGTGGAGAACAATGCAAAGAAAACTATTGAAGAGAATTTTAAATCTGAGCTATCAAAAGGGACTATTAAGTTTGTTTCAATTAATATCGATGATAAGGCAAATGAGGCATTGGTCAAAAAATATCAGGTTGCTTTTTCAACTCTTTTGATTATACGAAAAGTCGGTGCATCTGAATCTAAAACCGACATGACAGATATTGGCTTTCAGTATGCCCGTAATAATCCAACGAAATATGCTGAATTACTGAAAGCTGAAATCCTGAAAAAGCTGAAATCCTGAAACCCTTGATATTACATGGAATATCTGCAATCGCTCCTTGACAATACAAATGCACCGGTATTTTATGCATTTCTGTTGGGATTAATGACTGCCATTAGTCCGTGCCCTCTTGCTACAAATATTACTGCCATTGGTTTTATCAGTAAAGACATTGTAAATAAAAAGAAAATATTTTTTAATGGCCTGTGGTACACACTTGGCAGGGCTTTCAGTTACACTACCCTTGGAATAATCCTTTATTTCGGTGCCAGCAAATTTCACATTGCCAGGTTATTCCAGTCAAATGGTGAAAAATTCTTAGGTCCATTGCTTATCATTGTGGGGTTACTGATGTTAGATTTTATTAAAATTAAATTCCCCGACTTTGGTAAACTTGGCGAAAAAATGCAAAACAAGGAACGAAAAAATAACTGGTGGTCAGCCTTGTTATTGGGTGTTATTTTCGCACTGGCTTTTTGCCCGTATAGCGGAGTTCTGTATTTCGGGATGCTTATACCTATGACAATCTCCAGCACAACTGGATTATTTTTGCCTTTTGTTTTTGCAATTGCGACTGGCCTCCCTGTAATTATCGTTGCATACCTTCTTGCTTACAGTGTTTCAAGCATTGGCGGGTTTTACAATAAATTGAAGGTATTTGAAAAATGGTTCAGGAGGATTGTTGCAGTATCTTTTATTATTGTTGGATTCTATTATAGCTGGATCTTTTTTATAAACCAATTATTCTAAATCAATATAATTTTAATAATTCCTTAAATATGACAGGCGATGGTTGTTTAATTTGTAATTCTGATTTGGTTTATCTTGAAAAAGCTGAACCGATGAATTGCAGTGTATGTAAAAAAGTATTCTTTTCAAATGCTAAATGTGTTAATGGTCATTTTATTTGCGACACCTGTCATGAGAAAGAAGGATTTGATTATATAGAAACACTTTGTAGTAATAGTGAAAGTATAAATCCTGTTGAACTGGCAAATTCTATAATGAGTAATCCTAAAATCAAGCTGCATGGTCCGGAACATCATTTTCTTGTACCTGCTGTTTTGATTACTGCTTATTATAATAAAATTGGAAACCAGAGCATGATTCAGAAAAAATTAGTGATAGCAAAAGAAAGGGCGAAACATATTTTAGGCGGATTTTGCGGTTTATATGGTAACTGTGGTGCTGGTGTTGGAACTG
>Ga0182027_10003379_pt1 | contig 25363 bp, 17 predicted proteins | sample 712E1DmetaG_FD_121300 | JGI IMG/M metagenome (GOLD analysis project Ga0182027, IMG submission 121300) | Permafrost microbial communities from Stordalen Mire, Sweden - 712E1D metaG (Illumina Assembly) | ecosystem: Environmental > Terrestrial > Soil > Wetlands > Permafrost | place: Sweden...
ATAACCTCTTTGATTTTCCAGAGGAGGGCCATGGTCATGGCCAGGGCCAGGAGAATGAGAAACAGGGCCAGCCAAATTCCCGCGGCGGCGGCGGCGTCCATCCAGAGGCCAAGCCAGGCGGGAAGGACGGGGAATCGAGTCAAGAGGAAATAAAGGGCGAGTCCGGCCAGGGAGGCGAGGAGGAGCGAGATGTTGAAGCGGGTGAAGAGTCTCGTTTCCGCGCGCAAGGTTTCATCCGGGAGCATGGCGCAGAGCCGTTGCAGCACGCAATTGAGCTGGACCAGAAGCAGCAGGCTGGAGAGGGAGAGCAGCCCGACGCAAGCGGTGAAAAGAGGCACGGCGGGGAATTGGTCCCACCAATATAAGAAAGGGGCCAGGCCGGCATCGAGCACCGCAAGCCCCTCGGCGCGGCTCAAGGCGCGCTGCCAGATCCGTTCCTGCGGCTGAAAAGCGCGCAGTTGGTTCAGGCCGTGCCAGAGAAGCGGGCTTATCAGGAAGGCGGGAACAAAGGCCATCAGCCCGAAAGTCTCCAGCCAGATCATTTGCCCGGTCTCCATGTACGCCATCTCCAGATAGGCCAGCCCGGTCAACCCCAGGCCCCAGAAGAGGGTGGAGAGTCCGCGCACCGCCCGGCCCAGCGCGCGAAGCAGCTCGGCTTTTGCGGCGTCAGGCATGGCGGGGGAAAAGCCGGGACGGCGGCTGGAGGCTGGAGATTTCACTTTTTTGTGTGTCCTCTCTTAATCTTAATCTTAATCCTAATCTGAATCTCATCTCTTCGCAATGAAGATTAAGATTAGGATTGAGATTAAACATCCCCGCAATGACATGCGAAGCCATGCTAACTGGTCAGATAGGTGTAGTCCTTTAGGCCGCGCTCGAAATCGTCCAGGAGCCGCATGCCTTCGGAAGGCTTGAGGCGGTCGGACTTGATCGCCTCGTCCACCTGCATTTTCATCTGGCGCTGCAATTCGTGCTCGTCGTATTGCACGGCGGTCAGGGTCTGGACGATGGTGGAGCCTTCGATGATGTCTTCGACGTAATAGCCGGACGGTTCGTCGGAGTCGAGAAACACATGGACCTCGTTGACGCGGCCAAAGAGATTGTGCAAATCGCCCATGATGTCCTGGTAGGCGCCCATCAGGAAGAAGCCCAGGTAATAGGGCTCGGGTCCCTGGCCGTTGGCGCGCAAGGCATGCAAGGAGAGGGTGTCGCGGACATCCGCCACATCAATAAACTTGTTGACCTGGCCGTCGGAATCGCAGGTGATGTCCACCAGCGTGCCTTCGCGGGTGGGGGCTTCGGCCAGGCGGCTGACGGGCATGATGGGGAAAAGCTGGCCCAAGGCCCAGTGATCCAGAAGGGATTGGAAGACGGAGAAGTTGCAGAGGAACTGGTCGCCCAGACTCTCCTCCAGCTTGCGGATTTCCTCGGGCATGTGCGGCCGGCCGTGGAAACTCTGCACGACTTCGCGGCCAATTTCCCAGTAGAGGGACTCGATCTTGGCCTTGTCGGGCAAATCCAGCAGGCCCAGCGCGAACATGCTTTGGGCCTCCTCACGCCGGTCCAGAGCATCGTGGTAGGCCTCCAGTTTGTGCAATTGGGAAATGTTCTTGCGAATGTCCAGGAGATCGCGGACCAGCGCGTGCTGGTTCCCGGCGTCGGGGACGCGCGAGCCGGCGCGGATCTTTTCGATGGCGCCAAAAATCTCGACGATCAGGACGCTGTGATGGGCGACAATGGCGCGGCCGCTTTCGCTGATGATCTGGGGGTGGGGGACTTTCTCCTGGTTGCAAATCTCGGCGATGTGAAACACCATGTCGTTGGCGTATTCGCGCAGGGTGTAATTGGTGGAACTGTCGGAGGCCGAGCGGCTGCCGTCATAATCCACGCCGAGGCCGCCGCCGACATCGAGGGACTCAATGGCGAAACCCATTTTGAAAAGTTTGGCGTAAAAGCGGGCGGCCTCCTGCACGGCTTTCTTGATGGTGAGGATGTCGGGGACCTGGGAGCCGATGTGGAAATGGAGGAGTTTGAAGCAATGCTCCATTTTCTCGGCGCGCAACAGATCGGTGGCCATGAGGAGTTCGGCGGTGCTGAGGCCGAACTTGGCGTTTTCGCCGCCGCTTTCGGCCCATTTGCCCTCGCCCTTGCTGGCCAGGCGCAGGCGGATGCCCAGGCGCGGCTCGACGCCAACCTGGCGCGAGACGGCGATGATCTGTTTGAGTTCCTCGAGTTTTTCCACAACGAGGACGACGGTCTTGCCCAGCTTGACGCCCATGAGGGCCATGCGGATGAACTGGGTGTCCTTGTAGCCGTTGCAGATGATCAGGCTCCCGCCCTGGTTCTGCAGCGCCAGGCCGGCGAATAATTCGGGCTTGCTGCCGACTTCCAGGCCCACGTTGAACGGCTTGCCCGCGTCCAGGATTTCCTCCACCACTTCGCGCAGTTGGTTGACCTTGATGGGAAAGACGCCGCGATAGCCGTTTTGATAATTGAATTCCGCAATCGAGGCGGCGAAGGCTTGCTGGATGGCCACCACCCGGTGGCGGAGAATGTCCTGAAAACGAATCAACAGCGGCAATTGCAATCCCCGGCCCTTGGCCTCCTCGATGACGTCCGTGATGTCCACGACGCTGCCGGCTTCGCGCAAGGGCATGGCGACGACGTGGCCGGCTTCATTGATGTCAAAATAGCGGGCGCCCCAGCCCTGGATGTTGTAAAGGGCGCGGGCGGCCTGGATGTCCCAGGGAGGAGGCGTGGCGGCGGATGGGTTCATGGCGTTTGCAAACTGACGCGCAATATAAGAAGCCGCGCGCAAATTTCAACAAACCGTTGCAAAAATTTTTCGCCTGCGCGTTTGTAATTTTTCTCCGCCTCTGTTTTCATTGACTCATGTCCAAAGCATCTTTGTCCGCAATCGTCTCACATTGCCAAAAGCGGCTGCGGCCCGCAACGTTTAACGACTACGAAGGCGCGGCCAACGGGTTGCAGGTGGAAAACTCCGGCGCGGTGTCCAAGATCGCGGCGGCGGTGGACGGTTCGCTGGCCACCGTGAAAATGGCCGCCGCCGCGCGCGCCGATTTGCTGATCGTTCATCACGGCTTGTTCTGGGGGCCGACGACACCGTGGACCGGGCCGCGGCGCGCGCTGCTGCAATGGCTCATCGGGAAGGACATGGCCGTCTATAGTTCTCATCTGCCGCTGGACGCGCATCCGCGATTGGGCAACAACGCGCAATTGTGCGCGGCGCTCGGATTTGTCAAGCTCAGGCCGTTCTTTGTGGAAAAGGGGAAAGCCCTCGGCTGGCAGACGCGCGCGAACCTGGAGCGCCCGGATCTGGCGGAGAGGATTGGGCGGGCGCTGGGGCGCGCGCCGGTTGTCTTGCCGGGCGGCCCGGCGCGCTGCCGGCGCATCGGCGTGGTGACCGGCGCGGCGGGAAGCCAGTTGCGGCTGGCGGCGGCGGAAGGGGTGGACACCTTCATCACGGGCGAGGGGCCGCATTGGACCGGCGCGCTCGCCGAGGAATTGGGGGTGAATGTCTTTTACGGAGGCCACTATGCAACGGAGACTTTTGGAGTCAAAGCGCTGGCGGCGGAGTTGTCAAAGAAATTCCGTGTTCCGTGGATTTTTTTGGATCATCCGACGGGGTTGTGACGGGGGCAGAGGGCGTGGGAAGAATGGGACAGATAGGACCTATATGACCTATATGACCTATATGACCTATATGACCTATAGGACCAATAGGACCAATGGGACGAGGATTCAGGGCGGCGCGGCAGCGGCGCCCTGCCGCGCATGAGTCGAGTGTAAATTTTAGGCGCGTTTGGGCTTGTCGAGCTTTTCGATCATTTTGCGCAGTTTGATCAGGGCGGCTTGCTGGATTTGACGGATGCGCTCGCGGGTGACGCCGAATTTTTTGCCCACGTCTTCCAGGGTGGCATCGCCGTTGGCTTTGCCGCCCAAATTGTAACGCAACGCCAGGATGGCGGACTCGCGCGGGGGCAGCTTGGTGAGGACTTCATGGAGGACGCCAACATCGGCCCTGCCGGCCATGGCCTCGAAGGGGGAGCCGGCCCGCTCGTCGGCGATGACGTCGGCGATGTGGTTGTCGGAATCCTCGCCGAGCGGGGAATCCAGGGACATGGGGGCGATGGCCGCCGTGCGATATTGGCGGACGCGGGCGGTGGAGATGCCCAGTTCCTGGGCGATCTGGTCATCGTCCGGCTCGACGCCGAGAACCTCCTGCAATTTCATCGCGGTGCGGCGGATGTGGGAGATCTTGTCAACGACATGGACGGGCAGGCGGATGGTCTTGGATTGGTTGGCCAGGGCGCGGCGCATGGCCTGCTTGATCCACCACGCGCCGTAAGTGGAGAACTTGGCGCCTTTGGCGGGGTCAAACCGCTCGACACCCTTCATCAAACCGATATTCCCCTCGTTGATCAGGTCGAGCAAGGGCAGGCCGTAGTTTTCATAGCCGCGCGCGATTTTGACGACGAGGCGCAAATTGGCCTTGATCATCTGTTCGCGGGCGTTGGCATCGCCTCTCTTGATGCGTTTGGCCAACAGGATTTCCTCGGCCGGAGTCAACAGCGGCGTGCGCCCGACTTCCTGCAGGTAAAGGGTCAGGCCCGAATTTTCATCGTAAGTTTCCTTTTCCACCTCGGCCGGCTGCGGGAGGCTGGCGGGCAACAGGCTGGGCGCCGGGAAAGGCTCGACCGGAGTCAGGTCGCGGGCCGGCAAACGCTTGCGGGACCGGGACTGGGGCAAACCGGGCGGGCGGCCGGCCTTGCGAACGCCGCACCGGGTGCGGCGGTTTCGGCCGGATCTGGGCGCTAATGTCATGCGTGCAATCATATTGGGATCGTAATCCTGCGATTGTAATATAGCGCAGATTGGATTTTTTGCCTGAAAAAACTGCGGTTTTTTGGGCGCGGCGGGGTGCAGGCGGCGGGAAAGGACGGAAAGGACACAAGGGACGGAAAGGACGGATGGGAAGAACGGGAATGATAGGACCGATCCGACGGATCCGACGGATCGGGCGGATGTGGCGGAACGGCTGGGCTGGGAGGGGTGTATCAGCGGTTCCTTTTCTGTTGCAGGGCTTTCATTAAGTCGGGCAGGGGGAGGGTGTTGACGACATCCTTCTTTTCCAGCCAGCCTTTGCGGGCCAGGCCCGCGCCCAAACGCAGAAAGCCGGCGTCTTCGTAACGGTGCGCATCGCAATTGATCGCGCACTTCACGCCCTTGTCCTTGGCGTAATGCCAGAGCCGCCAGTCCATGTCGCAGCGCAACGGGCTGGCGTTCAACTCGATCCAGGCGCCCGTTGCCGCGCAGGCGTCAATGACGGCGGTTTGATTGACCTTATAGGGTTCGCGTTCCAGCAGCAGGCGTCCGGTGAGGTGGCCGAGGATATGAACACAAGGATTTTCGGCGGCGCGGATCAAGCGCCGGGTCATCTCCACTTCGCTCTGGGTGAAGCCCTGATGCACGCTGGCCACCACCACGTCCAATCCCGCCAGAACCTCTTCGTCAAAGTCCAGCCGGCCGTCCGGCAGGATGTCCACTTCCGAGCCGGAGAGGAACCGGAAATCGCGGCCTTCGGCGGCGAATTGGCGGTTGAGGGCGGCCACCTCCTCCAATTGCTGGCGCAGCCGGGCCGGGTCGAGTCCGTTGGCCTGGAAAGAGGATTTGGAATGGTCGGTCACGGCCCAATAGGCGCAGCCCAACTCCTGCGCTTGGCGGGCAATTTCCGGCAGCGTCATGTGGCCGTCGCTCCAGGTGGAATGGTTGTGAAGGGAGCCTTTCAGGTCGGTCCATTCGATCAGGCGCGGCAGGGCGTTTTTTTCCGCGGCGGCAAATTCCCCGCGGTCCTCGCGCAATTCGGGCGGGATATCCTGCAGGCCGAGCCGCTCAAAAATCTCCTCCTCGGTGCGGCATTCGACGCGCAAGGCCGGATCGCGCGTTTCCACCTCCGATTTGAACAGCCCGTATTCATTGAGGCGCAGGCCGCGCTGAATGGCGCGCTGGCGCATGACGATGTTGTGCTCCTTGCTCCCCGTGAAATAGGCCAGCGCAAACGGATATTCCGCGTCGCTCACCACCCTCAAGTCCGCCTGGATTCCCCCTTCCAGCACCACGCTCGCCTTGGTCTCCCCTTTCGCGCTCACACTCGCCACGCCGGGTTGCGCGGTGAAGAATTCGATCACCGCCTTGGGATTCTTCGAGGAAGCCAGCAGGTCAATGTCGCCAATGACCTCTTTGCCGCGGCGCAAACTGCCGGCGGCGCCGCATCGCGCCACGTCGGGATGCTCCCGCAAACTGTCCAAAACCGGCCCGGCCACAAGCAAGGCGTCCCGGTACAAGTGGAGCGCGGCGTATTGGCGGCGGAAACCGATTCCAGCAAGAATGTTGGCCTGCGTTTTGTCGCCAAAGCCGGCCAACTCCGCCACCTGGCCGGCCTGGCACGCTTTTTCCAGTTGCTCCATCGTATCAATGCCGAGCCGGTCGTGCAGCGCCTTGACCTTCTTGGGGCCAAGGCCGGGGATGCTCAACATCATCAGCAACCCCGGCGGGACGGAGCTTTTCAGCTCGTCATAATAGGCCAGCTTGCCGGTGGCCAGCAGTTCGCAGATTTTCTCATGGAGACTGTCGCCGATGCCCTTGATGCGGGCCTCGGACTTGGGGGCGAAGATGGTTTCCAGCGGCTCGGCCAGGGCCTCGATGGCGCGGGCGGCATTGGCATAAGCGCGGGACTTGAAGGGATTCTCGCCTTTGAGATCGAGCAGCGTGGCGATCTCGGTGAGGACTTGAGCGACCTGATCTTTATTCATTGTTTGGTTCATAAAATAACACGATTAGACACTGGATCACAGGGAGAGGAGGAGTTTCTTGATTTCAGTCAGGCGGGCGGAGGGGGTGGGGCGGGTCAGTCGGGGGAATTTGCCGGAGATCATCAGGTAATCGTTGTTGCGCGTGAGCATGAGTTTGTCGCCCTTGGTCTCGATGACGGTCACGTTTCGTTCGGCGGCGATGAGTTTCAGCTCGGCGGCTTTGAGGAGAAGCTGGGCGGAGGCGGGCAAGGGACCGAAACGGTCGCGGAGTTCGTTCTTCAAGTCGCGCAAGTCGTTGGGGTCAGCGGCTTGGGCCAGCTTGCGGTAGAGGTCAATGCGGTGGCGGGCCTCGGGGATGTAGGCGGCGGGGAAGGTCGCGCTGCCAATTGCGGATTGCGGATTGCGGATTGCGGATTGGGGATTTCCGATTGCGGATTGCGGATTGCGGATTGCGGATTGGGGATTTGCGGCTTCCGGTTGCCCAAACCAGGTCGCGACTTCGCGGGGGACTTGGATGTCCAGGGGGGGCTTTGCCGGGGGGAGTTCGGGGCGTTCGGGGCGCGGGGCCGATTCTTCGCGGGAGTGGACCAGGAAATCGAGGCGGAGTTGCACTTCGAGACGGGGTTTGGTCTTCTCTCCTTTGAGGTTGCTGACGCTTTGTTTGAGGAGCTGGCAGTAGAGTTCAAAGCCGACGGCGGTAATGTGGCCGCTTTGCTCCGCGCCCAGCAGGTTGCCGGCGCCGCGGATTTCCAGGTCGCGCATGGCGATGCGGAAGCCGCTGCCGAGGGTGGAATACTGTTTGATGGCGCTGAGGCGCTTGCGGGCTTCCAGGAGCAGGCCGGCATGGCGTGGCAGCAACAGATAGGCGTAGGCCTGGTGCTTGTAACGGCCCACCCGGCCGCGCAGTTGATAGAGATCGCTCAGGCCAAAGCGGTCGGCGCGATCTATGATGATGGTGTTGGCGTTGGGGATGTCCAGGCCGCTTTCAATAATCGAGGTGGACAGCAGAACGTCGGTGCGGCCGTTGACGAAGGCGGCCATGACTTCCTCCAGTTCGGCGGCGTCCATCCGGCCGTGGCCGATGGCAATGCGCGCCTGCGGAACCAGCGCGCGCAAGCGGTGTCCCACCGCCTCAATGTCCAATATGCGGTTGTGCAAATAGAAAACCTGCCCGCCGCGGTTGAGTTCGCGCTGGATGGCGTCGCGCACGGTGCGCTCGTCGAAGGGGGCAACGATGGTCTGGACGGGCAGGCGGTCCTGGGGCGGGGTTTCGATGGTGCTCATGTCGCGCGCGCCGGCCAGCGCCAGGTAGAGCGTGCGCGGGATGGGCGTGGCGGTCAGGGTCAGCACATCCACGGTGGCGCGGAGTTGCTTGAATTTTTCCTTGTGCAGGACGCCGAAACGCTGTTCCTCGTCAATTATCACCAGTCCCAAATCCTTGAAGGCAATGTCGCGCTGCAAGAGGCGGTGAGTGCCGATGACGATGTCCACTGAGCCGGCGGCGAGCTGGCGGATGGCGGCGTCCAGTTCGGGGCGGGAACGGAAGCGGGAGAGGAGTTCGAGGCGGAGTGGATAATCGGCCATGCGCTCGCGAAAGGTGTTGAAATGCTGCTGGGCCAGGACGGTGGTGGGGGTGAGGACGGCGACCTGTTTGCCGCCCAGCGCGGCTTTGAAGGCGGCGCGGAGGGCGACTTCGGTTTTGCCGTAGCCGACGTCGCCGCAGATGAGGCGGTCCATGGGGCGGGGCGCTTCCATGTCCTGTTTGGTGGCGACGATGGCGCGCATTTGGTCGGGGGTTTCCTCATAGACGAAGCTGTTCTCGAATTCGCATTGCCAGCCGGCGTCGGGCGGGAAGGCGTGGCCGGGCTGGGAAGCGCGGGCGGCGTGGACGGCGAGCATTTCACTGGCCAGATCGCGCACGGCGTCTTCGGCCCTGGCCTTGGTTTTGGCCCAGCGCGCGCCGCCCAGGCTGTTGAGGCGGGGGCGCGCCTTGCCTGAGCCGACGTATTTGCTGACCAAATGCGCTTCGCTCACCGGCACGTAAAGTTTGGGCGCGACAGCGTCGTCGTCGCTAGGACGATATTCGATGACCAGACATTCGTCTCCGGCGGCTGGGGAATGGGGTCGGAGTGGCGAAGCGAGGCGGGAAGGCATCGGTTGCAGGCCCAAGTAGCGTCCGATGCCGTGCTGGAGGTGAACGACGTAATCGCCCTCCTCCAATTCGGAAAAGTTGATGTCCAGCAAGGAGCGGCTGGTCTGGGCGTGCGGTGATTTGAGGCGGCGGGGGCGCTGCACCTTGTAGCGGCCAAAAATTTCGGCGTCGGTGACGACGGCGAGTTTGGCGGCGTCGAAGAGGAAGCCGCGAGCGAGAGCGCCGGCGCGAATTTGGAGTTGACTGGTTGGGCCGAGGCCGTATTCGGCCCAGACTTCGCCGAAGCGCTGCTGTTCGCCGTCGTTGTTGCAGAAGACGAACAGGGCGTAGCCCTGGCGCGCCCAGCGATGGATTTGGCCAAAGAACTCCTTGCGCTGGGCTTCGGCGATATGCGCCTCCGGCGGATGGTCGCCAATGGGGCGGTAGATTTCCAGGCCCTGGAAGACGGGGGAGGATGCGGCGCTCGGCTCCCTTGGGTCCCTTAAGTCCCTTAAGTCCCTTGGGACGGAAGGGACCCAAGGGACTAAAGGGACCCAAGGGACGCAAGGCTCTTCAGGGATGGGCGGGACTTCCTCCGCCAGGTCTTGCGGGAAGAGGTTTTCCAGTTCGCTCACGCTTACGGAAACCATGCCGCGCCGGGCGGTTTCGGCGCGAAAATCGCGCCAGGAAATCAGGAGCGGATGGGGGGCCTGAACCTGGGATTCGTATCGGCCGGCCTGGGCGTCCAAATTCTCCGGGTCGCAGAGGAGGAACAGGGCGCCGGGCGGCAGATAATCCAGCAGGCTGGCGGCGGGGCAGGGCGATGCTACCAAGGAGGCGTCTGTTCCTGCCGCCTCCCGGGCCAGGGCTTGCTTGAGCAGACCGAGTTCGCCGCCGGGCGGGATGATGATTTCTTGGACGGTGTCGCGGGAGATTTGCGTGAGCGGATCGAACAGGCGCAGGGATTCCAATTCGTCGCCGAAAAATTCCAGGCGGACGGGGAAGCGGCTGGTCAGGGGCCAGAGGTCAACAATGCCGCCGCGCAGGGAAATATCGCCTTTCTGGGTGACTTGGGCTTCCGGCTCATAGCCCTGCGCTTCGAGCCATTCGATCAAATCCAGCGGGCCGGTGTGATCGCCCTGCCGCAGGCGCCGGGTGCGGCGCTCCAACTCCGCGGGGGGCAGCGTCCTTTCGAGCAGGGCGGTGACGCTGGCGACCAGGAGGAGGGAGCGGTGGAGTGATGGAGTGGCTTCGGTAGGGCGAAGCTCCTGTTGAGCCGGTTTGGGGGTGGTGGAGTGAAGGAGTGGTGGAGTGGTGGAGTGGTGGGCGAGGGCGACCAGGGTTTCCAGGCGGTCGCTGATGACATCAACGTGGGGCAGGCGGCCTTCGTGGGGCAGGACTTCCCACGAGGGATAGAAAAGCGGCGAAGGAGATTGCAGGTCGGAGGATGGCGCGGGGAGTTGGGCGAGCCAGGTCTGAATGTCCTGCTGGAAGACTTCCTGGGTTTTCAGGTTGTCGGTGACGACGATGACGGGACGGCCGGGGAGCAGGAATGACAGTAGAACGGCCAGGAACGGCTGGGCGGCGGGACTGACGGCGTCCAAAGACAACGATTCCCCCTTCTCCACGCGTTCGCGCAGGCTTTGCACGGCGGGAGTCAACGCAACGAGCGAAAACAAATCGCCGGTCGCCGGGACTGACGGCTTTATGCCAACGGTTAAGACTGGCCCCAGTCGGCGGGGAATTCAAGGGCGGCTTTTGAAGTTTTTTTGTTGAAGCGACTGTGTGTTTTGGATCATTATCGCGGTTGCCATGATTCTCACTTTCAGCAAATAATTGCGCATCCAGCAGGAACAGCGTTTTTCAGAAAGCACAACAACTATGAAAATCACAAACCGGATTCGGATTCCCCTCCTCATCGCTTGCATTGCCCTCGGCCATTCGCTGCCGGGCAGGGCGGCGGCACCCATCAATGTGGACACCAAAAACCTCTCGGTTCAGGTGGACCCGGACAACGCCCGCTGGTCGGCACAAGTCAAAGGAACGCCGATGCAGATGAACGACGTCCACTTTCTTCCCGGCGACGACGCATCGGGCTGGACGATCACCAGTTCCGTCAACAATAACGACGCCGGCATTTACGGGCCGTTTGTCACCGTCACGCTCAAGGGGACCAAGCCCGGCCAACTCGATTTCGAGTATCAGGTCTCGGCCAGCAAGACCAACAACGACATCCTGGTCAGCCTGGGCCGCGCGAACAACACGGGCAAAGCGGTGGACATCGGCGACATGGATTACTTTGTGTCCAGCGACGCGCGGCTGGGCGGCACGGAGGACAAATGGGTCACGCTGGGGACCTTTTCCCGCAACCGCGACTATTACGAGTTTTGGGCGGTGATCAATATGACGCTGCCAAAGACTTACCAGGTCAATCATGTCATCCGCGACAGCGACACGGGGAACAGCCTGATGATGGGACATGTTACCACCGTGAAGGGCGCCTCGCGGTTTGAGGTCGCGTCGGGCTGGCAGGGGAAGGGGCCGGACCGGATGCAGGTGCGGGGATATTGCAGCTACAAGGTCACCGTGCCGGCGGGCAAGAGTTTCGCGGGCGAAAAGCTGCTGATTGATTTCAGCCCGGACGCGCTGCGGGCGATGGAGCACCAGGGGGACTTGATCGCGCTGGCCAATGACATCCGGCTGAAGGAACGGCGGCCGATCAACCTGGAGGACAAGGAACTGGTGGCGAACAACTACAGCCGGTTTCACGGCTGGATGTCCGGCGGCAGCGAGGCGGGCGCGCGACAGTTCTTTCAGGCCAACGGCCTGACTGATTTTTACTGGGGGATGGGCGGACCGGGCGCGCAGGGAAGCTTTGGATTTTATGGCATGGGCGGCGGCACGCAGGGGCGCGCCTCGCGGGTCGGTTATCCCGCCGGGGATTATCTTCCCGTTCACACCGTCCGATACGCGGGCGAGAAGGTGATTGATTTTTCCAATCCCGACGCCATCCAGCGCGAGCGCGACCGCGCGTTCGCGTGGGCATCGAGTCAATCAAACACGACGGGCCGGGCGGAGATGGATTTCGCGGATTGGTGGGACAAATGGCCGGGACAGTTCGACCCTTACATGAGCGCGCTGGAGACTTATCACGCGGGGGGAATGCCGTGGCGCGAGGCGATTGACCAGAAGGCGCCGCGGCGGGTCGTCCGCTCGAACATGGAGCCGGTGGATCATTCGTACGGGATGGTGGACATCTGCCGGATTTCCGAGGATGCCGATCACAGCTACGAGGCCAACCTGTCCTCGCTGGCGCGGACGGATGACACGGAGCAAATTCCGTTCACGGGGTCGCTGGCGGAGTCGGTGCTGGGCGGGGCGAACCGTTTCTTTTACAACGGGCGGGTATTCTGGAACGATTGCGACGGTTTCCACATTTACAAGTTCAGCGGGGCGCCGACGAACTTCAACTACGGGCAGGCCAAGGTGGATGCCAATTACCACGCCCTCGCCGGCAACACGCTCTTCGTGGAAGAAGCCTTCAACGTGCCCTATCCGGCGGACCGCATCGAGTTGTTGAAGCGGATCAGCCCGCCGACGATGGACGTGGGGTATCCGGTGGATTTGTTCGCGCGCAGGCCGGCGCAAATCTGGAACATGCCGGTCGAGCGGCCGTTCGGGAAGTGGTGCGTCCTGGCGGTGTTCAACTGGATCGGCCGGGGGACTCAGAAGTTCACCGCGACGCTGGACGCGGCCAAAGATCTGCGCCTCGACCCGGACAAGGATTACATCGCTTATGAATTCTGGAGCAAGACGCTCATCGGGACGTTCAAGGGAAAATTCGCCCCGCGCGGGGTCAGCCCTTATGATTGCGACGTGTACAGCATCGTCGAGAAACAGGATCACCCGGTGCTGATCTCGACCAGCCGGCATGTGCGGCAGATGGCGTTTGACATCAAGGACTTGGCCTACGACGGCGCGCAGAAGGTGCTGCGGGGCACTTCGCGGGCGGTTGCCGGCGATCCTTACCAGTTGCGGATTTACATGCCGGACGGTTTCACCGCCAAGAGCGTGGAATTTCCCAACACAAGCGAAGCCATCCCGTCCAGTATGAAGACGGCCGGGAATCTGCTGACGGTGGATTTCACAACGGGCAGCGGCAAGGATGTGGATTGGAAGGTGTCATTCTAAGGACATGAGAGGAGTCAATGTTATGAAGAATATGCGTGTATTTGTTTGCTGTTCCATCATCAGTCTGTGCCTGCCGGCGTTGTCCGACCAAACCGTCGAGGTGAAGGGCGACGCCGGGGGCAAACGGTTTGACGGCATCGGCGCGGTCAGCGGCGGCGGTGCGACGTCGGTGCTGCTCAAGGATTATCCCGAACCGCAGCGCAGCCAGATTCTGGATTTGCTGTTCAAGCCCAAATTCGGCGCTTCGATGTCGGCCCTGTATGTGGAAATTCCTGGCGACGGCACGACGCAGGGCACCGAGCCAAGCCATAGCCATTCCCGCAACGACGAGAATTATTATCGCGGCTACGAATGGTGGATCATGAGCGAGGCCAAGAAACGCAGCCCCGCGATCTCGCTCGACGGCGCGGCCTGGAGCTGCCCCGGTTGGATCGGCAATGGCCGCTTTTGGTCCCAGGACATGTGCGATTATTATGTCAAGTGGATCAAGGGCCTGAAAACTGAGCACGGCCTGGACATGGACGCCATCGGTTGCCGCAACGAAAAAGGGGTGAGCGAGGATTTTATCAAGATGTTCAAGGCCACGCTCCTCTCCAACGGCCTGAGCGCCGTCAAGCTCCATGGATTTGACAATTGGGAGCGAAACAAATTCGACTGGGTCAAGGACATGGCCACCGACCCGGTGCTGAAAGCCGCCGTGGATGTCGTCGGCAATCATACGATGGCGGACAATGCCACGCCGGCGGATGTGAAAAAAATGCTGGACGACATGGGCAAGCCGATCTGGAACACGGAAGAGCATGTCTATAAGGAGGACAACTTTGACTGTGAAATCAGCGTGGTGCAGACCCTCAACAAGAACTACATCGTGAGCGGAGTGACCAAGGTCGTCACCTGGTTTATGACTGGTTCGCTTTACCCGATACAGCCGCTTCCCGAGACGCCGTGCATCATAGTGGCGCACGACCCCTGGAGCGGCCACTATGTTCCGCGGAAAGTCCTCTGGGCCTACGCGCATTACGGGCAGTTCTCGCAGATTGGCTGGCAGTATCTCAACGGCGCGTGCGGCAACCTCGAGGGCGGCGGCACTTATGTGACTTTGAAATCACCGGGCGCGGCACCGAACACGGATTACACCATTGTCGCCGAGACCAAAGGCGCGCGCGCGCCGCAGAAGGTGACTTTTAACATCAGCGGCGGGCTTTCCACAAGCAAGGTCTGCGTGTGGCGCAGCAATGAACGCGAGCAGTTCGTGAAGCTGGACGATGTGATTCTCAGCGCGGACCGCTTGGGTGCCGGTTGGTTCTCCATCACTCTGGACCCCAACTCAATCTATACCATCTCGACCACGACGGGGCAGCAAAAGGGTTCGTATGACAACATCCCTGACTCCAAGCCTTTTCCTTTCCCCTACTGCGACGATTTTGAAGGATATCAGAGCGCGAAGGCGTGGGGCTATCTGCCTCATTACTTGACAGACATCTCCGGCATCTTCGAGCTGGCCGACCGCCCGGACGGGAAGGGCCATTGCCTGCGCCAGGTCATTTCCCAAAAGCCCCAAAGCTGGTCGCAGGAATGGATGCCCTACACCGTCCTGGGCGACAGGAATTGGAAGGACTACGAGGTAAGTTCTGATGTGTGCCTGGACAACGGCGGCTGGGCCGGCGTGATGGGGCGTGTCAACAACCTCGGCAATGGCACGACCTGCCTGCCCAGGGGATACTACATGCGGCTGGCCGTGGATGGAACGTGCGCCCTGTACGCCGCGACGGGCCTTTCCGGGCGCGGCGGCGGCGGCGGCGGCGGCGCGCGCGGCGGCGGCACGGCGGCGGGCACCCAGCTTGCCACCGGCAAGGCGGACAACGTCGCCGGGAACCAGTGGCATAATGTGAAGCTGCGCTTTTCCGGCGCGACCATCACCGGCTTTGTGGACGACGCGCAAGTGCTGTCGGTGACGAACAATCTCTATGCCGCCGGCATGGCCGGCCTGGTGACGGGCGGTGAAAACAACGCGCGCAACACCGCGCTGTTCGACAATTTGATTGTCAACACAGTCGGCGGCCCCAAGCCCAAGCCGACGGTGTTCCCGGACGCCAAGCCGCTCTACAAACCATAACAAGACTACCGGTCCCGGCGGAGGAGGTGGCCGGCCAGGGCCTCGAGGGCGCGGGCTTCGCCTTTGAAAATGCGCAACGCGGCGAAGGCGCGGGCGGTCAGTTGCTCCGCCATTTTCCGGGATTTTTCCAGGCCGATGATCGAGGGATAGGTCGCCTTTTGCGCTTTCGTGTCCTTGCCCGCCGTCTTGCCCAGTTGCTCGCTGGTCTGCGTCACGTCAAGTATATCGTCAATGATCTGAAACGCCAGGCCGACGTTGCGGCCGAAATCGCCCAGCGCCTCCAGTTGGGCCGGCGCCGCGTTGGCGCTCATCCCGCCGAGCCGGAGGGAGCAGCGAAGCAGCGCCGCCGTTTTTCGCTGGTGAATGTAGCGAAGCTGTGCCGCGGAAATCTTTTTCCCTTCCCCTTCCAAATCGGCGACCTGGCCGGCGATGAGTTGGCGGGAGCCGCCCGCTTCCCATAGTTCCTTCAACATCATCGCGATTGAGTAGCGCGGGGTGGAGGCGCTTCTTCCGGCCACGGCGAATGTCTCCGTGAGGAGGGCGTCGCCGGCCAGAATGGCGATGCCTTCGCCAAAGACCTTGTGATTGGTCAGCTTGCCGCGCCGGTAATCATCGTTGTCCATGGCCGGCAAATCGTCATGGATGAGCGAATAGGTGTGCATGCACTCCACCGCGCACGCCAGCGGCAGGGCGTCGCGCCACGAACCGCGGCACGCTTCCGCCGCCGCCAGACAAAGGGCCGGACGCAGCCGTTTGCCGCCCGCGAAAATGGAATAGCGCATCGCCCGGTGGATGGTGGCGGGCCTGGCGCCGGCGGGGGGCAGGAAATCGTCCAGGGCGCGGTTGACCGCCGCCGTTTTTTCCTTCAGATAAACCTCAAGATCGAAAGTGGGAGTTGCGTTCAATTGGCTCATTTTCTTACCACGGGCCGTCCACCAAAATGGAAACAGCGTTGCGCGCCAGGTCGTCGGCCAGATTCGGCATGGCCTCGCGCTCGGCGCTGGGCAGATCGTTGCCGCCGCGAATGAACGTGCGGCCCGTCACGGCGCGGTTGAGGCTGACTTTGCCGCTGAACCCGTCGCGCGCCATGACGTTGGCCGTGAGGGTCAGCGTATATTCCTGGGGCGTCAGTACATCGTTGGTCGTGTAGGAAATCGCGCCGCGCTCAAAACGGATGATTTCCCCGGTGATTACAATGTCCGCGGTGCCGGAGTTCTGGAGCTGATAAGTGCCGTCCTGCTGGAAGCGCCGGCGCAAGGAGGAAACGAGGTATTCGGAGATGCGCGGCTCGGTAGTATGATTGACAAAAGGGCGGACTTGGACCGAAAGGCTGCCTTCGGGCAGCCCGCTGCTGGGGCCGAGATGGTAACCGGCGCACCCGGCCAGCGCGGCGGCCAAAACGGCGGGAAGCAGGCGGCGCGGGTTCATTTCCTATTTCCCCTCCGGGCGCGACGCGAACCCTTCTATCCGCTTGATGGCCTCGTCCGCCAGCGGCGTGCCGCGGACCTTGATTTGGACCGAATTGTAATAAATCCGCGCGGCGGCCCATTGCTTGTTTTTCTCGTAATACTCGGCGATGGAAAAATCGCCGCGCGCCTGCTCCGTTTTGAGCGTCGTGATGATCTGTTGCAGCTCCGGGATGCGCGGGTCCTCGGGATAAAGGGTAATGAAATCGTTGGCCGACGAAATGGCTTGGCCGGCGGCGCTCTGGTCGTAATCGGCTTTGCGGGCTTGTTTGCTCCAGGCCAGCGTCGCCTTGTAAAGGGCGGTGGCGGCGATGGCCGGCTGGGCGTTGTAACGGTCCGCCGCCACTTCGTAGGCCTGCACCGCCAGCTCGAAATCCTTTTTCCTTTCCCGCGCCGCGCCGATGTTCATTTGCGCCACCGGGCCGTAAGGCCCGTAAGGGCCGAAGCGGACAATTTCGCCATACATATCCGCCGCCTTTTCCCGGGACGGCCAAAGAGGGATGTAGCCGAAAAGCTTGATCCGTTCCCCGGCCAGGAATCGGTCGGCGATGGCGAGTTGGCGGCCCTGGATTTCCGTGGCGTTCTGCATTTTCGGATATTTGTTCAGCACCGCGGCGTAGGCCTTGAACGCCTTCTCATCCATGCGGCGCTCCTCGTAACAGCGGCCCAGCAGATATTGGCCCTGCGGCGCGAAATCGGACAACGGCCAGATCGCCACGACGCGCTGCGCCGCCTTCATCGCCAGCTTGTAATCCTTCTTGTCGAACGCGGCCTGCGCCACATCCAATTGGTCCTTGGCGCGCAACTTGCGCCACTCATTCGTCTGCCCCGACGGGCTTTCATAACTCCAGCCCTCGCCCGGACGATAAATCAGCGGCGCGGGCGACCTGAACGGAAACAGGAACACCGCCAGACAAACCAGCAAGAGACGAATATACCAGCGATTCATGCCCGTGATCGTATCCCACCCCCGCCCGGCAAGTCAAGCCGCGCGCTGCAAAAACTCGCGATTGGGAGTCTATGCAATTTTTGGGTTTCCTCTCTTAATCATAATCTTAATCTTAATCTCCATCGTGAAGAGAAGAAGAGATTAAGATTAGGATTAAGATTAAGATTAGGAAAGGACACCCAAAAAAGTGAAAAGCCCGCCCGTCAGATCAACGCTTCCAGCAACTCGCGCATTTCGCCATCAATATCAGCGCGGTCCTTCACCGTATGGCTGATTTCGTTCTTGATGGCGTCACGAAGACGGCGGCGAAGGCGGTGTATGGCCACTTTGACCGCGCCCTCGTTCATGTCAAGCTGACGGGCCGCTTCGGCCTGCGACAGGTTCCCGGAGTCGCCGGTCAGCCATGGTTTTAGCGCTTCGAATTGCGCGGATTTGCCGGCCTCCTTGTATTCTTGCGCCAGCGCCGCCAGGGCCAGGTCCAATAACGTCAGCGCCCATTTGTGGTCGAACTCGCGGTCGGGCGCCGCCGCGTGCAAATCGGGCGCTTGCAGGCCGGGCGAGGCGCCGGTTTCCGCATCGAGGGACTCGATGGGCCGGCCCGCGCCGCGCTTGAGTCGGCGGTCGTGATCGCGCATGTCGCCCAAGAAATGTTTGACAGCGCCGAGCAGAAAGGAGCGGAAGCGGCCGCGTTGCGGGTCCACGCCGGCGATGCCCCCGCGCGCGAGCAGGCGGGCGAAGAATTCCTGGGTCAGATCGCGCGCCGAGTCTTCATCGGGCGCGTTGCGGCGGATGAAGGCGAAGACCGGCGCATAGTAGGCCGCGCACAAGTCGCCCAGCGCCGACTTGGCTTCCGCCGAATCCCCGCGCGCCTCGAGCACGCGCGTCCAGCGCGTGGTGACAAACGCCGGAGGCGCGGCGCAGGGCGGAGTTGAGTCGTTGGAGGTCAAGTCAATTAGGGTGCCTGGGCGTTTCTTGTGGATTCAGAGAATCCAGCGGAATGATCGGGGAGCGCGACCGTCCCGGTCGCGGTGCGGCGCGTCTCGCGCCGCACATTCCTTCCTCCCCCATGTCGTTTCGATGTATGCACGCTCAGAGCGTTCTCCTGCGCGGAGGGAGATCGGGCGAAAGAGTGTTTGGCGGGACGCCAAACACCGCGTGCGAGACGCACGCGCTCCCCGGAAGCATTGGTTCTCACGGACTCTTCTCCACGGGTTGCGGCTCGATGGGAAGCTCCTTTATCAGCTTGAGGATCGCACCCTCCGACATCCCTTCAGTCATGTCCGCCAGTCCCCAGCCGGCCACGTAATTGGGTTCTTCGATCTCGTCGGGATCGGTCCTTACGGCGGGCGATTCGAGGGGTTGGAGAAGTAAGAACAACTCCGCGCCCGACCACCCTTTTCTTACGGAGCCTGCGGGCTGATCGAATTCCGCCAGACGAATCCCAAGCTGATGCCCGGACTGTAGAATGGACCGCGGAGCAGTTTCCAATTTGCGATAGGGAGGTTGAGTCCAAATCGGGCCGATAGCCTCGATATTGGGAGCCTTGAGAACGGCGCTCCACCGCGCCTCGTTCGGTTCGCCAGGCGACGCGGATGTGTTCATCCCACATATATAACACAGGTTTTCCAACACGACCGGCTTCTCACCAACTTTGAGATAACCGCTGAGATCGGGGCTGATGGCGGGAACGCCGTTGCTCCACAGCACAAACACGAATTGCGCCAAATGCCCTGCGGGAATCAGACAATGGAAAGGCCAAAACGTGCGGTCATCTGAGCCCCGGAGAGGAGGCATCTTCGGTGTATCAATGACCAATTGCGCGGTCTCCTTTTCCGCCCCGGCGGCAGGAAGCGAAGGCGCCTTTTCGTATGCGGGCGGCGGGCCTGGGCTGACAGGAACGGACCCCCTTGGCAAGGTTGCGAGAGCCTTTTGGGCCGCCACATTCGCCTTGACCGCGGCCGGCACAAAATCCCGCCAACCCGACGCGCGGTTGGACAAGTAATCTCTCCAGACAAAGAAGAGGACAAGAGCAACCAGCACCAGATCCACCGCCACCGAAATGCGTTTCCACCAGGAACGATCCGGCTTCGGCGCGGGCGCAATCGGCGCGGACGGCGGCGGTTCGCCGGCGATGGTTTCCACGGCGGTCTTCACTTGACTGGCTTGCTGGTAACGCCGCGACGGCTCCTTCTCCAGGGCGTGCAACACCACCTCGTCCAGTCGCACGTCCATTTCCACCTTCTGCGACGGCGGTTGGAAGCGGCCCAGCGGCAGTTCGCCGGTGAGCATTTCGTAAAAGACCACACCCAGCGAATAGATGTCCGCCCGGTGATCCACCGTGCCGGGCTTTTCCAGTTGTTCGGGCGCCATGTAATGCGGTGTGCCGAGCGTCGCGCCGCTGCCGGTCAGCGTGCCGCCGGGTTGGGCGTCCCCGAGCAGTTTGGCGATGCCAAAATCAGCGATCTTCACCCGGCCCTTCGTATCAACGAGAATGTTCTCCGGTTTGATGTCGCGGTGGAGAATGCCTTCGTCGTGCGCGAATTGCAGCGCCTCGCATATTTTCGGGACGACCGCGAGCGCCTGGGCCGGCGTGAACCGGCCCGCCCGCATGGCCTGGCGCAAATTGACGCCGTCCACGAATTCCATCAACAGGTAAAAGAAATTCCCGGCCTGGCCGAAATCGTGAATAGCGACGATGTTGGGATGGTTCAGCCGCGCCAACACGCGGGCTTCGCGCGTGAACCGCTCGGCGAACGCCGGGTCCGCCGCCGGGGCCTGCGGCAGAATCTTCAGCGCGACCAGGCGTTCCAGTTTCGGCTGCCGCGCCTTGAAGACAAATCCCATGCCGCCCTGGCCGATGAGTTCGAGGATTTCCAGTTGCGGAAAGGCCGCCGCAACTTCCTCCCGCGAAGGCGCGGGCCGGCCTTTCGCGGCATCGGTGGGCAGGGATGCCTGGAGAAGGACGCACTTGGGACAAAGCCCCTGCGGCGCATCGTCGGGAATCGGCGACCCGCATTTGGGACAACGTTTTGGTTCGGATGAATCGCTCATACCCTTTCCTGAGACATTGGCTGCGGGAGGTTACACGGAATTTTGGCCGCGTGGAAGGAGGATTCGAGCCGTGACTCGATTTCCTGGGGTCTGGGGAAAAGGTAGGGCGAGACTCTGTCGAGCCGTGATTAGATCGGATGAAATCGAGTCAGGGATCGACGGAGTCTCGCCCTACCGTTGTGGGAAATGCGCAATCGAGTCACGGCTCGACGGAGTCTCGCCCTACCGTGGAGGGCAATCCAAAATGGAAAGTCACCTCTGGCTTTTCGCCGGAAACGGCTTATCCTGCCGCACGAACATGAGCTTTTACGACAAATTGAAATTTAATTCCGACGGCCTGGCGCCGGCCATCATCCAGGACCACGCCAGCGGACGGGTCTTGATGATGGCCTGGATGAACCGCGCCTCGCTGGAATCCACCATCGCCACTGGCAAAACCCATTTCTGGAGCCGATCCCGCCAGAAATTCTGGATGAAAGGGGAAAGCAGCGGCCACACGCAAACTGTCAAGGAGATCGCCTTCGATTGCGACGGCGACACGCTGTTGATTCAGGTGGAGCAGATCGGCGCGGCCTGCCACGAGGGCTATCGCTCCTGCTTCTTCCGCTCGGTAACGCCCGGCGGCGGCGACCGGATTACCGAACCCCAACTTCAGACGCCCGGGGAAATTTACGGGAAGAAATGAACGGAGACGCGCTTTCTTTCGGGCATGCCGACTATCTGCGCATGATGGCGCTGCTCCTGTTTGGACGCGGGGCGGATTTCTTCAGCACTTGGGTGGCGACGCCCAATTTGGCGCTGGAAGGCAATCCGCTGGCGAAAAAACTGGGCTGGAAATTCGGCGCGCTGGCCAATCTGGCGCTCTGCGTGGGGCTGGCCTTCTGGCCGGAGACGGCCGTGGCGGCCACGACCGCCAGCCTGCTGGTGGCGGCGCACAATTTTCATCTGGCCTGGGTGATGCGTTCGATGGGCGAGGAGGCTTTCCGGCACTGGTTCACCGAACGGGTGACGGAGAGCCGCCTGCCGTTGCGCCTGATATGCCTCCTGGGCGAAACGGGCGCGACCGGCCTGGTCGGCGCCGGGGTGCTCTATTGGTCCGGGGAGGCGCCTCTGGCTTTTGCCATCGGCTGCGGCATTGTGGCTTACGCATTTATCGTTCTGTTTTACACCTCGCTTTCGTTGTGGCGTCTGCGCCGCAATCGGGGATAATTGTCCTGTGAATATCGAGCCTTCAAAAGAGGAATTTTTGAAATTGGCCGGCCTGGGAAATCTCATCCCGGTCACCCGCCGCATTCTCGCCGATTTTGAAACGCCGCTCTCCGCTTATCGCAAAATTCGCGGGCAGGGCGAATCGTTTCTTTTTGAATCGGTCGAGGGCGGGGAACATATCGGCCGTTACTCCTTTGTCGGCTGCAATCCGCGCGCCGTCATCCGCCAGTCGGGCAACCGGGTCGAGTGGATCGAGAACGGCAAACTGGCCGGGAGTTTCACCGTGCAAGGCGCCCCGGTGCCAGAGCATACGTCCCATTCTTCCCCTGATTCCCATCCTGCCCCCCAGCCGGTCCCGGACGGCCTGGCCGTGGTCGAGCAAGTGATGCGGCGCTATCAGGCGGTGAGCCGGCCCGGGCTGCCCCGTTTTACCGGCGGCGCGGTCGGCTTTATCGGCTACGAGTTTATACACGACATCGAACCGGTGATCCCGCGCCCGCCGCGCGACGATCTGCGCACGCCGGTCATGTATTTTCTCATCGCGGACGAACTGCTGATTTTTGACCGCGTGGCGCAGACGATCACCATCCTGGTCAACGCCGTGCTGGACGGGAAGAGCGGCGCGGAAGAGGCTTACGAGGAAGCGGCGGGGGAAATCGAGCGTCTGGTTTCCCTGCTGGAACAGCCGTTGGACCACGTCCCGGTGGACGTTCCGCGGGAGGTGCCGCAGTTGCCCGTGGTGTCAAACATGCCGAAGGAGCAGTTCTTGCGGAACGTGGCGCGCGCGAAGGAATACATCACGGCGGGCGACATCATCCAGGTGGTCGGCTCGCAGCGGTTCTCCACGCCGGTCAGCGCCGCGCCGCTGGACATTTATCGGGCCGCCCGCTCGATCAACCCTTCGCCTTATATGTTTTTGCTCGAGTTGGAGGGATTCTCCCTGGTGGGCGCTTCGCCGGAAACCCATGTGCGCTGCGAGGATGGCCGGGTGGAAATCCGGCCCATTGCCGGCACGCGGCCGCGCGGCAAAACCGAGGCGGAAGACGCCGCGCTGGGGGCGGAGTTGCTGGCCGATCCCAAGGAACGCGCCGAACACGTCATGCTGGTGGACCTGGCCCGCAACGACTTGGGCCGCGTCTGCCAATTCGGCAGCGTCGTTGTCAAGGACCTGATGATCCTGGAGCGCTACAGCCATGTCATGCACATTGTCTCGCAAGTGGAGGGAAAGCTTTCCGGCGGACGGACCCCTTACGATTTGATGCGCGCGACCTTTCCCGCCGGGACCCTGAGCGGCGCGCCCAAAATCCGCGCCATGCAGATCATTGCCGAACTGGAGCAGACCGCGCGCGGCCCCTACGGCGGCTGCGTCGGCTATTTTGATTTCGGCGGCAACCTGGACTGCTGCATCACCATCCGCACCGCGCTGCTCAAGGATGGCCAGGCCCATGTGCAAGCCGGCGGCGGCTGGGTCACCGACTCGACCCCCGAAGGCGAATACCAGGAGACAGTCAACAAAGCCAAAGCCATGCTCAAAGCGGTGGCCATGGCGGAGAATTTCAAGCCATGATGCTGAATAAAAACCCATGCCAAAACGAACCAAAATGTACTATTTCTTAATTTCAGAGTTAGCAATCGCTCTGCCGAAATTCGCCATGCATTATCATTGACGCGCCAGCCAATATTATCTACGCTCCAAGGATGAAGCAAAGCGCTGCCCAAAATATTTGCGCAAGAGACCGGAACCCGAGTCCACAGAATTCGGAGGATCGAGCTATATGACCTCGCCAACTCAAAAAACCATGCAAGACAACCACCCCGGTGAACCACAGCCAAAGCCAGGCGCGCCCGAATCGGAGATCCAGGAGATTGAGAAAATAAAAAGTGAGCAAACCGACGCGGATTCTTCACCTGCCTCATTCGACGTTGTAACTTACCCAGCTGACTTCACCCTCGAAGTTCTGGTTGGAAAGCTGAAGTCAGAAGGCAATCGGCCTGCCGAGATTCAAATTCCGGGATTCCAGCGCAAATTTGTATGGACGCAGGTGCAAGCGAGTAAACTAATTGAGTCCTTTCTCCTCGGTTTGCCTGTTCCCGCAATTTTCATGTACACCGATGCAGACAACCTCCAGATGGTCGTTGATGGCCAACAGAGGCTGAAGTCTGTAGGGTACTACTTCGAGGGCTATTTCGGCCCAGAAGATCGCGGGAGGCGCCCCGTATTCAGACTGATTGGCCTGAACGAAAAGAGTCCTTATCTTAACAAGACCTGCAAGGATTTAGAAACGCACGATCCGGTTGTGTATCGAAAACTCAAAGATGCGGTCCTCAGAGCCTTCATTATTAAACAGTTAAACCCAAAAGATAATACAAGTGTCTTTCACGTTTTCGAAAGATTGAACACTGGTGGGACATTTCTTAAAGGCCAGGAAATTCGTAATTGCGTGTTTGCAGGCACATTCAATCAATTATTGAACCAACTAAATCTTTTTGAAAGCTGGCGCATCATCTTCGGTAAGACTTTAGACAAACGCCAGCGTGATGTGGAATTAATCCTCCGTTTTTTGGCTCTTCTCGCAAATTCTAAGAACTATCAGAAGCCAATGAAGGACTTCCTTTCCGATTATATGAAAACGCATCAGAATCCGAAAGAATCAGTTCTGAAGGAGTACGAGAAAGTATTCGAAGCAACTGCTGCAAAGGTGGTCGAGTGTCTTGGATCCAAGCCTTTTCATATACACAATGGGCTTAACGCAGCAGTTTTCGATTCTGTTTTCGTCGCATTTGCGGAGAACCTGAGCCATGTTCCCTCTGACATAAAGAACAGGTTCAAGCTTCTAAAGAAGGATAATAAATTCGAGATGATGACCAGCAGCGCGACAACCGATAAGGAGACAGTCGCCGACCGATTAACAGTTGCCCGAAGTATTCTCTTCGGCTGAAGACGTATGAAATTCCCGTCTATTGAGAATGCGATTAGCTCTTGGAAATTGCGTAAAGGAGAGATTTCAGCACTCGGTTTTAATGCGACACAACTCGCGGAGATTGAAAACCTCGTGCTTCGAGCCATTGTTCTCCTGATGGTGTCCGAGTATGAGGACTACATTGAGAAGCTTTTCATCAAGCGCGCCGAAAAGACAAATGACAAACATATCCACAGCATTTTCGAGAAATACATGGACACGAAGTTCAGGAGCCCGGACCTGGGGAAGATGAATCAAATGCTCGGCCAGATGGGAGGCACTTATCGTCAGACGTTTAGAGATCGGGTAGAGGTCAATAATCCACACCTTAACAGCCTGTTGAAATATCCCATCGAACGCCGCGTGGGGGCACGCGGCCTACATTATTTCCTCGGAAATCACGGGTCATGTAGGCCCGGTGCCCTCACCGGGCGAGTTTTTCAACAGGCTGTTAAGG